>Ga0137418_10002027_pt1 | contig 18611 bp, 15 predicted proteins | sample CZODoug3_1_2_16f_FD_122242 | JGI IMG/M metagenome (GOLD analysis project Ga0137418, IMG submission 122242) | Vadose zone soil fungal communities from Angelo Coast Range Reserve, California, USA - CZODoug3_1_2_16fungal (Hybrid Assembly) | ecosystem: Environmental > Terrestrial > Soil > Vadose... | reverse complement strand
GGAATAGTCGGCGCCGCTGTCTTCTGACCACAGCGCGTCGGCCTGAACCCCTCGCGGATTGACATCGAAGAGGAAACCGTGACGTCGATCGTGGAAGGTATCGAGCGTGAGCTCAATGTAATCGTCATCTGGAGGAGTAACCGCTTCGCGCCGGGTTAGATGTGCGCGCATGGCATGCGGATCTGTGTCCCAGCAGACCCAGATCGCGTATAGGTTAGCCCCGTCGTAGCCCAGGTATACATCGGTGCGTTGGGTCGCGGGCTTGCCGTCGGAAGGCTGTTGCTGGATGAAATCTGTGACCTTTGCCAGTTGCCTCGAATTGCCACGGGGCGCCATGTCCTCGAAATCCTCAAGGCGCGGTGGGCTCGACACGCGTGGGATACGGATGCTGGCAGGGGCAGCGGCGCTGGCCAGAGTGCTGGCTACCAGAACAATGCCTGACAAGAGGAAAGCGATGAACGGAACAGTGTGCCGGTGGACCTGCATCGTGCCTTTTCGCGGTAGTACGCAGGCGGCACCGACAAAGTTCGCATCGGCCGGGGACTGCGCTAGCCATTAGACCTACCTGAGGGCTAGAGGGCTAAAGGTTAGTCATGTACCTGGGACGGAACTAGCTACTCCCAGCTGTTCCATGACCGCCGCCTGTCGCTAATGCGAAAATAGGGGCGGTGTCAGAGAAGCTTGATCGCTTATCTTGAACTGCTGGGGGGGGGTGCGGGATGAGCGATTGCTTGCTGAGCCGGGTTCGGGCGCTACAATCCGGTCCTTACCGGAGCCAAAGATGTAGGCAACGACGTGCAGGTTTTTGTCGAGTTGAACTCCGGCGCTGAGCGGCCGACTGTTCTTATCGCGGCGCAGGAAAGGCAGATTCGGAAGCTGGGCGAAGCGCAGATCCTGAAAAAGCACGATGTAGCCTTCTTGTGGAGGCCAGAGCCGTTCGGTCTCGGTAATCGGATACCGGGCCCAGTCCAGATACACGCGGCCCAGGTAGGATTTTTTAGCGGCCAGCGTCACCGCAGTCTCTTCGGGCTTGTACCGGATGTCGAGATTGCCTTCCGGGTCCACTTCCGGGACCGCCGCGTTGACGGGAGCAAGAGCGAAGAAACGAGAAGTCTCCACCACTCCATACCAGCTGAATGGGTTGACTATGTCCGGATAGGCAGAAGCTCTGATGGGATCAGCCCCCTCATAAGTGCGCGCCCCAAGCGCATTTACAGCCCGGCGATGTTCGTAGTCGCGCACGCCCCAGAGCATGACGACGCCTACCAGCGCTATCGTCGCCGCCAGCCGTCCTCGCGGACCACGAGGACGCGCCCCGATTTCTGTGTCAATCAGCGAGAACAGAGCCGGAAGAGTCAATCCCAGAAGCAAGAAAGCAAACAGCACTGGTTCGAAAATGAAAACGATGTCCCAGGAATACCACTTTTCGGAAAACGGCCAGAACGGGCGCACGCCGTAGTTATTGGAGAAATCGAGGAGAATGTGGGTCAGGCCCGCGAGATAGGCGTAGGCCAACAGCAGTCCCCAGCGTGGCGGCAAATTGGGATCTTTAATTTTGCGTCCGCGCAGACGCCAGATCAGGTACACGAACCCAACGACTAGCGCCGAGACCAGGATCAATCCTAGAAAGGAATGGGTGAAACCGCGGTGATGGGCGAATGTGAATGCAGGACCGCGGACTCGTCCCAGGATGTCTAGATCCGGGGCCTCGGCGGCCAGCGTGACCGTTGCCGTGGCAAGGGCCGTCTTGCGGTTCAATCCGGCGCGCCCCAGACATGCGCCGGTGAGGAAGTGAGTGACAGGTTCCAAGTGATCAGGGATTCTACTGCATCTTCGTCAGATCGATAAGTGTTGTGGCAGCTCTTTTTAGACTCTCACCCACTCCGCTGGTTGCAGAATTTGTGGGAACCAGCAGGGTCAGCGCATCGGGCACAATGGTGATCTCTGCCGGGAGAGTGCCCAGAAACTCGCCATCAGCCTCGACGTGGATAGGTGAGTCGGTCGCCGGTGTGCCGTCAGGGCGAGGTTGGGCCGGCAGGTATCGGCAAGAAATTTTTTCGCTGTGTACGAGCTCGATTCCGACAGTAGTCCGCCGCTGCCCGAATAGACCGCGAAGCACGTAACGCAGATAAGCTGTGCGGCTGGCGGTTCGGCAAAGAACTAAGCGCAGGTCATTGCGTTCCAGCGAAGCTCCGGGAGCCAATTCCCGCAGCACTCCGCCGAAGTTACGGATCCGCACGGCGAGCAACTCGGTGACGTTCGCGCTGCTTGTCGCTGGCCCTGATCCAGGTCCACCGGGGGCAGTCTGCACATACTGCGCTTGAAACCGCCGCATGCGGTAATGCATCCAGAGATGCCATGCTTTGACATAATAAGCCACCATGCCAAGCCGTCCTTTCACGGCGGTGCTTAATTTGTAGAACAGGTGGGCGTCAACGCCGACGCCGGCGGCGACCGTGAAATAGTGCGTACCAGGTTTGCCGTCTCGATCAAGACACGCGATGCGGCCTAGAGCAATTCGCCGAGGGATCGAGTGCAGTGCAGCCCGGGCTGCGCCCACCGCGTTAAGGGGCATACCCAAATCGTGGGCCAGCGCATTGGCCGTACCCATGGGCAGAACTGCGAGTGCAGCAGACGTGCCCGCCAATCCCTGCAGAATGTCGTGTATAGTTCCGTCGCCGCCACAGGCAAAGACGGTATCGCAGCCCTGAGCGATGGCCTCCCGCGCCTGCTGGGCGGCGTCCTGAGGAGAACGAATCGCCACCAGTTCGGCCTCAACCCCAGCTGCTCGCAGCACCGACAGTGCGGCGTTCAACTCGGCCTGCCGCCGCGAACGTCTGCCACCGGAGACCGGGTTGTAGAGCAAGCAAGCCTTGCGCATGCGCCTGGGTCGCAGATGGATTGTAACCTGATCATTCGGAAAGCCCGTGGCCCGATGTCGGGGATGATTTCAAGCTTTCGCCATGCAGAAAACGTCTGCGACCCCGCCCCACAGTCAGCGCGAATTCCATTCCCACATGCCGAACATGACTTTCTGCGGAAGGGGAAACCCCAGTTGGCGGGCAAGCATGGTAATTTGTCCGCGATGGTGAGCGTCATGGGCGATGAGATAAGCGAGAAAGCCGATCGCGTCTGGACGAAAGCCTTTGACGCTTCCGTCGGCCGTGATGGCTCGGCCCAAGACTACGCTGAGAGCTTCGCGGCTCTGTTCCATTGCCCTCAAAGCCTGCGGCGCGGTGACCTTGGCACGATCGAGCTGATTGGGTATCTTGCTGCCCTTGGCCGCAGACGTAAGCCACATGACACGTACATTGTGCATATGGGCCACGATCGCCTGAATGGTTCGGCCTTTGCCCTCCGGCGGGCTTGCCTTCCAAGCCGCCGCAGGAAGATGGTCGATGAGATCGTGATTGATCCGGTTATTCGTGTTGAAGGCGTTGAGCAGGGCCGTAGGTAGTGAGGGGGCGAACGTGTTCTGCATGGCGAGATCCAGGAAATTGAAGTTTACGCACGGCACGCAGCCGAGGAATCTGTTGCGCAGATCTTCACTTTTGCATAAGCTAGGCGGGCTTGCAAGGGGCCTTTTGGGTTGGGGTTTTGCTCCTCGCCGTTTCTTCAGTTCCTACAGTTTAATCCCGGAGGATTGACCCACATGAGAATGCTGGCAGCAGTCGTATGCGGAATGCTTTCGTGCTTTGGTGTTGCGGCGCAAGAGCATGCGTCGCATGCCTCGACCCGGCCAGTGACCATGGTGACGGGGCTGGGAGATCTCCATCATCCGGTTAGCACCAGTAATGCTCCAGCGCAACAGTTTTTCGATCAGGGATTGCGCTTTATCTATGCGTTTAATCATGATGAGGCAGCGCGATCGTTTCAGCATGCCGCGGAACTCGATCCGAAGCTGGCCATCGCATATTGGGGCGTGGCCGAGGCGGTAGGACCGAACTATAACGATCCGGCAAGTGCGGACCGCTTCAAGGCGGCGCATGAAGCGATCCAGAAAGCGGCCGATCTGTCGGCGAATGCTTCTCCCAGCGAGCAGGCCTACATCCAGGCGATGGCGAAACGCTTTCCCGCCGACCCCAATACGGATTTGAAAAAGGCCGCTGAGGAATATCACGATGCGATGCGCGAGGTGGTGAAACAGTTCCCCGATGATTTGGATGCCGCTACGCTGTTTGCTGAGTCGGGAATGAACTTGCACCCGTGGGGCTTGTGGCATCCGGATGGCACGCCTGAGGCGGGCACGGATGAAATCGTTGCCACCCTGGAGTCGGTGCTGAAGCGTGATCCCGACCATCTGGGCGCGGTTCACTACTACATTCACACGGTGGAGGCCTCGCCCAGTCCGGAGCGTGCTTTAGCGGGGGCGGACAAGCTGGCTTCACTGGCGCCGGGAGCGGGACACATCGTGCACATGCCGGCGCATATTTACATCCGCACGGGAGACTACGAGGCGGCTGTGAAAACCAACGAACAGGCGGCGGCTATCGATCGCTCTTACATCAAGACAGCGGGAACGCAGGGTATCTATCCGATGATGTATTACAGCCACAACCTGCACTTCATCGCTATGTGTTCGGCGATGAATGGCAACTATCCCGAGGCCAAGAAAAGCGCCGAAATGCTGGCGGAGCACGTGGGGCCAGCCGTGAAAATGATGCCTCCGCTCGAGGGATTTATGACCATTCCCGTGGCGGTGGAGATTCGTTTTCATCATTGGAACGAAATGCTCAAGATGCCACAGCCCGATCCGGCTATGAAGACGGCTACTGTGTTCTGGCACTTCGGGCGGGGTATGGCTTTGGCCAGCACGGGCAAAGTGAGTGAAGCCGAAGCTGAGTACAAGGTTGTGTCTGATGCTGAGGCGGCTACTCCTCCGGACGTAGTTTTCGCCATGCCGATCAACAACAAAGCTAAGGACATTATGAAGATCGCGAAAGATGTGCTCGGCGCAAAAGTTGCAATGGCGAAAAAAGATCATGCTGGAGCTATCGGCATGCTGCGGGAAGCAGTCGCGATTCAGGATACGCTGAAGTATGGCGAGCCGCCAGACTGGTTTTTTCCGGTGCGCGAGTCGCTGGGAGCGGCGCTGCTGCTCAGTGGCGACACGGCCGAGGCGGAGAAAGCTTTTCGGGAAGATCTGGACCGCAATCCACGCAATCCGCGTTCACTGTTCGGGCTGCACCAGGCTTTGAAGGCGGAGAAGCGTGACTACGATGCGGGATTTATCCAGAAGCAGTTTGATGCGTCGTGGAAGGGCGGAGCGGCGCAGACGCTGAAACTGGAGGATCTGGTGTAACGCTCCAGGCATCGACGGCCGCCTCGGCTGTCCCGCCGAGCACAGCCGGGCGGCTGGGCCACGGCATGGGGATGCTCCACACGGCTCCGTGTCCACACGTAGTCCCCGCATTCGGAAACCAAACCACCCCGAACGGGATTGTCTAGGATGTAAGCCAGCTTAGCATCGAGGGATTCTGAAGACCGCAAGACGCGGTCGAAGGATTCTGTCTGCCACACTCTTCCTCTACGGCCCAATTCGCGAATTGATAAGCTGCGCCGACGCCCCTTGATTCCCCCCGTGATTTCCGCCCATGAATACATTTTGTGATTCTCGGAGTCCTGTGCCTATGATCGTTGTCCTGCGGACAACATTGCAGCGCCACGGAGCGAGCGGCGTCAGGCAGGACTCAGCGCTGGAATGTGCACCGGTCCCTATCCGGTTCTTTCCCGCCTATAATCTTCTGCGATGGCTGCAGCTGCGAAAGACGTCGAACAAAAAATTGAAGCGCTCCGCGAAAAGATTCGCAACCACGAGCATCTTTATTACGTTCTCGACAATCCCGAGATCAGCGATACTGAGTTCGACAAGCTGATGCAGCAGCTGCAGCAGCTTGAGGCTGAACATCCGACGCTGATTGCTCCGGATTCTCCTACGCAACGAGTCGGGGGCAGGCCCCGCGAGGGATTCGTCAAGGTGCGGCATTCTTCGCCGATGTTGTCTCTCGACAACACTTACAACGAAGAGGAGTTGCGGGCGTGGGAGCGGCGCGTGCATGAGCTTACCGGGCGGAAGGATGTGGACTACGTGTGCGAGTTGAAGCTCGACGGCATGTCACTGTCGCTGGGCTATGACGATGGCCAATTAGTGCGTGGCATTACTCGCGGCGATGGGACAGTAGGCGAAGACGTCACCCTCAATGTGCGCACCGTGCGCTCGGTGCCACTGTCCATTCCGAAAGAGAAGTTGAAGAAGGCTGGGATACCCGTGGATTTCGAGGTCCGCGGCGAGTTGCTGATGCCGCTTGCCGCGTTCAAGAAGATGAATGAAGAGCGAGAGACGAAGGGCTTGTCACGGTTTGCCAACCCCCGCAACGCTACTGCGGGCACGGTTCGGCAACTTGAGTCGAAAGTGACAGCGCAACGCCGGCTTGACTACTTTGCCTACGCTTTGCTGCAGAATGGCCGGACGTACTTCGACCGGCATTCCAAGACTCTGGATGCGCTCCACGCCGCTGGGCTCAAAGTCAATCCGAACCGGAAACTTGTTCACAGCATGGAGCAGGTCTGGGATTTTATTGGGCAGTGGGAAGGCAAGCGCGATTCACTACCGTACGAGATTGACGGCATCGTCGTGAAAGTGGATCGCGTTGCGCTGCAGGACGAGCTTGGCTTTACGGGTAAGGCTCCGCGCTGGGCGATTGCCTACAAGTACGCGGCGCGGGCCGGGGTCACGAAGCTTGAAGATATCCGCGTGCAGGTCGGGCGCACGGGAAAACTTACGCCGGTGGCTGAGCTGGCTCCGGTTTCGATTGGCGGAACGACGGTGCGCAATGCCACGCTCCACAACATGGACGAGATCGAGCGCTTGGGCGTGAAGATTGGCGACTGGGTGCAGGTAGAGCGTGGTGGCGACGTCATTCCGAAGGTTGCCAAGGTGATTGCGGATAAGGAACATCCGCGCGGGCATAAGACGTTTCACATGCCCGAGGTTTGCCCGGTATGCGGCACCAAGGTAGTGCGGACGGAAGGGGAAGTCGATTACCGGTGCGTCAATGCTAATTGCCCGGCTAAGCTGCGGGAGACCATTCTGCATTTCGCGTCCCGCGGCGTGATGAATATCGACGGCATGGGCGAGGCACTGGTGAATCAGCTCACCGAACCAGGATTGGTGAAAGACGTTGCGGACATTTACAAGCTGACCAAAAAAGATCTGCTCAGTTTGGAGCGTTTTGCCGACAAGTCGGCACAAAACATTCTTGACCAGATCGAGACCTCGAAGAAGTTGCCGCTGGAGCGTGTTATCTATGGGCTAGGAATGCGGTTTGTGGGCGAGCGCACGGCGCAGTTTCTGGCAGAGCATTTCGGGTCGATGGAAGCGCTGGAGCGTGCCTCGCAGGAAGAATTGCAGGACGTCAATGAAGTCGGTCCACGCATCGCAGAGAGCATCGTGGAGTTCTTCAACCTCCCCGCCAATCGCAAGTTGGTCGAGCGCTTACGGGCCGCCGGGCTGACATTGAGCGGCCAGAAAAAGGAGCGCGGCACGAAGCTGGCCGGCAAGACGTTCGTCCTCACTGGCACGCTAACGAAGTACACGCGTGACGAAGCCAAGAAGATGATTGAAGACGCCGGCGGAAAAGTGACCGGCTCCGTGAGCAAAAAGACTGATTACGTTGTGGCGGGAACAGATGCGGGTTCGAAGCTTGATAGGGCAACCCAGCTTGGTGTGAAGGTGATCGACGAAAGAGAAATGGAGCAGCTTGCCAGCTGAGAACCCGGTTTATTCCCGCAACCCCTCCGTCATCCGTTTCCACGTCTCCTCCAGCGTCTCGGGCAAGACCCGAGTTTCCCCCACCACGGACAGAAAGTTCGCATCCGCGACCCACCGGGGCAGTACGTGCATGTGGATGTGGCCGGCGATGCCTGCTCCCGCCGCCTTACCGATGTTCATTCCCAGGTTGACACCGTCGGGAGTGTAGAGCTGGCGCAGCACCGACTCCATGCGCTGGGAAAGTGCCATCATTTCGTTGGCGGCTCCCGGCGGCAGTTTTTGCAATTCGTCCAGATGTGCGTAGGGAACGATCATCACGTGTCCGGGCGTATAGGGATACGTATTGAGAATGACGAAGCAGTTCTTCCCGCGATAGACAATGCGAGCGGCTTCGTCGTTCCCAGCGCTTACCGCGTTGCAGAACACGCACCCGGAGGATTTCTCGGCCGAGGAGACGTAAGCGTAGCGCCACGGAGTCCAGAGGTAGTCCATCACTTGGGCAGGTTAGCAGAAGGCGGGCAGGCGCGGGTACCTGCGTCCGCGCTTTGCCGAGCTGCTATTGGACTCCCACCTTCATGACCTTCCACCAGCGTTGATGGTGCTTACACTGTGACTCGAACTCCGGATTGCAGTGGGCATGGAACGTGTTCTCTGCGATGGCGATGCCCAACGCCGAGCCCAAAAACATGTCAGAGGCCCAGTGATCACGAGCCATGAAGCGAGTGAAGGTCACGGTGAATGCCGCACCATAACTCAAAGCTCGCGCCCACGGTTTGGGATACTCATCGGCGAGCACCGAGGCCATCGCCCAGGTAAACATGGCATGCCCGCCGGGGAATGATGTGTTCACGGAGTGGTGCTTCAGGAAGTCGCCGTGACCGTTGCCCTCATCGGGCCGTTGGCGGCCGGCAATTAACTGCATCGGCGTGTAGATGAGAAATGTATTGATCAGGGTCTCGAGTTCGAGTTCGCCGGTCTCTCTGGCGTGACGGTGTTCAGTCTTGAACCCGTAAAGGTATACGCCGGCGAGCGAGCCGGCCAATCCTGCCAAGGCGACATCGGAAGTGGCCTGGTATAGCGCGAAATGCGAGTGCGGAATATTATTTTCAATGTGACGGTCGGCGGCCAGAAACGCTCCCGTGCCCACCAGCACTAAAGCGTCCCATTTGAAGTTATGCGGTTTGAACGGGGCAAGGTAGAGCCGTTTCTGATCCCCTCCGATCCGGCTGATGCTTCGCTTTACGAGCCCTGGCCGTGGACTGGTATCTGCGGAAGGATCGGGCGCCGAATGAGCCGCGTCCAACGGCTCCAATGGAAAGGTGGCCACACGGAAGTTGGGCGCGAGTTGTGTCCCCTGGATCTCGGGTGCAGGCAGCAGAACGGGGAACGAAGACGATTCCTGGCTACGGGCGGCGACAGAAAACAAAGTGGCCGCCAGACCCGCCAGTGTCAATTGGAGATTTGATTTGATCAATGTTGTAGGCTCGGTCGTAGGCTCGTGAACGCCTGAATTTTCGCGTAAAGCGCCACATTGGATGCAAATTGCGACAAAGAGTAGACCCAGGTTTGTGCAAAAATGTGCATTCGACATGAGTTCCGGGTGCAACGCCCGGTAAGATCGTTCCCGAGACGTACGGCATGGGATAATTAGGTTTGACACTGTTTGCAGGCCATTGCTATAGTCGAAGAGTTCCCTTTGGACGCGGGTTCTCTGTAAAACGTCCGACAGCTGGTATTGTCAAAGCTCATTCGCCAGGATGAGCCCACCACAACCATCACGACTCAATCCAGCAGTCCGCCAGGCAGTTCCCGCATCCCCCCGCACCGAGTGCGAGGTTTCAGCAGAGAGGCATGACTTTGTTCGACGACACCACCGCTCACAACTCCGACTCCACCACGACAATCGTTTCCGAGGCTGAACCCGTCACGGACAATCACAACCCTTTACCGGTCGCCACCGCCGCCTCTTCTGAGGAAGCGGAGCAGGCTGCGGTCGGTCATGATGAGAAGCCAGCCGCTACTGCGAGCGAAGACTTCGCATCGGCGCTAGAGACCTTCACTACTGAAACCGAAGAGGCCGCCGGAGACGACCGCGTCATTAAGGGTACGGTGCTGAAGCTCACCGCTACGCACGTGGTTGTGGACATTGGCGCGAAGTCGGAAGGCATGTTGCCGCTTTCGGAAGTGCTCGACCATGAAGGTAAAGCGAAAGTCCAACCCGGTGATGAAATCGACGTCATGCGCGAGAAGGGCCAGACTGAGGAAGGTTACGTTAACCTTTCTCATCAGAAGGCGCAGCGCATTCATGCCTGGGATGAGATCGAAAAAGCTCATAACGAGAAGAAGCCGATTAAGGGCGTGGTGATCGATCGAATCAAGGGCGGTTTGACCGTGGATATTATGGGCACGCACGCTTTTTTGCCTGGCTCCCAGGTGGACCTGCGCCCGATTCGCAACCTCGACGGCATGAAGGGACAGACGATCGAAGTCGCCATCATCAAGCTCAATAAAAAGCGCGGCAACATTGTTGTTTCCCGTAAGGAACTGCTCGAAGGTGCGCAGCAGGAAAAGCGTGCTAAGACGCTGGAGCATTTGGAAGAAGGCACGATCCTCACAGGTGTGGTCAAGAATCTCACCGAGTACGGCGCGTTCGTCGACCTTGGCGGGCTGGATGGCTTGCTGCACGTCACAGACATGTCTTGGGGCAGACTTACGCACCCGCGAGATCTGGTGAACGTGGGCGACCAGATTCAGGTGAAAGTTCTTAAGTACGACAAGGAAAAGCAGCGAGTTTCTTTAGGGTTCAAACAGCTGACGCCCGACCCGTGGCTCGATGCCGAGCACCGCTATCCCGTGGGGGCCCATGTGAGCGGCCGCGTGATCAGCGTCACCGATTATGGCGCATTCGTCGAACTTGAGCAGGGCATCGAGGGCTTGGTCCACGTCAGCGAGATGACGTGGTCGAAGCGCATGAAGCATCCCTCGAAGTTGGTCAACGTTGGAGATCAGGTGGACTGTGTGGTGCTCAATGTGAACCCGGCGGAGCGCCGCATTTCTTTGGGCATGCGGCAACTGGCAACCAACCCTTGGGATTCGCTGCATGAGAAATTTCCCGTGGGTATGACGGTCGAAGGGCGTGTCCGCAATTTGACGGACTTCGGAGCCTTCATCGAGATCGAAGAGGGCATCGACGGGTTGGTACACGTCAGCAACCTGAGCTGGACCAAGCGCGTAAAACATCCTTCTGAAGTATTGAAGAAGGGCGATCGCGTCAAGGCCATCATTTTGGCGATTGAACCGGACAAGCGGCGCTTGTCGCTGGGCGTGAAGCAGCTTCAGCCCGACGTGTGGGAATCCTTCTTCCAAGCGCACCATGTGGGCGATGTGGTCCACGGCAAAGTGCTGCGCGTGGCGGCGTTTGGTGCGTTTGTGGAGATTGCGGAAGGCGTCGAAGGGCTTTGCCACAAGTCCGAGGCAGTGGACGGAAATGGCCAGCCGCTGCACCTGGAGCCGGGGGCGGAGCACGAATTCAAGATCATCAAGATGACTCCGGAGGAGAAGAAAGTTGGACTGAGCATCCGCGCCGTGGGCGAAGAGGCTTCGCGGTCGGAGGTGGAAGCCTATAAGCAGCCGGTGTCGAGTACCAGTTCGACTATTGGCGAGCTTATTTCCTGGAAGCGCGCCAGCAACGAGAATACCTAAGCGGCATCCTCCTGTTCATCTTGTCATCCTGAGCGAAATAGCAGCTGCGCCAATGCAAAGCTGCTGCGCAGACGAAGGATCCCTCTCCCCGTCCGCCACGCTGCCCAGTTTGCTGGTCACGGCCCGGTTTGTCCCATCCGCCACCCTGTTCTAGAATCATTCGTTTGCCTTTCATCATCTGTTCCTACTGAGGAGCGCCACTTTGCCTGAAACGATTTATGACGTAGCCATCATCGGCAGCGGTCCTGCCGGGTACACCGCCGCCATTCGCGCCGGCCAATGGGGCCTCAAGACCGCACTCATCGAAAAGGACGGGTTTCTCGGCGGCACCTGTCTGCATGTGGGATGTATCCCCACCAAGGCGCTGCTGTTCAATGCTGAGCTCTGGGATCATTTGAAAAACGCCAAGGAATTCGGCATTGAGGGAGTCGATGCGCGCAAGCTGAACTGGGCCGCAATTCAGGAGCGCAAGGGAAAAATCGTCACCAAGCATGCCAAGGGCCTTGAATTTCTGATGAAGAAAAACAAAGTCGAAACCGTGAAGGGTTACGGCAAGCTGACGGGAGGAGCTCAGAACGGCGTATTCACCGTCGAAGTGGTGAACGACAGCAAAGCCAGCTCGCTCAAAGCGAAGAGCGTCATTTTGGCCACCGGTTCTGAAGCTCGCATGTTGCCTGGCCTTGAAGCCAATGATCGCGTCCTAACGAACATTGAAATCCTCAGCTTGAAGGACATTCCGAAATCGTTAGTGATCGTCGGCGCGGGCGCGGTCGGTGTGGAGTTCGCTTCCATCTACCGCTCGTTCGATTGCGAAGTCACGATTGTCGAAATGCTTCCCCGCCTGGTCCCTGTCGAAGACGAAGAAGTGTCTAAAGAACTTGCCCGTGTCTTCCGCAAACGGGGCATTAACTTTCACACCAGCGCCAGAGTTGACAAGGTGGAGAAGACGAAGCCCGGAATTGCCGTCACCCTCACCGTCGAAGGCAAACAGCAGAAGATCGAAGCCGAGAAAATACTGATCGCTGTGGGCCGCAAGCCGCGTACCGAAAACATTGGCCTCGAGCGCACCAAGATCAAGCCTGATCGTGAATTCATCAAGACCGACTCCTGGATGCAAACCTCCGAGCCCGGTGTCTATGCTGTCGGCGACATCGTGCTGGGCACGCCGCAACTGGCGCATGTAGGCGCGATGGAAGCGATCGTCGCCGTCGCCAAAATTGCAGGCAAGGCCGGCAAGCCGATCAATCCCGAGCACATTCCGGGTGCGACCTATTGCCATCCTGAAATCGGCAGCGTTGGCCTCACCGAAACTAAAGCCCGCGAGGCCGGATACAACGTGAAGGTGGGGAAGTTCCCGTTCACCGCGAACTCGCGCGCGTCCATCGTTGGCCAGCATGAAGGCTTCATCAAGATCGTCTCCGACGCCGACTTTGGGGAGATTCTCGGCGTGCACATCATCGGACCGCAGGCGACGGAGTTGATTGCCGAAGCCGTCGCCGCCATGGAGCTCGAAGCCACGGTCGAAGATTTGATGTGGACCATTCACGCACATCCAACCTTGGCCGAGGCCATGCTGGATGCGTCGAACAGCGTATATGGGATAGCAATTAACGCGTGAAAAGAATGCATTCTCACAGACCGTTTGTCGTCCTGAGCGAAGCGAAGGACCCGTGCATTTTCTCTGTGTGCTCTACTGTGAGAGGCTTTGATCTTGATCTGGGCAGTTCCGCGGCGAAACGAATTTGATCTCCGTCGTGCAACTCGGTACCGTCGATTACGCCACAGGCCTGCGCCTGCAGCGGCAACTCGTCGCACTACGAAAAGATGAAAAGATCGGCGACGTCCTGCTTCTGCTCGAACACTCGCCTGTCATCACCCTAGGCCGCAACGCGAAAGCCGCTAACATAATCGCGTTGCCCGAGCTCCTCGCCCAGCGCGGAGTGGAGCTTTTCGAATGCGACCGCGGAGGCGACGTAACCTTCCACGGCCCCGGCCAGATCGTCGGCTATCCCATCCTCGACCTGCGCGGATTTGCCACGCCCGACGGCAAACGCAAAACGCTGGGCGCCGTCGAATTCGTCCGCCGGCTGGAAGAAATCCTGATCCGCACTTGTGCGGATTTTGCCATCCCGACCAAATGTGTCGCGGGCCTCACCGGGGTCTGGACCGGGGCTACGAACCACGATGCCGGTGCGAGGTCAGCCTCGGCTGTCCAGCTGAGCCAAACGAAGCCCGCTCAGACCGATGAATCAAAAATCGCCGCCATCGGCGTCCACATTTCCCGCTTTGTCACCTCGCACGGCTTCGCCCTCAACGTGAACCCCGACCTTAGCTACTTCAACCTGATCATCCCCTGCGGCATCACGAAGCCGGTCACCTCGATGCAGCACGAACTGGGGCATGCGCTCAATCTCAACTCAGTCGCTGAATCGATCTCCCGTAACTTTGGCGCAGTGTTCTCGAGCCAGATGCGCTGGGTCGAAACCCTCGACGCCGTGCTCGGTCACACCGTCGGCGTTCCACTGCAGCGCCCCACGGCACTCCGCAAGCTCCACAAGGAAGACGACACAACCTGGGCCTAGCGCACCCTTGATGAGTGCGCAGGTGGGGGGGCGACCCCATCAGCGCTTCTATGATCAAAACACTTCTTCAGACCGATTCAGATTACGTCTACACTTTCCTGCGAATCATCGCGGGAATCGTCGTCTTTCCCTATGGCATGCAAAAGCTTTTCGGATGGTTTAGCGCCCCAGGGTTTGGAACCCCAGGAATCAAGGGCTCTCTTGAACAGCTCACCGCGAGGAACATTCCTAAATTTATTGCCTGGCTCATTATCATCGGGCAGTCGTTCGGAAGTATTGCGCTTATTTCGGGCTTTTTAGGGAGAATTGCGGCCGGTGGTCTGTTCATCATCTTCACCGGTGCGCTCGTAGTCCACTTGCCGGATGGGTGGACACTGAATTGGTTTGGATCAAAAAAGGGAGAAGGAATTGAGTATTTTGTATTGCTCCTGTCACTTCTCCTGGTCATTGTCGTCAAGGGAAGTGGTGCGCTATCAATGGATTTGTGGCTGACAAGATGACATGCCTGCGTGCCAATCACATCAGAATCCACACCCTCTTTGCCAAATCTCCTCAAGTTCGCGCTTGTGGGGCAATGCCCTGGGGCCGCCCCCTCGCTAGCCCTCCCCCCTACTCTCGCGATACCATCAATACGTCGCGCCTCGAGCGGTGCTGTCACATGCGGAGTAAAAAAACAAAGTCTAAGCAAAGCTCCAATGGGAACCGTTCGCGCAACGGGGCTTTTCGGTCGAAGCGCAACACCACGGACCTGCGCTCCTACTCTATCCCCGACCTTCGCCTCGAGCATCCTGACCTCACCGTCCGCCAAGCGATCGCGAAAGACAAAGATGGCGCGGAGCACGTCCGCTATGAAGTTGAAGGCAACCTCAACGCCCCCGTCCCGCCCATTCGCGACTCCAAGTATCTCGACAAAAAGCAGTGCATCGAGATCTACCGCTACATGCTGCTCAACCGCAAAATGGAGGTCGCGCTCGAAAACCTCTACAAGCAGGGCAAGGTCGTCGGCGGAGTTTATTTCGGACTCGGCCAGGAAGCTTGCTCCTGCGCCTCCGCCTACGCGCTCGACCAGGACGACTGGTTCGCGCCCATGATCCGCAACCAGGGATCGCTGCTGGTCCGCGGCTTTCGCGCCAGCGACACGATGATGCAGTACATGGCGAAAGCCGATTCGCCCACACGCGGTCGCGACGGCACCTCGCACTTCGGCGACATCGAAAAGCGCAACATGGTATCGCCCATCTCCATGCTCGGCGATCTCATTCCTGTGCTCTCGGGCGTGGCGCTCGGCGCGCGCCTGCAAGGACGCAACGTCGCCGTCATGACCTACATCGGCGACGGAGGCCAGTCCACCGGCGTCACCTACGAGGGCATCAATTTCGCCGCCGTGCAGAACCTCGGCCTCGTGCTCTTCCTCGAAAGCAATCTCTGGGCCTACTCGACGCCCTCGGAAATGCAGTACCGCTGCAAAGACCTCGCCGAACGTGCCATCGGATACGGCATTCCCGGCGTGATCGTCGACGGCACCGACGCCTGCCAGGTCTACGATGCCGCCCGTGACGCCGTAGAGCGCGCCCATCGCGGCGAAGGCCCCACTCTGATCGAAGCGAAAATGATGCGCATGAAAGGCCACGCCATCCACGACGCCGCCGCATACGTGCCCAAGCCGATGCTCGATTTCTGGAAGAAGCGCGACCCGATCGCCCGCTTCGAGAATTATCTGGTGAAAGAAAAGAAGTGGCTGATAGCGAAGGAAAATGCAGAATTAATCGCCGAGGTTGATCGGATCATCGAAGAAGAGAGAGAAATCGCCGTGAACTCCCCAATGCCCACGCCCGAGTCCGCTGAAGGCGGCGTCTTCTGTGAAGATGGCTGCCACGAAATCAAACCGAAATACGGCGTGCCGAAAGTCAAGAGGGGGACCGGTGCTGGACCAAAGCAGACCGAAGCCGCCGTGCACCTACGATAGCGGGGCCCCGATAGCTATGCGCGGATTAGCAATCATGGACGAGACCTACAGCGTGGTGCGTCGAGCGATAATCAACAGCAATGTTGCGGTCCCGGCTATCGCGGCGGCGTGCGGGAAATGTGCCCGCACGTGATCGGCACGAGACGGCGTGGCAAGGGAATTGAATAGCGTATGCACCTAACCTACCTCGAAGCCATCCGCCAGGGAATCTGGGAAGAAATGGAGCGTGACCCCTCCGTCTTCTGCCTCGGCGAAGACATCGGCATTTACGGCGGAGCGTTCAAAGTCACGGACGGTTTCATCGACCGCTTCGGCCCCGAGCGCGTCATCGACACGCCCATCGCCGAGTCCGCCATCGTGGGCGCGGCCTTCGGAGCGTCGCTCACCGGCATGCGCCCCGTGGCCGAATTTCAGTTCATGGATTTCATCGGCTGCGCGTTCAACCAAATCAGCAACATGGTCGCGAAGACGCACTACCTGTGGGGAGCGCCCGCCCCGCTCGTCCTGCGCGGACCCAGCGGCGGATACGTCCATGGCGGCCCCTTCCACTCGCAGAATCCCGAAATGTGGTTTGTCCACAATCCCGGACTCAAAGTCATCTGCCCGGCCACTGCCTACGACGCCAAAGGACTCATTAAGGCCGCCATCCGCGACAACAACCCGTGCATCTTCTTCGAACACAAATATCTTTACCGGCGCATCAAAGGCGAGGTCCCGGTGGAAGATTACGTGGTTCCCATCGGAAAGGCGACCATCGCCCGCGAAGGCCGCGATATCAGCATCATCACTTACGCGGCGATGGTTCATTCCGCACTGGAAGCCGGCGAAATCCTGAGCAAAGAAGGAATCGACCTCGAGATCCTCGACCTGCGAACCGTCTCGCCGCTCGACCGCGAAGCCATCGCCCAGACCGTGAAGAAGACGAATAAAGTCATCATCCTGCACGAGCACTCGCGCACCGGAGGCCTGGCCGGCGAAATCGCCGCCATTATCAACGAAGAAGCTTTCGACGATCTCGACGGCCCCATCGTCCGCATCGCAGGCCTCGACTCGGCGATCCCGTTCTCGCCGCCGCAGGAAGAGCACTACCTGCCCAAAGTAAGCGACGTGGTGCGAGAAGCGCGACATCTGAAGGGTTACTGACCTGGTCGCAAACAGGAAACTCAGGCGCCGAGTCGAGCGCACGTTGAAACAGTGTATTCTCACGCGTGACAGGAGTTGTTGGCACAAATCTCGTGTATCTGCCAAAATGTCGCTTCGGGAGGAATCATGGGGAAATTCATTCTCGGTGTTGTTCTCACTCTGCTGGTGCTAATACTTGGCGGGCTGGGCTTCGCCATGCTCGGCTTCTTCCCCACTACCGCAAATGTTGCTCCCCCCAGGTTCGAGCAGCGGATAGCCAGTGCAGCCCTCGACGCATCGATGGAGCGTCATGCTGCCCGCGTGACCAATCCCGTACCCCCGACTGATCAGAATCTTATCGACGGCATGAAGATCTACACCATGAACTGTGCTCTTTGCCACGGCGGATTCAATCGCCAGCCCGCGTCTCTGGCGACAGCTCTCTATCCGCCCCCTCCAAATCTCATCTCCGATCCGCCGGAAGATCCGGAGTGGCATATTTTCTACGCCATTCGCACGGGTATTCGATACACGGGTATGCCAGCGTGGGAGAAGACTTTAAGCCAACAAGACATATGGAAGGTTACTGCCTTGCTCTCGCATCTCAATAAACTTCCGCCGGCTGTGCAGGAATATTGGAAAACCAGTTTTGGCGCCGTCCCGCCGTCCGGTGACGAAAAAAAAGAAGGCGAGGGAATGAAGCACGGCAAGGACTAGATGCCCGCAACCGATCTCTGCGCTAGACCCTGGCCCGAGCGTTGCCGCCAAACTCCCTATCTCGCGTTTCGAGGTTTTGGCTATCGCGGGAGACATCATTCAAAACCTCAGGAGTGCCCTTGATCACCTCGCCTACCAGTTGGTTGAGGCAGGACAGTGTAGGCCGCTTGGCGAAAAAATCGGGAGTCGTGTTGGTTTCCCCATCATCGAGAAGTCCACGCAATACGAGGGATTTAAGTGTAGAAAAATAAAGGGAGCGCGGCAGGCGGCTATAAAAGCTATCGACGCTCTCAAACCACACAAAGGCGGAAATGCGGCGCTTTGGGACTTGCATTATGCGAACAATGTCGATAAACATCGCCATCTTATCCGGGTGGCTCCTGACTATCTCATTGAAGGTGCTGGGGTCAACGGACACTTCTGGCAGAAGGCCGCAAACCCACTCTTTGAGGGAATCTTTGGGACGGAAGTGAATCACAATTCGCAGTTCCCCAGAAAGAAATCGCGCAGAAAGTCTAAGATTTCCAAACGTCAACCGCTTCTCGTATTTCTCCGTGAGCAAGTTAAGTTTGTGGATGATCTCGTCGGAACGTTTGAGTACCACCTTAGGCCGCGTGGGTGGGACGCCAAGCGTCGAAATTTTACGTGACACACTCCCGCCATTTCCGGCATCGTGATACACTGATGCCGTCAGGACGGGCATACGCTAGTGAGCCGCCAAGCAAACAAGAGCGATCAACCCGATGAGTAT
>Ga0137418_10002026_pt1 | contig 18629 bp, 16 predicted proteins | sample CZODoug3_1_2_16f_FD_122242 | JGI IMG/M metagenome (GOLD analysis project Ga0137418, IMG submission 122242) | Vadose zone soil fungal communities from Angelo Coast Range Reserve, California, USA - CZODoug3_1_2_16fungal (Hybrid Assembly) | ecosystem: Environmental > Terrestrial > Soil > Vadose... | reverse complement strand
GTCCAGATCATTCTTTACGTCGGCGGGATCATGGTGCTCTTCGTTTTCGTGATCATGCTGGTCAACTTGGACGTGGCCCTGCAGCAGATCCAGTTCGCGCGGCAGAAGTGGGTGGCGCTCATCGTCGCGCTGGCGCTGGCCGGCCAGGTCGGCGTGATGTTCTGGACTTCCGGGAAAATGCCCGGGCAGGGGTTGCCGGTACTGACGGCGGTGGCCGCGAATCGTTTGCCGCTCAATTCCGAAGCGGTGGCCAAAAGCCTGTTCGATTCGTATCTATTGCCGTTTGAGATTGCGTCTGTTTTGTTGCTCGTGGCCATGATCGGCGCCGTTGTAATGGCCAAGAAGAGGGCGTAGCGCAGCGATGCTTCCGATAGAACATTACCTGTTCCTGAGCCTCGCGCTCTTCATCATCGGCGTGATCGGAGTCGTTACGCGGCGCAACGTGATCGTCGTGCTCATGTCCATCGAGCTGATTCTGAATGCCGTGAACATTAACCTGGTGGCATTTTCCCGTTTGTACGGCGACGTGGCGGGGCAGGTCTTTGCTCTCTTCATCATTGCCGATGCCGCTGCGGAGGCTGCGGTGGGGCTCGGAATCATCATCGCTTTTTTCCGGAACCGCGAAACGGTGCTGGCGGACGAAATGGATTTGTTGAAGTGGTAGCGTGAGGACAGGAAAGAAGAAATGAAACCGGCATGACGCCCACGGGCTATTTTCTCGATCACCTCTGGCTCATCCCGCTGTTTCCACTGGCGACCGCGGCGCTGATGCTTTTCTTTGGCAGACGGCTCCCGAATGCCGCCGTCAGCGTGCTCTGCGTGGGAAGCGTGGGCTTGTCTTTTGTCTACGCCGCGGGGGCGGTGTTTCAATTGTTGGCCGCGGATCCGGAGCATCGCGTCGCGCAGCAAATCCTGTTCGAATGGCTGACGCCCGGGCCAATGCAGATGACCGGTGGACACGCCATACCGTTTGTAGCGGATTGGGGATTCCTTCTCGATCCGCTTTCCTGCGTCATGGTGCTGGTTGTTACCGGTGTCGGCTTCCTGATTCACGTCTACTCCGTCGGGTACATGGGGCACGAAGGCGGGTACTACCGCTTCTTCGGCTACATGAATCTCTTCATGTTCGCCATGCTGACGCTGGTCCTGGCGAACAATATGCTGCTGATGTTCGTGGGCTGGGAAGGCGTCGGCCTGTGCAGCTACTTGCTGATCGGTTTCTATTTCTTGAAAAAGTCGGCTTCCGATGCGGGGAAAAAGGCGTTCATCGTGAATCGCATCGGGGATGCAGGCTTTATCCTCGGGATTCTCCTGACCGCAGTGACATTAGGCACCATCCGGTTTACCTCCCAGGGTTTGCCAGACGCGGAAGGCGCTTCAGGAATTTTTCAAGCACTGAAGGCAGCTGTGGACGCACACGCATTGGCCTATGGCGCACCGGTGTTGACCGGCATCGCTCTTTTACTGTTTGTCGGAGCGATGGGGAAATCGGCGCAGATTCCCCTGTACGTTTGGCTCCCGGACGCCATGGAAGGCCCGACGCCGGTGAGCGCGCTGATTCATGCAGCCACGATGGTGACCGCAGGCGTGTACATGGTCGCGCGCATGAACGCGGTCTACCAACTCGCGCCGTTTGCGATGGACGTGGTGGCGGTGGTAGGCGCTGTCACCGCGATTTTTGCGGCGTCCATAGCACTGGTGCAGAACGACATCAAGAAGGTGCTGGCGTATTCGACGATCAGCCAGCTCGGGTACATGTTTCTCGCTCTGGGCGTGGGCGCGTTCGCGGCGGGAATTTTTCATCTGATGACCCATGCCTTCTTCAAGGCGCTACTGTTCCTCGGCGCGGGCAGTGTGATTCATGCGATGTCGGGGGAACAGGATCTGCAAAAGATGGGCGGTTTGTGGAACAAGATTCCGATCACCGCAAGGACGTTTACCGTCGCGACCCTGGCGATCGCGGGGATTTTTCCATTCGCCGGATTTTTCAGCAAGGATGAAATCCTCGGACGGGCGTTCGACCGCTATTTTTCTTTGTGGCTTGTCGGCTTCATCACTGCGGGCATGACGGCGTTTTACATGTTCCGGCTGCTCTTCCTTACATTCTTCGGCTACTCCCGCGCCGACGAGCATGTTGAGAAACATGTCCACGAATCGCCGCCGGCGATGACTGTTCCGCTCATCATTCTCGCGGGACTTTCCTTGATTGGCGGGTGGATTGGGTGGCCGGGCTCGCTGGGAGGAGAGAACCGTTTCGAGCGGTTTCTCGAACCTGTCTTGACCGGCGTTGTTTCCGAGACAGGGGCGGTAAAGATCGCGCATCACGCTCTGGCAAAAGAGTATTTCCTGATGCTGGCGTCCCTCTCAATCGTCGGCGCCGGAATCTGGCTGGCGTACCAGTTCTACCGGACCAAGAGAATTGCGCCGGAATTGGTCGCCGGAAAGTGGCCGAGACTCTATCACTTGCTCCTGCATAAGTATTACCTGGACGAGATTTATGACGCGGCGGTCGTGGAGCGCACCAAAGACCTCGGAACTCTGCTCGGCCGCTTCGATGCAAACGTGATCGACGGGGTGGGCGTAAACGGCGCAGGCTGGCTGGCGCGCTTTGGCTCAACTCTATCGATGTGGTGGGACAAGTGGATCATCGATGGGCTGCTGAATTTCAGCGCGAAGCTGATGCAGCTTTTCAGTTATCCGGTGCGGCTGCTGCAAACCGGAGTCTTTTCCAGCTACGCGATGCTGATTTTGGTAGGACTGGTAATTCTCCTGGCGTATTACGGTCATCATATGCAGGTTCTGCTGCGCGGCGTGCGCTGAGAGGCGATGAGAATGGACTTTCTTGCACATCACATCTTGAGCGTGGTTCTCTTCACGCCGCTTCTGGGCGCCCTGGTGCTCCTCTTCATTCCTCGCGAGATGGAGAACGCGCATAAGATCGCTGGAAACGTATTTGGCGCCCTTGGTTTTCTTGTTTCTCTTCCGCTGGTTCGCTGGTGGAATCCTGGGGAGAAGCCCTTTTCCTTCGAGGAATCCGCCGAGTGGATCCCCTCGATCGGCGCTAGATATCATCTGGGCATCGACGGCATAAGCCTCTTGCTCGTCATGCTCACCACGTTTCTCGGGATGATCGCCATTCTCTCGTCGTGGAGCGCGATTCATCAGCGGACCAAGGAGTATTACATTCTGCTCCTCCTACTGCAGACCGGGATGATCGGCGTTTTCGTTTCCCTGGATTTTTTCCTCTTTTATGTGTTTTGGGAAGTGATGCTCGTCCCGATGTACTTCCTCATCGGCGTTTGGGGAAGCGACCGGCGCCTCTACGCAGCCATCAAGTTTTTCCTGTACACGTTGGCCGGATCGGTGGTCATGTTGCTGGCGATCCTGGCGCTGTACTTCTACGCGCCTGTGTCCGCCGGCGGGACACGCACCTTCGATGTTCCGACGCTGCTGGCCGCCGCGCAACACTTCTCCGACCCACTGAAGGTTTGGCTCTTCTGGGGCTTCTTCTTCGCGTTTGCCATCAAGGTTCCCATGTTCCCGTTCCACACCTGGCTGCCCGACGCGCACACGGAGGCTCCTACCGCCGGCTCTGTGATTCTGGCGGGCGTCTTGCTGAAGATGGGCACGTACGGTTTCATCCGCTTCTCGCTCCCGCTGCTGCCCACGGATACCGTCATGCGCGCGCGAATCATTCACATCGTCATCGTGCTTTCTTTGATCGGCATCATTTATGGCGCGCTCGTTTGCCTCATGCAGAAGGACATGAAGCGGTTGATCGCCTACAGCTCGGTCAGCCATCTTGGCTTCTGCACGCTGGGAATTTTTGCGCTCACGCCGAACGGTCTCGCTGGCAGCGTGCTCCAGCAGATCAACCACGGCATCTCCACTGGCGCGCTGTTCTTGATTGTTGGCGTACTTTACGAACGGCGTCACACGCGCATGATTTCCGAATTCGGCGGCCTGGCAACGCCCATGCCGAATTTCGCAGCCATCTATCTGATCGTCAGTCTCAGTTCGCTGGGAATGCCGCTGCTGAACGGCTTTATCGGAGAGTTCACGATTTTGCAGGGCGCATTTCAGGTGAGCAAGGCCTGGGCTGCCTGGGGCTCGCTGGGCGTCGTGCTGGGCGCGGCGTACCTGCTATGGCTGTACCAGCGCGTGATGTTCGGCCCGGTCACGCAGTTTGCCAATGAAGATTTGCCGGACTTGAATCTGCGCGAATACGCCACGCTCGTGCCCCTCGTGATTCTGGCGTTCTGGATCGGCATCTATCCGAAGCCGTTCTTCGCCCTGATCGAAAAGCCCGTGCAAAAAATTGTCGAGCAGGTGAATCCGAATTTCTATCAAGCGGAACGCGCAAAATTGCCTCCGGCGGAACTCCACGCCGCTGTTGCGGAGACGAAATAGCCCGCCCGAATGAATATCCCGTTCATCAACGCGATTCGAAGCTATCTCCAGGGCGACGGTGCCGCCATCCTTCCGGAAATGGAGCTCGTCCTCTTCGGACTGGGGATCCTGCTAATCGATTTCTGGATCGAGCGGAAAGAAAAATACTGGAATGCCGGGCTGGCGATGGCGGGAACCATTTTCAGCGCTTTCACAATCTGGAAGCTCCGCGGAGCGGTCGCGGCAAGAGGTGATTTCGCCGGATTTCACGATTCGGTCTTGGTCGATCCGTTCTTCCTTTTCTTCTCAACTCTTTTCCTGGCCGCTACCGCACTCGTGATTCTGCTGTCCGTGAAATACCTGGAGATCGAAAGGGAACAAGAAGGCGAATACTACGCGCTTCTGCTGTTTGCCTGCGTCGGAATGATGCTCATGGCCTCCGGGATAGACCTGATCGTGATGTTCCTCGGCCTTGAAACCATGGCCCTCAGTTTTTACGTGCTGACCGGTTTCTTGCGCCGCGATAAGCGTTCGAATGAAGCCGCATTAAAATATGTTCTGCTCGGCGCGTTCAGCTCTGGCATCCTGGCCTACGGTTTTTCGATTTTGTATGGGCTCAGCGGCGCTACGAACATCGGCGCCATCACCGGCGCACTGGCGCAGCGCGACAAATTGGTGCACGCCGTTGCGCTTAGCCACCTCCCTGGCGTACAGGGCGAACAGATGCGGCTGCTGTTGCAAAGGAATCTCCCCTTAGCGCTGAACTTCGATCCCTTCGTTCTGCAGCTTCTTCCGATCCTCGCCTTCGTTCTGGTTGCGGTCGGGTTGTTTTTCAAAGTCGCGGCCGTGCCGTTTCATCAGTGGGCGCCGGATGTTTACGAAGGCGCGCCAACGCCGATCGCTGCTTATGTCAGCGTGGCATCCAAGACGGCGAGTTTTGCTTTGCTTCTGCGGCTATTCCTCTCCGTCTTTTCTCCTTCGCAAAAAGTTTCGCAGGAACAATGGATGTACCTCATCGCGGGCGTGGCCGTGGCGTCGCTTACCTGGGGCAATCTCGCCGCGCTGACGCAGACTAACGTGAAGCGCCTGCTGGCGTATTCCTCGATCTCGCATGTCGGCTACATCTTGCTCGGTCTCGTTGCCGGCAACGGGACCGCCTTGACCGGAATCTCATATTATTTGTTCGCGTACGTGTTCATGACCGCGGGAGCTTTCGCGGTCATCATCGTGCTTCGCCAGAAAGGGCTCATCGGCGAGGAACTCGAGGACCTGAACGGCTTGTACCAGCGCAGCCCCGCCGCAGCATTGCTGCTTCTGATCTTCATGCTTTCGCTTGCCGGGATTCCGCCGACGGCCGGCTTTATGGGCAAGTATTTCATTTTTCTTTCGTTGATCGAAACGCATCATCCGGTGCTCGCGGTCTTCGCCGTGTTGTATATCGTCCCCGCGCTCTACTATTACTTCCGCATCGTCGTGCATGCCTGGCTCAAGCAGCCGGGCGAAGCGCCGCGTCCATCCATGACGAGCGCGCAGGCTGTGGCCCTCGGCGTCGCCGTGTTTGTCACGCTGGCCGCGGGGTTGTATCCTGAGCCGTTCACGCGGCTCGCCCAATATGCCTTCGGACAATAGACCCGAAAATTCCGATTCACCCTCTCCTGGGGCGGAAAAAGCGAAAGACGTCTCCAACCAGGCTGCCATTGCCATGGAATTGCCCTTCGTGCTCGTTGCGGCCGTCGTCGTGGGCGGGCTTCTCGGTTATTTTCTTGATCACTGGCTCCATACGAAGCCGGTTTTCCTGCTCGTGCTTGGCGGCATTGGTTTCTATGCCGGCGTGCGCGACGTTCTCCGGCGGCTTGCGGGAAGCGGCGATGGCATCAAGCGTGATTGAATCGCCGTCCGGCGCTGTGACCGAACGGCGCATCTCCTGGCTGACTCTCCTGATTGGTTTGGTCGCTGGTCTCTTGGTCGCTCTCCTGCGCGACCGTTTGTGGGGCGCGGGTCTGGGAATCGGCGCTGCCCTGGCATGGCTGAATTTTCGCTGGCTCAGGCGTGGCTTGGATGCTCTAGTCATGGCCTCCACCGCCCAAGCCGGCGAAGAGAAACCCGCAGTCCCCCTCCTCAGCTACTTCGGCATGCTCTTCCGCTACGGGTTGATAGCCCTCGCGGTGTATGTTATTTTTGAATATCTCAGAGTTCCCCTTGTGAGCATGGTCGTGGGTTTGTGCGCTTTAGGAGCCGCAACGGTTGTGGCGAGTGTGTACGAAATCTTGCGTCCTGTGGACTGACGAATGGCTGAACACGTTACCGGACTTACGGTGTTTGTGAATCACTACCTAGGGCGATTTGCCTTGGCGTTCCTCTCGGCGCTCCACATCAGCCCGGAAAATCCAGATACGCCCATCCCGGAGCACGTCGTGATGGGCGTTGTGGTCCTGATCCTTGGCACCCTCCTCGCCCTATTTCTCCGTTCACGTCTCTCCGTCGAGAAGCCAGGAGCCACTCAGCAGGTGGCGGAACTTCTTCTCACCAACCCGCTTGGCTTCGGCATCAAGGATCTTCTCGAGGAAAACGTCCATCACGGCGCCCTCAAGCTGATTCCATTCGTCGGCAGCATCTCCGTTTTCGTGCTCTTGTCCAACCTGCTTAGCGTTTTTCCCGTCTTCGCCGCTCCCACGGCAAACAAATCAGTTCCGCTGGGGTGCGCGATTCTCACCTTTCTGTATTTCAACTGGCAGGGAATCCGTCACCACGGCGTCGGCCGCTACCTGCTGACATTTGCGGGTTCCCCGAGAAAGTTTGGTGATTGGGCGTTGGCTCTTCTGCTTTTTCCTGTCGAACTCGTCAGCACCTCGGCCCGTATTCTCTCCCTGACGGTCCGCCTCTGGGCCAACATTGTGGCTAGCGACCTTCTCTACACGATTTTCCTTAGCCTCTTTTCCATGGCCACTGTCGCGGCCTGGTCGAAGTCTCCGGTCTTCGGCATTGTTATCGCCGTGCTGCCAGCCACGATTCCCATCGCCTTTATCGGCCTGCATATTTTTGTGGCCATCATTCAGTCGTATATCTTCACGGTTTTGCCCTCCGTTTACTTGGGCATGGCCACGGCCGACGAGCATTAATCGAGCTTTGCCGGTGAATTTTTGCCGGCAATGTGCTGCTTCAGTGTGAGCCCGGCTGCACGGTGTCCGGGAACCACCTCCTGGCAGCGATTCATAAGGAGGAAGTGATGAAGAAGTGGACGATGGTGTTGGTGGCGCTCGCGGCGGTGATGTTGGTTGCTCCGTCCGCGTTCGCAGAGGAGTCAGCAGCTGCGGCAGCCGGAGGCAAAGGCCTCATGGCCATTGCCGCGGGCTTCGGCATGGCACTTGCGGCCTTTGGCGGTGCGCTAGGGCAGGGCCGTATCGCTTCGGCGGCTTGCGAAGGGATGGCCCGCAATCCCGGAGCAGCGGCAGCAATCCGCGCGGCAATGATTCTCGGCTTGGTGTTCGTCGAGACGCTCGCGCTCTTCACGCTGGTTATCATCTTCGTAAAAATCGGAAGCTAGCGAAAAGGATTTCCAAACGGCCCGGCGGCGTAAGCCTCCGGGCCATTTTCTTGTATGCCGAGCAGGGTCGAAAATCACGTTCCTGCCGAGTTAGTGGATTGCGAATTTGGTAGTTCGATTCGGTACCCGAGTTTGCGGAGTTGGCGGATCATTCTGGCGGTGCGTGCTTGCCGAGATTGTTTGGTAACCGCTGGACCGTGTTCCTCGTAACGGACTCCTTGGTGCAGGATCAACCAGATCAACCGACACTGTCGATGGGCAATGGCCCCGATGGCTTGGTTGTGTCCCAGGCGCGGGACCGAGCGCCGAAAAACAATCTCGAAGATACTTCCTTTGACCTTTACGGCGGCGTTCGCGGCCTGATTGAGTAGACGTCGCATGTGGCGGTTGCCCTGCGGAGAGCGGTGGCTGTAGTTCACGCCCGCGCTCTCTTCGTCGCCGGGGCAGGCGCCCACCCACGAGGAGAGATGCTTCCCCGAAGGAAAGGTCGCTGCCGTGGGCCCGACTTCGGCAATGATCTGGGTCGCTGAATCCACTCCCAGCCCCGGCACCTCCGCTAGCCGCTCGACGGCGTCTTGGTGCTGACGGAGCAGACTGGCGGTCTCCTGGTCTAGGTCGCCGATCTGCTGCTCGAGGAATTGCAACTGCTCCAGCGCCATCTTCAGCAGCCGGCGATAGACGGGGTTGAGTTCCGTACACGCACCCAGTGCATCGCACAACTGTTCTGGGGTGGCGCGTAACTGCTTATCGGCCAAGGCGGCCAGAGCCGCCGGGTTGGTTTCACCCTCGGCCAGCGCCTTCAACATACGGCGGGCGCTGGCGCCCAGCAGATCCGAGACCAGGCTGGACAGCTTGATATGTGCCTCTTCCAGAAGAGCCTCCACTTGGTTCTGCAATCGCGCCCGGTCACGCGTCAACTGATACTTTCTCCGCGTCACCGTTCGCCACAGACGTTGTTCGACATCGGGCACAAAGCTCAGAGTTAATTCCCGGGCCACTAGCCGTTTCACCAGGCGTTCGGCATCGCGGAAATCCTTTTTCCGCCCCCGCCGCCCGCGATTGGATAGCGCCTGTGCCAAATGCAACGTTCCAGACCTGCGGCTTGCGCCTTCTCGCTTCTCGCGTATCGGCTTCCAATACCTCTCTAGCGCTCCCCACACTGGTTTCCAATATTGGGCCGTTGATTCCATGACCACTTCCTCGACTTCTTGCTCGAGCAGCCATGCGGCCAATGACCGCAGTTGTTCGGGGTTGCTACCAAACATCCGCCGCTCAAACTGGAACTCGCTTTCGACTTCAACATTGGAGACAACTACGGCCAGCATCTTTTTATGAACATCGATACCCGCTATCCTGTAAGGCATAACGTTCCTCCTGGCCGGGAGCGGAGAGCGTGCTGCGGCTACTTTAACCAGGGTCACGGGCTATCGCCGCTCCCCCAGGGGGGAAGACAACGCCCAATTATTCGCTCAAACACGCACGCTCCGGATCAGACATGTTCACGGCTTCGACTTTTCCAATGCTCGGTCGACCTCGCCACTCCAAGCCCTTTGTATTCTTGCTCGACTCTAAGTGATTTTCATAAAGTTTCGCGGGCCTCCAGGCCCTAATAGGACATGTTTGACAGCTTGGAGGTGAAAGTCCTCTTCACAACGTGATGGACGTGAAGTGATAGCGAAGCGCAAGGGTGAAATAACACTCGCCGCGAGGCGGGGCCTGAAAGAAGCGCGGAGCGAAGATGCGAGCCGATGAATAAGAATCGGATAAGAGGCCTACGGTTGTGGGCGAGCGAGCGAATGATTGCGAAGCCCGTATCCATCAAATACACCGGTGGTAAATCCGACGGTTGTGCATCGAAGGCGGTCGAACTTACCTCGGGAGATCTGCGGTATGTCACGGAATCGTGACTAAGTGTGAAGCGATGCGGACGAACGCGATTCAAAGAACTTCGAAAACGGGGCGTGAGCAAAAACTTGGCGGCGCAAACCGCTGGGAGTGCGCACGGCCCGTGGCGCCTCGCGAACTCGCCGGCACTGGCCCTTGCGCTACCTAATGCCTATCTCGACTCTCTTGGACTCCCGGCCATGGTCGTTCGGTCTTAGCTCAACTCGCCGAACCGCCGGATGCGGACCCGCATGATGTCCGGTGGTGTGGCAGGGGAGGAGAGGTGACTCTCTCCCCGATGCCGATTGTGGCTTGCTTGCGGCATCACATTGTGAGGACGACGCGGAATTCGGCTTTGCCGCTCATCATGCGGGTGTAGGCTTCGGCGGCTTTTTCCAGGGGATATTTTTCGATCATGGGGCGCACGCCGGTCATTTCGGCGAAGCGCAGGGTGTCTTCGGAATCGGTGGGAATGCCGCCGGGCCAGCCCTGGACTCTCCTTCGCCCCACGATCAGTTGAATTGGCGAAGCTTCAATCGGGCCCTGTCCTGCGCCGACCACCAGGAGCGTTCCGTTCAAGCCGAGACCGCCGACCAGGTCGGACATCGATTTTGAATCCGTGGCAGTGGCCAGAATTACGCGGGCACCACCGAGTTTCTGGAGCTCTTCCGCGGGATTGGTGGCCTTGCTGTCAATGTACACGTGCGCGCCGAGTTTCTTGGCGAGAGCAGCTTTCTGAGAACCGCGGCCGACGGCGGCGACTTTGTATCCGAACTTGCTGGCAAACTGAATTCCGAGATGACCGAGGCCGCCAATGCCTTGGACGGCAACGAGGTCTGAAGGCAATGCGCCGCTGTGGCGCAGAGCGTTGAAGGTGGTAACGCCCGCGCAAAGCAGCGGGCCGGCTTCCACGGCGTCGAGACTCTCCGGCATTGCGGCGAGCGCTTCCACGGGAGCGATCATGTATTCCTGATAGCCGCCATCGAAGCTGATTCCGCAAATTTTCAGGTTGCGGCAATTGGCGAAATCTCCGCGGCGGCACGGGAGGCAAGAGCCGTCCTGGCCACCGTGCCAGCCGACGCCGACGCGCTGGCCTTTTTTCCAGCCGGTGACGCCGGAGCCGACGTCGTCGATCACGCCGGCGACTTCGTGTCCGGGGGCACGGGGATATTGAATGCCGGGCCAGTATCCTTCCTTTACGAGGCTGTCGCTGTGACAGATGCCGCAAGCTTGCACGCGAATGCGCACGTGCCCGGCGCGTGGGTTGGGAATCTCGCGTTCGACAAGTTCAAAATCCGCGCCGGGTTTCGACACCTGTACCACTTTCATCTTTGCCATTGAGATTCTCCGTTTTTTTTTGGATTCACGCCCAGAACTTGGATGCTCGTCGCGCGGGAACCGGCACATATTGCGGCGCGGCAGAGCCGGCAAGTGCAGAACAAGATTGCGCAGAGAGCGCCAAGAAAGTTTTGCAGAGATTTCCGACGCGATGCACAGGCACTCCGATTGACGTGCGCGGGAGTTCTGCGCACAATGCGGCATCACTTTGAACAAGGAAGTGTCCGTACCTGGGGTGAAAAATTCTGCGCTTGCCCTCCCGCGCAGAACGTGGTACAAAAGCGAAGAAAAGGCGAATACAGAACTGACCAGCCATGCCCGCAGACACGACACTCGAGAAGCCCTTACCGAATAACCTGGATGCCGAGCGCTCCGTTCTTGGCGCGATTTTGCTGGACAACCATGCACTGAATCCGGCGATCGAGCATTTGCGGCCCGAGGACTTCTTCCTCGACCAGCACCGGCGGGTGTTCACGCAGATGATCGCGCTGGGCGAAAGCCAGCAGGCCATCGACTTGGTTACGCTGACGGAGGAAATGCACCGCAAGGGCGACCTTGAAGCCTCCGGAGGCGCGCCGTACCTGGCCTCGCTAGCCGACGGCATGCCGAAGGTATCGAACATCGAGCACTACGCGCGGATCGTCAAGGAGAAGGCGATCCTGCGCAACCTGATTCACACCACGCACAATATCCAGCAGCGCGCTTTCGAGGGCGAGGACGGGGCCGACGCGATTCTGGATAACGCGGAATCTTCGATTTTCGCGCTGGCAGAAGACCGCGTGCGCGTGGGATTGCTGCCGATCAAGGACATCGTCCGCGACAATTTTGAACGCCTGGAAAAAATCTTCCGTGAAGGCAAAAGCATCACGGGAATCCCCACGGGCTACACAGAGCTTGACAAGTTGACCTCCGGCTTGCAGCCCTCCGAGCTGCTGATCCTTGCGGCGCGCCCTTCGCAGGGGAAAACGGCGCTGGCGCTGAATCTGATGGAAAACATCGCGATCCGCGGCGGACATCCGGTGGCCATGTTCAGCCTGGAAATGTCCAAAGAATCGTTGCTGCAGCGGCTGGTGGCGTCCGTGGCGCAGATCGACGCGCATAAGTTCCGCACCGGTCATTTGAGCAAGGAAGACTGGCGGCGGATGACGGAATCGCTGGGAACCATTTCCTCCGCACCGTTGTGGATCGACGACGCGGGCTCGATCAGCGTGCTGGAAATTGGGGCCAAGGCACGGCGGCTGAAGCGCGACAAAGGATTGTCGATGCTGGTGGTGGATTATCTCCAGCTCATCACCGCGCGGGGACGCTTTGGGAACCGGCAGGAAGAAGTGTCCAGCATCTCGCGCGGGTTGAAGGGACTGGCGAAAGAGCTGCAGATTCCCGTGTTGGTGCTCAGCCAGCTCACGCGCGCGCCGGAGCGCGACGAACGCGGGCCGCAGCTTTCCGACTTGCGGGAATCGGGCGCCATCGAACAAGACGCCGACATGGTGATGTTCATCTACCGGCCGCATTTTTTCAAAGCAGGAGCAACGCCCGAGGAGAGGGAAGAAACGGAGCTGCGAATCGCCAAGCAGCGAAATGGTCCGACCGACTTGGTGAAATTCGTCTTCCGCAGCCGGTTCACACGCTTTGAGGAAGCCGCGCCGGACGCCTTCTCGCAATACGCACCTGATGACATTTGAAAACATTAGAACAGGCCTTAGAGAAAGGAGCTGACGCGGTAGCCACGACTGAGGCCATCACCGAGCAAGAATTCAGAAGAATGGCGACATGGCCCGGTGTCGTGGTTAGAAACCCTGGGTATGTTTTTAACATAGGAGATTCTCAGTACGTTGCCAGCAAGATTGATGACAAAGAGATGTTTCAGAGAACCATCACACACAAAGACAAGGAGTCAGACTTCCTGCGCTGGTACAACCACGGCGGCCACATAAAGATGATGTTCACCGCTTTGAGTTGTTCAAATGCTTATAACACGCAACTACGAAGGACTACCGATGAGGTTGCGCAATTCACACTTCAGGGAAAAGAACAACAGGTCTGGATTACGTACGGATCGGCCATGCAGATAGACGGCGACTCGACCGAGAAATCATTGTTTGAATGCACCGCCAAGATCGCCGATTTAGCTAAGCCGCGAAATCCATGAATCAATACAGGTAATTGCTGCCACAGTGCGGCAGTTCCCCCACACCTTATGCAAGAGAGCTCGGAATTCTGCCAGTGACGCAGTGCGTTGGCGAAAGGGCACCGCTACCCCCCCCCATTTTGTATAAGTATAAAAACAAAGGGCTTAAAAAATTTGCATTTCATAAGTGATTGATTCTAAAAGGACGCATTATTGGTTGTTTTGGGCTAGGAAGAGCGGGAATGGCTGTCTAAGAAAGAAAAGCGGGAGCAAGCTCCCGCACTCCATACGTAGTTTTCTACAACGTTAAGTATATCATATTTTAAGGAAAGGTCAATAGAAAAAATATTTCCCATAGAAAACGTCTGAGCCTGGCCCGTGAGATGCGAGTGCAAAAGGCCACCAGTTTGCTGAGCAAGGGGTGTTGTCATTCACGCGGCAGCGCAACTGGCGGCGGGCGGAGGCCGCGCGAATGGCGTAAACTATTTTATTCGGAAGGCCCATGGCAGGCACACAGAAGAGTCCCCGCAAAGAGGTGCGACGTCCGGTGTGGGCGGAAGTTTCGCTCGGCGCGCTGGCATACAATCTCGAAGCGATCCGCAAGTACGTAAATCCGCCACAAGAAAAGCGCAAATCGCCACGCAAGATTCTCTCCATCGTAAAAGGCAATGGCTACGGCCACGGCGGCCCGGAAGTGTCAAAGGCGCTGGAGAAGGCCGGCTCGGACTGGTTTGGCGTGACCTGCACGGACGAGGGGATTGCCGTTCGCAAGGCTGGCGTCCAAAAGCCGATCCTGGTGCTCACGAGTTTCGTGCCGGGAGAAGAATCCCGGCTGGTAGAGCATGACCTCACGGCGGTGATCCATCGCTGCGAACAATTGGCGTTACTCAATCGCGCGGGGGCGCGCCGCGGCAGCAAGAAGCCCGTGCCCTTCCATTTGAAGATCGATACGGGGATGAACCGGCTGGGCATCGCTTCCGGCGACGTGGAGTGCTTTGCGCGGCAATTGGGGAAGTGCAAGCACCTGGAGCTTACCGGCATCTTTTCGCACTTCGCCTCATCGGAAGTTTTCACGGACACCGCCGTTGGCCAGCAGACACGTGAACAAGAAGAGCGTTTTTACGCGGCGCTAGAGCGGCTGCGCGCCCTGGGGATCGATCCAGGTCTGGTACACCTTGCGAACAGCGCGGCGATCGTATCGCGGCCGGAAACCTGGGCGGACATGGTGCGGCCTGGCGTGATTCTTTATGGCTACCATCCGGGCTACGATCCCATGGAAAAGCGCGAGGAAGCCGAAGCGCGGTTGCCGTTGAAGCCGGTGATGAGCCTTCGCTCGAGGATCATCAGCCTTCGCAGCGTCCCTGCGGGCGCGGGAGTCGGATACGACGCGACGTTTGTGACCAAGCGGCCGTCGCGTATCGGCGTGCTGGCGGCGGGATACGGAGACGGAATCCACCGATCGCTGGGAAATCGCGGCAGCGTGCTGCTACGCGGGAAGCTCGTACCCATCGTGGGCATCGTCTCCATGGACGTGACCATGATCGATGTCACGGACGTGGAGGACGCAGAGGTCGGCGATGTGGCCACCATTTATGGCCCGGAGGGCAAGGAAATACTGCCGGCGAATCGCGTGGCGCGCGGCGTCGGGACGGTCACCTCGGATCTGCTGTGCGCCGTGAGCCAGCGCGTGCCGCGGCTCTACGTCAGATAATAGGAAGTTTCTATGCGCTGCATTCAGTAATTCCTCCGCTGCTGATTTGATACCTGCTTGACGCCATACTGTTAAGAGAGTATATAGACCCCGGCAACGCATACCGGCGTTCCACATCCCGCATCGGCCCTTTCTCCTCCGCTCCTGCGGGCTGGCTGTACTGATTTTGCAGTGAAAGCTAGAAACTGTGAGGTCGTATGAGCCGGATCAGTCCTGAAGCGCAGTGGCGTGGGCATTCCCAGGAATCCAGAGTTTCACGCGAGCGTGAAGATCCTGCGATTGGTGCGCGTCCTGCCTGGTTGTGGCGTGGAGGCTGGGATTTCTGGGTGGTGCGCGCGTTTCTAGTCGCGTGCACGGGGGCCGTGAGTTATACGTTGGGGCCGCTCGGCCTCCGTGGATTGCCGGCCGCCGGTATGGGGTTTCTGATTGCGCTGGTAGTCTTGTTGGCGGAGTTGCGGCTGCGCCGGGCGGCGTTGAGCGGGCTGCTAGGCGGGGCGTTTGGCGCCGTCCTCGGTGTATTTGCCGCCTTGCTCGTGACCCTGGTAGTCTCCCGCACGGATGAGCCCGAACCCACCAAGTCCTTCCTCGAATTTGCCGCACTGTTCGCATTTGGCTATCTGGGACTCGTCCTTGGCTCGGGCCGGGGCGGGGAATTGCGTGTTGACGCCATGGAGGAGTTCTTCGGGAAGAAATCTGCTCCCCCGGGATCCGTGAAGCTGCTGGACACCAGCGTATTGATCGACGGCCGAATTGCCGATATATGCGAGGCGCAGTTCCTGGAAGGCGTTCTCGGAGTGCCGCAATTCGTGCTGCACGAGCTGCAGATGGTGGCCGATTCCTCGGACTCGTTGAAGCGGCAGCGCGGGCGACGCGGGCTTGAGGTGCTGCAAAGGATTCAGAAGATGCCACAGGTGGAAGTGCGGATTCTGGAGGAGGATTTTCCGCAGGCCGGGGACGTGGACCACAAACTGGTCGAGTTGGCGCGGGGCATGGGCGCGAAAATTGTCACCAACGATTTTAATTTGAACAAAGTGGCCACGGTGCAAGGGTTCTCGGTGCTGAACGTCAACCAGCTGGCGCAGGCGCTGAAGCCTGCCGTGCTTCCTGGCGAGCCCATGCGGGTCTTGATTCTTCGTGAAGGCAAGGAACCGAACCAGGGCGTGGCCTATCTGGATGACGGCACGATGGTGGTGGTGGATGGTGCGCGCCGGATGATCAATAAGAGTGTGGACGTCATCGTGACCTCCGTGCATCAGACCACGGCAGGCAAGATGATCTTTGGTCGCCTGGAGGAACGGGCGGAACAACCGGCTCCAGCGTTGCGACAAGCTGCCGCGGCAGGCCGTGGTGATGGCAATGGCGGCGTGCGTTCTGATGTAACGAGCCGGATAGAAACATCCGCGCGGCTTCCGGAGCTGGGCACGCCGGACCGCCAAGCTCGTCCCATCTTTCCTGAGCCCGATGCGGGTTAGTTTGAGAGTGCGCATCGGAGCACCCCTGCTCATTTCATAAAATTAACTGTTGAAGTGGAAGCAGGCCGCCTGGGTTGGCGCGCCACGGCTATCGATTTCACGCCGCGCCCCGCTTGAGGTACACTCTGAAGTTTGCGAGTCCGCACCTTGAAGCGTCTGGGCGGAATCGCTCCAAACATGAGCCGAATCGCTGCCATTCTTCCCGCGGCCGGTATGGGAACGCGCATGGGCGCGGAAACGCCCAAGCAGTTTCTGGAGCTGGATGGAACGCCGATCGTAATCCTGAGCCTGCGGCGCATCGCGGCCTGCCCGCAGGTTACGGACATTATTGTGGCGACGCGGGCGGATGAAGTGGCGCGCCTCAAAGAGCGGATCGCGCGGGAAAAATTCAAGCAGCAGGTGCGCGTCGTGAAGGGCGGCGATTCGCGTCAGGATTCGGTGGCAGCGGCGCTGCGCGAGGTGGCGAACGACACGGAAATCGTGCTGGTGCACGACGCCGTGCGGCCCTTCGTGACGCCGGAGCAGATCGCGCGGGTGATCGAAGAGGCGCGGCGGTGCGAGGCGGCGATTCTGGGTATCCCAGCGATGGACACGGTCAAGGAAGTAAAGCGCGCCAGCTTGCCGGAGGACGTGGCGTTGATTACGGGGACGATGCCGCGCGAGCGCGTGGTGCTGGCGCAGACGCCGCAGGCGTTTTCAACAAGACTTCTGAAAGAGGCTTTTGCGCGCGCCGAGGCGGACGGGGTGAATGCCTCGGATGAGGCGGGGCTCGTCGAGCGCATGGGGCACGATGTGCACGTGGTGCTGGGCTCGGAGCGGAATATGAAAATCACCAAGCCGGCGGACATGGAATTGGCGCGCTTCTACCTGGAACGCGAGCGGCAGAAAGCCTGAACATGCCGTCTCGTTCCCTCACGAAGACCTTTTTCTTTTGGATCGGCATCGGATTTATCAGTTTCATTTTTTTGAAGCTAGTCTTAACGAATAAGAATCCTGCCGCTGGTCTCGCATATTCCGAGTTCCAAAAGCTGGTCGACAATAACGACATCCTTTCCGTGAACATCTACCTGGAACCAACTTCTGCGAAGGTTTATGCCCTCTTGCGAGGTACGCAAAAGTATGTGGAGACAACCATTCCTTCCGCCGAACTGCCAGATCTCACGAGGCGGCTGAGAGACGGTGGAACGAGCATAAATGTCAGCGAAGTGAGGAGTGGCGATTGGACACTGATTGTTCTCATGGCAGCGCCACTAATTCTTCTCATCGGGTTCTGTCTTTTCCTTGCAAGGAGGGTCCAGAGCAGCGCCAGGAGAGTCCAGGCTGCTGGGAGAGCGACATCCAAGACGGGAATCGGTTACGACCTGCACCGGCTTGAAGGGGGCCGGAAACTTATTGTTGGCGGGGTCGAGCTGCCGTTCGACAAGGGGCCTGTGGGACATTCGGATGGAGATGTGCTGGCGCATGCTCTTTGCGATGCGCTGCTGGGGGCGGCGGGGCTTGGTGACATCGGAACGCATTTTCCGGACACGGATCCAAAATGGAAGGGCGCGAACAGTCTGATTTTTTTAGAACATGCAAAAAAGCTGCTGGATGAGAAACATTTCGCGATCGAGCATGTCGATGCGGTGGTGATTGCGGAAAAGCCCAAGCTCGGCCCGCATTTCCCGAAGATGCGTGAGGCGCTGGCAAAAGCGCTGGGCGTCGGCGCCGATAAGATTCATTTGAAAGCAAAGACAAACGAAGGCGTCGACGCGATCGGCCGTGGGGAAGCCATCGCGGCGCATGTGATTGCTACGCTCACTTCCCGCTGAATTGCCGAAGTGTGCTGGCAGGGGCGCAACATGCTGCGCCCTACGCTACAATCTCCTTGATGCTTCCGCCCGAGCATTCTGACGCGCTCGTTGCTGCCGCGAATCCATTCATTGCCGCCGACGTTCTCGCCATCCTGCGCGAGCGCGGCTGGCTGGCTGCGGAGCCTTCGCCGGAGCAACATGCCTGGTGCGAACGCGCGGCTTCGATGCTCGGGGGCCACGCCTCTGATCGCGCTGCCCTGGCCGATCTGCTGGACCTGGTTTTTCAATACGATGCGCGCGAAATCATCTCCAGGGTAGAAAGCCACGTGGTGCTTTCGCGGTATGCGGCGCGGGACGTGCTCCGGCAAGT
>Ga0137418_10002025_pt1 | contig 18632 bp, 19 predicted proteins | sample CZODoug3_1_2_16f_FD_122242 | JGI IMG/M metagenome (GOLD analysis project Ga0137418, IMG submission 122242) | Vadose zone soil fungal communities from Angelo Coast Range Reserve, California, USA - CZODoug3_1_2_16fungal (Hybrid Assembly) | ecosystem: Environmental > Terrestrial > Soil > Vadose... | reverse complement strand
CTATTTGGAGGTCCTGGGAAGAGCAGCATTCGTGCGGGCTTCGGCATAGTTTATGACCGGATCGGCCAGGGTCTGCTTGCTACGTTTGACCGAAGGGGCGCCTTCGGCATGTCCACGACACTGACAAATCAGGCCGCCGTGGAAACCATGGCTTCGGCGCCGCGAGTGACCGCCCTTACAGGCTTCGGCGCCATCCCGCAAAAAGACGTAAATGGCAACGTCATATTTGCAACAGCTCCGGCGGGGCAGTTCCCGCAGACATTCCCCGACCAGAACCAGGTTGGAGGCTACGCCGCTACGTTCGGGCTAGACAGTTCGATCAGGACCCCCTATTCGTATACGATGGACCTCTCGTTCGGCCGAGAGTTTCCGCATGGATTCGCTTTGGAAGTCTCCTATGTCGGGTGACTTTCACATCGGTTGTTGTCCCAGTCAGATTTGGCTCAGCCGCTCGACCTGGTGGACCCAAAGTCGCATATCGACTACTACACGGCCGTTCAGGCGCTCGCGAAGGTGTACCGCACAGGCGTGCCGACGCAGAATGTTACCCCTGCTATGATTGGGCCGACGGCGGTTTACTGGACGAATATGCTTCAGGCCCTTCAGCCGGGAGGAGCGTACAGAATCAAACGGTGCACTCCCGTTATTAATAGTCAGGGAGATCACCTTGTTACAGGAACTGTCGATCCGGTGCAGGCCGCCTATGATCTCTTTTGCGGCTTCAATGCTAACGAGACAACGGCGATACAAATCCTGGACCAGAATGGCATTCCTGATTTCAATAATGCAGGTGTTCAATACTACGGCAACTGCGGCGATACGAATCCCGACATACACAACTGCTTTGTGAACCCACAGTACGCTTCGCTCTATGCCTGGCGCTCCGTCGGCACGGCTGCCTACAATGCCCTCCAGGTCAATTTGCGAAGGCGGATGACGCACGGGGTGCAATTTGACCTCAATTACACCTACTCGAAGTCCATCGACCTTGAATCCGATGCGGAACGTGTCGATCTCCTGGGCACCGGATCTCTCGGCCTGATTATCAATGCGTGGCGCCCGAAGCAGCTTCGTGCCGTATCCGACTTTGATTTGAGGCATCAGATCAATGCTAACTGGATCGCCGAGCTGCCCTTTGGCAAAGGGAAGCACTTCGGTCATGGGGCCCACGGGGTTTCCGAGGCTTTGATTGGAGGCTGGCAGCTTACGGGCCTAGCTCGCTGGACTAGTGGCTTTCCCGTGAGCATTGGCAACGGTGCTGCTTGGGCGACCAACTGGAACCTCTCCGGGAATGCACTCCAAGTCGGCCAGGTCGTCACCGGGCTGACAAAGGATCCGGCCGGATATCCGGCGGGATCCGTGAATATGTTCCCGAACCCTCAGGGTTCCACGGGAATCGGGGCCTTCGACAAGAACCTTCCAGGGGATAGCGGCATTCGCAACTCTGTTCGGGGCAATGGCTTTGCGGGATTAGACATGGGCCTAAGCAAGCGCTGGCAGATGCCCTGGAAGGAGTCCCACGGACTGCAGTTCCGCTGGGAGGTGTTCAACGTCCTGAACCTGACGCGTTTCGATGTTCAGACCGTTACAACCTCGATCGACTCGGGCTCTTTCGGTAACTACAGCGGGTTGTTGACGAATCCGCGCGTGATGCAGTTCGCGTTGCGCTACGAATTCTAACGCTGGGCCAATATCTGCGGGGCGGAAGCCCCGCCACTACAGAAGACCGCCGGGGAGCGAAAGTTCTTCGGCGGTTTTTATATGTTTTTGTCCAGATTTTGATGATGGACGTGGGACGGGCGAGGAATCCGTGCCCGTTTGCGTGTTCTGCGGGTAGGAACTGGACGCATCTACCTTCGGCCGCAGAGCTATGCTAATCTGATAGTCCGCTTGGGTTGCGATGATGCGCCTGAGCTTGACGGTCGGGGCGTAGCGCAGCCTGGCTAGCGCGCCTGGTTCGGGACCAGGAGGTCGATGGTTCAAATCCATTCGCCCCGACCACTTCAAAATCCTGTCATCATTGGTTTTACGCTGCGTTCGTTGCTTCGGCTGCGACTACGTTTTGTGTACCAATGTGTACCAACTCAAAGCCAAGCCCGATGCGCTCGGCCCATTCCTGCCGAAGGGTTACATCTTCTTTGAGCTTTGAGTAAAGGTCCCCAACTTCCTCGGGCGCGTGGCCCATCCAGAAACGTTCAAGGTCCTTTGGAACGCTGCTCTTTCGGAGCCACGTAAGGCGAAAACGGCGGAACGCGTGGAACCCAACACGTTTCACACTGTGGAGGACTCGAAGGACATTGCGCTGTTGTAGCGATTTGCCCTGCTCGGTAGCAAACAGATACCCGCTGATGCCAGCGATGAAGCTTCTTAGAACACACGCCAGCGTCTCGGGAATATCCACCACTCGTACAGCGCTTGAGGTCTTGGGTTCCTGCTCCTGTCCTCGCCAAATGCTCCGTCGAACATGAAGCACGCGGCAATCCGGTCCGAAATCGGTTGGGCGTACCGCAAGCGCCTCACCGATTCTGAGCCCTGTTCCAGCCAGCAGTGCAAAGAGCACTGCATACTTGGACTTCACCCCGTGCAGGATTGCGCCCAGGTCTGCTTCGGTCACCATCGGTCTGTGCTGCTTTTCCTTGCAAACCACGGGCAACTGAATGAAGTCGTGGTTCCACTTGCGGGGATAGACCTGCTCGCCCTCTTGGTTCACGGCGGAGGCCAACACAAGCTTCACCACCTGCACGTAGTTAACGATTGTTTTTGCCGAAAGACCTGCTTCCGACATCCTTTCAACGAGTTCACGTACGACTGAATTGGAAACTTCCGACAGCAGCTTGTCGCCGATGTTTGGAAGAACCCAAGCGTTCAGTGCGTCTTGCCAGCCGGAAATGGTGGCAGGTTTTACGGGACGACGCTTACGAGCGGGAAGGGAAGCCATCCACCATTCGGCTTGCTGGCGAATCGTCGTGGCCGGAGCCGTGTTCTGGTGGAACGCTTCCTTTGAATTGACTCCCTCTCGTTCGAGGTACTCTCGAAGCCGCTGGCGTGCAACGGATTTTGTCCGGCAGACGCCTAGCGGTATCGTGCGCCGCTTTCTCTCTGGAGTGCCCGGCACGTCTGCCCAAAACTTTCCGTAGGCGGGTGCCGTTGGGTCCCATGTTTTTGAATGCTGAACTATTGTTCCTTGTTGACCAGTTCGACGAGACAAAGAAGGTCCTCTCCGTCTTGCTGGTGTCGCGGCCCCAACCATAGTGTCAGTCGCGGAAAAATGCAATTGAGCGAGCTTTGCTTTAGGCGATTCAATACCACGCGCGGGAAGCCGCGACGATTTGAGAGATGTGTATGACTTCGGAAGAGAATTTACCGCGAAAAGTTCTTTGGTGATGCTTTCAGATTTTCCGGAACCTTCATGCTGCATTGCCTCACTTTCACGCGGTGGTGGTCCAGGCATTCGGGACCCGCTGCCATCCCAATGCTGCCGCGTCTATCGGTTGCGGCGTCTGGTCGCCTCTCGGCGCCAGAACCCTTTTCCCCGGCGCGACATTTACGTCCGCTCGCCGTCGGACGTTTTACCTATTTATATTGATGAATTCCTCCATTTATGTGGTGTCGTGAACCACCGCGTCCTGGGCCCTGCAATAATCAGGAACAAGAATCCATGGTTAATGACTAATTTCCTGTTCCCATGTTCCTCCATATACAAGAAGAACCAAGGAACAAGAATCCCCAAATCGCGATTTGGATGCATGAGTAGTGTTCGAATTCTTGTTCCTATGCGCATGATGACTCCGGGAACAAGAATCACGAATCCTCTCCCGATACTTGTTCCTTTTTCCCACACACGTAGTAATAGGGGTCCCCCTTCACACCAGAACCAGTCCGCAGAATTCTATGTTCTTTGACTAAAGAGCGTAATGCGGCGCGCTTCAGACCTGTGCGGCCGGTCACATCATTTTCAATCTGTTCCTGGGTCATACCCTTATTACTTTTTTCGAGATACTTAACAATTTCGGCGCAGACGCGCTCGACATCGGCTTCCTCTCGTAAAACGCCGAGCGTCATAGAGCGCCGTTGCTCATCAAAATCCAGTACGCATTCCGGCAAATCCCTTCCGTAACGTTGACTGGTTTGGATGGTCCTGAAATGTTCGGTGCGCTGCATCAAAATAGCTGAATCCACGGCACCATGGAACGCTGTCGACCCGAGAATCGCCTCCGCCGCATCTGCGGATTGACCTTTGCGCAGGTGGTGTACGAGAACGATATGGGTTTTATGCTCGCGGGCAAGTGACAACAACGGTTCAAGCGCCATGGTGACAGACGCGTAGTCGTTTGCGTCCGACAATCGAATCAGTCTCAAGAGTGGGTCGATAATAACCAAAGCCGGTTTGTGTTTTTTTACGAGTTCGATGAGCGCGGGAACAGCATCCTGAGGTGCTGCTGCACAGTGCAAGTAGATTTCTTCGTTGCCTTCCACGCCGAGGTCTGTGAAGTGCTTCCGAACCTCATCGCGCTTTTCCTCGAGCGCCAAATACGCGACCGGGCCCTGATTCGTTTTTCTGCCAAGGAATTTCTTGCCGCGAGCGACACGCACCGCCAACTGCCGGGCGAGCGTCGATTTTCCAGTTTTCGGCTTTGCAACCAAGAGCGAGATACCGCAGGTGGGAAGCATCCCTTCCACAGTCCACGAAATATTTTCTTCGGGCTCATCGAGTAGGTCGCTCAGCTTCGTCAGCTGGAATTCCCCACTTGGTGATTTAGACGTCTGCCAAGCCGCAACTTGTTCAGCTCTGAGCGCTGGTGCGCGTTTCATCAACGTGACTAATTGCTCTCGCGTTCCCCCCAGCCCATGCCACTCGCTCAAATCTTTTCCAATGGGCAAGCGCACGATTTTGACGCGCTTCGCAATTGGAACTAAAGAACACGCGACAGAGCGCGCATGGCTCTCTCCTTGAATATCGTTGTCGGGGATAATGTAGGCATGTTTTCCGCGGAAATGTTCGTTGTACTCCGCAATCCATTTTCCAGCGCCGAACGCGTTGCATGTGGCAAGCAAACGCATGTCACGCGCTGTCTCGGCGTCCTTCTCTCCTTCCACAATGAGACACGAATTTGATTTCACCAGTCGTGGCAACTGATACAGTACGCGCCTCACATTATCCAGGTTGTATATCCATCCACCTTCGCCATCGGGACGCCGCACTCTAAAGTGTTTTGGTTTGTAGCGCAGGGTCTGAAAGAGTAGTTTTCCGGTTTCATCTGCGTAGTCGTATTGCGCAACCGGGTCTCGCGGGGCGACTTTGTTGAGAAACAGGTCACCCCATCGCAGGCCCGCCGCAGCCAGAACTTCCTTCTTGCTGCAGTTTGCGTGACAGTGGAGCAGGATTTTGCCGTCGTCCACTTTTATGGAGAGGCTGGGCCGGTGGTCGTCGTGCGCGGGACAGCATGCTTGCCATCCGTAGGCTGTTGCTTTCACGTTTTTAAATTGTGCAAGAACTGCGTTGATCCCTTCGTCGCCCATGAACTACTCGCGTGCCCCAACTTTTGTTGGCTGTTTACGGTTGGCGAATTTTTCGAGGACTTCGCGATTGATGAGGACACGCCGACCGAGACGCCGAACAGGTAGCTCCTTCGCTGAAATCAATTTTTCGAGAGTTCGAAGTGAAATGGAAAGAAGATTAGCGGCTGCTTTTTTGGAAAGAAGCATTGATTCGAATTGCATTTGATTTCCCGGCTGGACACGCGAAGTTGTTTCAGCAATGCGTGTTTTCTAGATTTAACGCCTCGCCATCGTGCTTGGTGTTAGCCGCCGGGAGCGGTTCGTCCATCGTGCTTAGGGGTGGGTGGCAATACGGGGCAACAACTCGGCAGATTCAAAAGGCCGGATATTCCTTTGTCTTCCGGCCCGAAAGGTCGCACATAAAATGCGCCAATGCAACCGTTCTGTCAATGCAAAAGATTTACTTAATTCGCGACTATGCGCGCGCATGCGACTCGCTGCAATTCGCACCCTTACTGCGATGGACCTGCTGCGTTGGCCAACCGAGCACAGGAGCATCTCGCCGCGTTGGGCGAACGCATTGATTTCAGCGGCTTGCCGGAAGACGAGCGCATCAAGAAAACTCTCGAAGCAATCAATGCCAGAGTTCCCATCCTCTATCAGCCAACTTTTCGCGTGAGGCACATGTTTGGGCCTACCGAGGTGGACATTCTCGGGATACCGGATTTCATGATTCTCGACAGTGACAGCTACATCATCCGTGATGCCAAGATGGCCCGGCGCATTGACGAAGAAAATCATCCCGAGATTCTGCTTCAGGTTCAACTCTATGGATGGCTGTTTGGTTGAATCTCACGCCTTAAACAGCGCATAATTCTGTTGAGCGGAGCCAGAATGCCGCCGACTACTTTCTAGAGTTCAAATCGACCAGAACGCTGAACAGCAGTCCAAATTCGTCAGGAGGCCAATTCCTCGATGCGTTCTGTTTCACTGCTCGAATCTCCACCAGCAAAGACGGGCGCATCTAGTTCAACTGTTCCACGATCACGAAAATCGGTCGATTCGCTCAAAACCAAATCGTTCCGGCGAACTGGTGCAGCGAATCGTGAGTCGACATTAGAAACAAGCTCAAACCAGCATAAGCCAGCAAAACGGACTCGAAATCGTGTTCCGCCACCTCAGAGAGTGCGGATTTTGCAGAAATATGTCGCGGGGAAAAGCGTCGCTCTGATCGCCCGCGAAGAGAACAGAAACCGTGAGAGCGTCACGCGAATTGTCAGAGGCGAGGAAATCCAGGAACTCGTTAAACGCATGAGGGAAGAAGTCTACGGTCTAGCATTCGACGCAATCGACGCTGTTCGGGATGCGCTACAACACCAAAAGGATGGGCGTGTTGGATACCGGTTATTGATGGACATCGGCGCCATTCCGCTCCCCGGAGAGGCAGAAGCCAATACATTTCAGGCCAGGCAACCGTCTCAGGAAGAGCTAACCCCTTACGAACGGGCAGCTGCCCAGGATGAATCCGGGCGAATCAATCCATGGGCACTCGCACAGGTGCGTGCCGGAGAAGAGCGGGATGCAATCTTTGGTTGTTCGTCGCCCACACCGGACGAGATGTGGCGTAATCGTACTGTCTCCGCATTGATTGACGAGATGACCGGCGGCCAGAATGTGCATATCAGCCTTTCCAACCCGGCAGAGTGGAATCGGCTAAGGGCGCTCGCTGAGGATGTACTTCAGGGCAAGCGAACTATGACCGACAAGGAAATAGTCGCAGTTCGAAAAAAATACAGCGACCGAAGCTGAGAATCAATGGACCAGACCTTGATTTCTAGCGCAGGGACATGGCACCGTGTCCGACTGGTTTGAAACCCTCCATAGCCTTCTTGACCACCCCGTACAGGCATCTGGTGGGCAATCTAAACGTCGAGAGGCGCGCACAAGCGAACGCTCAAGATTGAAGCGACGTATAGCTCCGTGCCGTGCCCTGACCGGACGGAGAGTTTCTAGAACAACGGCCTCTCAAGTAACTGGAAGCTTAAGACCCCTGGCACACTTCAGAGCTTAATCGGGCTGCTAGGGGATAACCATGCGCTGCACGCATACAAATCTCGATTCGAAAAAGGCGGCGGTTGCGAAACTCGAAAGTTTTGGTGACAGTATGCACCAAAATGCAGCACTCGACCCCGAAACTGTCACCAAAAGCTCCGCTAAGTGCGGTTGTTGGTTATACTTAAAAACGGAGGAGTGGGTGAGCGGTTGAATCCGGCGGTCTTGAAAAATTAAATCGCCGGTTCGCTATCTGGTAGAAAAATCAAATAAATCCCTTTGCCAGCCGCAAGATAGCGACGATTTTGATTTCTTGGAGTTTGCTGCGATTTTTGCCTGTTTTGCGCCAGTTTTAGTGACAATTTGGTGACAGTCGCCGAAGTTGGCCGCTCGCGCACATGAGTGTCACACGCTCACGTTTGCGACACCTGAAACACATTGAGGAGCGCACGTTATGGAAGTAGCGGTCGCTAAGAACTTCAACGACTACGTGGCCCTGATGGCTGTGAATTCGCCGCATGCGCTTGTCATGGATTTGTGGCGACGACTCGACCTAGCGCTGTGCGAGTATGATCGTACGCTCAGGCAGGTAGTCGACTCTCGGAATCGCCGCGCAATCGAAGAAGCAGTGTCACTGGACCGGGCCCTTGGCCCCGGATTCGCCGACTGTATTCGCAGATTACGTCTGCTGCGAAACCAGGTTGCTCACGAGTCAATCTATCATCACTCGTCCGAGGACGCCGCAGGTTACGCCCGACACTCATTTAACTTGATTGGGGCTTTAGGGAGGCGAATCTCGAATTTGGAGGATGCAGCCTAGTACGTCGCTCCCCGACGGGTTGGGGAGCCTTATGCTATAGTTTCGACCTGCTACGGTTCCTCGATTTCACTGATTCCGCTCTTTCTTCTGCGGAGCTCGCAGATTCTACCGAGTACATTCGGGCTTATACCTACAGAATTAGGAATAGACTCTTACCGCGCGAGGTGAGGAAGTATGAACTGCGGATATCGCAGCTTGCCTGAAGCCAGAGAAAACAAAGGCTGTCTTAAAGTCAAATTTAGTGGAAGCTGGAGGCAGTTAGTGCTGCGGACTCATGTTCGCTGGAACGACTTCGCCTCTAATGAAAACGTCGCTCCGAGGTAGATAGGTATATGTCGGGTTCGGAGTACTGTCGATCTTCCAGATCGCGTCTTGATTTCGAATTTTTAGCGTGCCCGACTTCCCCCACAAGGCTAGGTACGCATCACTTCCGCTTATCGGAGTGAAACTTACCGCGGTCATCGTTGCAGGTTGTGAAATGATAAATGTGACCAAAATTATTCCAAAACCCTTCCCTGGACAAACCCCAGAGGCCGGACGGTCCAACCCAACTAGTTTATAGTGAACTCGCGCCATCTCATTTTCCAAACCCTTCGCTTCGACCTGCTGCTCTTTAAGGTTCGACGCTTCTTGAAGGGAAGCGACCGCATCAACTACCCTCTGCTGTGGCTTGATCTCGATCGGAGGTGGAATAATTGCCGTGGCATCCCGCACCTGCCCGCAATCAACATCGATCGAACGTGCCGTCTGCACTGTGCCGCTTATGGTGTAGCCCGGCCGAGGTGATTTCGACGCCACAGTCTGTATGCCTTGGAAGGCCTGTTTGAACACAATGTACGACAAGTCGTCTTTGTTCTTCGGCTTAACAATGCCGATGTGATCCGCCAAGATTGGGTCAACGGGCCCGTCACACAATGCGCTGGCACTCTGTTCGTCAACAATGCGAATCCCGTCCGTGTCCAATTTTTCGTAGGCACAACGACTGTTGACGTGGACAGGTAAAGCCCGCCAGTCACGTTGGAGATCCGAGACGTAGTTGTCGGAGTTTGCCGGAAGCATCCCATGCAGTTGGGGGTTCTTGCTCAAAAATCTCGCGAGTTGCGTAATGTGTGCTCCCGAGGTCGGAGTAGAGAAGAAATAAATCAGAGGTACCTGAGAGGCGTTAACTTGGTACCGCTTCAAAAATCCGCGGACAACTATGCCACCCATGCTGTGGCAGATGAAAATGACGTTTTTGTGTTTCTGAAAAACCTCGTCGTTACTAAGAACGAGTCGCATGTTCTCTATCAGTTCGTCGATGGCGTAACTGTGACTGATATAAGGGCTAGAGTAGGAGTAAACGTACACGTCAGGATTTTGAAAAGTAGAGTCATCGGCAACCATTTGTGGCCAATATGCGCCGCTATCGGTATTTGTCCATGTCCCCACGGAACCGCCGAAAATACCATGCACGAATACGATTACGGTGTCGGCGTTTTGTCTACGGACGTAGCGGGACTGAGTGGAATCTGCGCCCGGTTCGACAACGGGAGGCTTTTTCGAGTTGCACGAATCCACGAGACAGATACATAGAAGGATTGCTAAGAGAAGCGTATTCTTCATCCTCGCCACCGACCCGATCCTAATGAGCACGCGCTGAGATTCGGGTGAAGTATAGTCACTAAGGAAATATTGTCAAGAATAGGAAACCCACTTGTATTCTAATCGCTCAGCCATTCCCACCTTTCGACGAAGAATCGAATGTCACGTGGCGCACACTTCGCAATCTTCCACGTAAGTTTGCTTGCGCACGGATAGGTCCAGCACCATCGAAATCTCTTCGCCGCAATGCGGACAGGCGAAGGAATATTCCATAGTATGATAATTTCCCCAAGCCCCAGGTTCCAAAAAGAAAAACCTGGAGCATCCTGCGCATTATTCTGAGTTGTGAATAAGATGAAAGTTCACCAGTTCGATTGGTGACAAGCACTCTAGAAAGTTTCGATTATTTTCCGACGCGCCCGCTTGGTTGCCTCGTCCACTTGTTCCACATTTGCCTTTCGGATCTACTCCAACCGTTAGGATTGTCCGCATCCAGCAGTTCTAAATGGATTTCTGACATTGCGCCGTTAATGAAAACGTCGCGAAAAGTGAGACCGCCGCAGCACGAAACGCCATTGCCATAGGTAGACTCATTCCAAATCAGGGTTTCGTCATTCCGCCTGTAAGGTGCAGGCGGTTCGGGAAGGCTGAGCATCTCAAACGCAACTTTGAAGTCGGGAGGCTTTGCGGGAAATTTTACGATAATGAAGACCACTCTGCCAGAGTTGTAGGCGACCAAGCCCCATGGATAGTCGGCTTCGTCGCCAAACACGCTTTCGTCGGTACGTTTCTGATAAGCAGTAGGTTTCCCAATCAATGCCTCCACATCAGCGCGTCTCTGGAGGGCGATTGAAGGAACGTTGAGGACGGGTTCAACTTGACGACTAGTTTGTTCACCCGCGACTGCAAGTTTTTCTGAGCTTGAATCTCTGTGGGGCCGAGCGGAGAGGATTACGAAAAGAATCAGAGCTATGGCAACTGCGACCCAAGTACGTGTCCGGGATTTAATTCCAATCGAGCTCCCTTGAAGTGCTGGCGGGGGACTCAAGATACTTCCGCACTTTGCACAATAGTTGCCGTTTGGTGCGCTTAAGGTCCCACAGTTTGAACAGAACAAAGTCGCCTCAAGTGAATGGTAGAGTTACGGACTCCCGCCACATCTAAGTGCTTTGGAAACGATCCCTATCGTGCGTGTCGAACTCAACCAGTCCTGATAGTGTCTCCTTCTAGCACGACTGGCTGAAACTATAGCACGCCGTCTGACTTGACGACTTACTGGGAAAGCATTCTTTACTCATTCTTCTCTACTCTGACGTAGCGACGCACACTCATTTCGGAGACGACAACCCCGTGATCAGTTATCGTTTCGGGTAGATCCATTGGCACTCCTTCGGAGGCTCATTCTGCTGCGCTGGTCGCGCCAAAGTCCAGCCGGAACTGTTCTGACGAAGCCGCAACTCCGCCCGGCCTGAACAACAGGCTGGTGAGCCACAGCCAGAAATCAGCCAAGGTATCTTCGGTGACCACAAGTTCGCGAGTAAGTTCGAGTTCAATGTCCTCTGGCTTAATTTTCCCTTTGCCTTTGTCGCTTAGACGTGGAAGGTACACTCTCCAAGTGACTCCATCAGACGCGATCGCAATGAGAGGACGTGGCGGCGTTGGTTCGGAAGACCAGAGCCCGGCGGTGTATTCTTGAAGTTGGCTTTCAGCTTCCTTGCCAGTTGCTTTCAGTGACTTCTCAAACTCAATGACGGCATTACCGTAGTATGAATCCATGCGCCCGCTCTTCTGGCCCAGAGCGGTATCTATCCGAACGATCTTTTCTGTTCCCTCCGGGAACTTTGTGACGGCTTTACTGCCAGGAAAAAGCTCGCCAATGAGGACTGCAAACCCGCGTCCGCTTGGCAGCTTCATTCGGGAGTTCTCTGAGGTCGCGGAGAAAGGAAAGTAGAATTTCGTGTGTCTTGTCGTCCAACTGCTGTGGTTTCGTGCGTTTTATAGACTTGGGCATGAAATCAGATAGTTGCCACAGGAAGTTAGGTACAGCACCTCTAAAGAGCACCTGAGTTGCGGGCCTTTCTACTTTCGCGTCTACAAAACACAACCGAGGTGCTGAAATGGCCTCACACGCGCGCGTGAGGAATACTTCGCAAAATCATCCAGCCTAGCGCGAAGGCAGCGATAGTGTTTCGGGATAGATTGTCACAGACGCACGTGCGCTGAGTAGGCTCTTCGACCCTCCGATTGCTCCAAAGCGCAACCAAATAATTCCTGCGGCGTCACCCGCACGTGCGGCAGGTGGCTTAGGTATTGGATCGGGGCACGGATATCGTCACGGTGAAAGAGTTGCTTGGGCACTCCACCGTCCTGGTAACCATGCGCTATCTGCATCCGAATCTCGAATCGAAGGTGCAGGCAGCCGCAAAACTCGCAGCGAACTGTGACAATTTCACTACAGTCCGCACCAAAATGCAGCAATCGGTACCGAAGGTGTCACAAATTGGCCGCTAACTCACGGAATACGTTAGAATTAAAAACGGAGGAGTGGGTGAGCGGTTGAAACCGGCGGTCTTGAAAAATTAAATCGCCGATTCGCTCTCTGATACATGCTGGAACAATGACGACGGGGCGGTCAGAAACCTGTAGTCTGCGGACCACCTTCAGGCAGCTATATCCGGCTCCTTAAAATCAACGATTTGCAAGGCCTTAAGAATTACCCCTTTTGGACCGGCACCAGACTCCTTCATTAGGCGGCACACACTCGCTCTCGAAATCCTGTGTTTCTTGGCGACCTGCGTCAGTGACATCCCTGAACAACGGTCACGGACAACCTGCTCTCGGTTAATGTTTAGCGGCGCACGCCCTATCCGGCGCCCCTCCAAACGGGCTCTCCTCATCCCCGCCTTTACCCGCTCGACGATTAAACTTTTCTCGAGTTCCGCAATCGCCCCAACGATGACGACCACGGCCCGGCCCAGCGGCCCCCCGGTATCTATGTTTTCCCGAAAACTCACGAATTCGATGCCCATATGATTTAGTTCATCGAGGACTTCCAGGAAATGGCGCACGCTCCGAGCGACTCTATCGAACGCGGCAACTAGAACGATATCGAAGCGGTGCCTGCGGGCATCCGCCAGAAGCTGGTCGAGGCCGGGTCTTTTCGACTTAGAGCCTGAAATCGTGTCCGTATACTCATGCAGGATTTCATATCGACGCTGTTTAGCTAATTCGCGTAGGTCGTAGAGCTGAGTTTCTGGATGCTGGTCACTACAGGAAACACGTGTGTAGATGGCGGCGCGTTTGGCGGAACTGGGCTTAGTTGCTATTTCGGTTTTGGGAGGCGCACCCGGCAGTGATAGCTTTTTGTCAGCCATAGCTCAATCTCCTTTGAGTTGTGGTCAGGGGCGCCGCGATGTTACTAGCACCGTGGCGCTCCGCTCTACTTCTTGCGCTTCAGAAACTCATCAATCGCTTTGCGAATCAGCCAAGAAACAGGAACGTCCTCTCGCGCTGCAATTCTCTCCAACTTTTCAATCTGTTCAGGCTTGAGTCGTATAGCGGTGAGTTGCTTTTTCACATTTCATAGCGTATAACAGTGTTATACGAATGTCAAAGTGTTTGTTTTTTAGGCCCAAACATTTGCTAAAGGTAGCATCCGGTTGTGTCGGAGACCTTTCACTCTGGTTCCCTCGCCACGCGGGCGGTCAGAACTACATTCGCAACCATACCTAAACAGTTTTCATGGAAGAACGGGGCTGGTCCTAGGGATTAGGATGTTCCCGTTTTTTAACTAGATGCAATGGGCGGTCCAGTGATAGATTGTCGGCCGTCAATGATTCATGTCAAAACGCACAGACAAGAATTTACTGTTCGACACCCGTCTTCTTCGTCCGCCAGTGTCGTTGCGCATTCTTGGGGCCTACGATGGGCCGGGGAATGCTCTTAGTCCCTAACAGAGGTGGTCCCTGAGGGTAGGGCTCTGGCGCGGAAATAAAGAAGTTAGGGCGAAAACAAGATATATGGTAGGCTTCGTATTCCAAGAGATTTCACAGAATTGGCAAGAAATTGCCTGTTTTTGCTGTGTTTTTGCGTAACTTTCAGATGCGCGTTCTATTGACATGCACCCAATCCGGGGTCAGCATGCATCTGAAGAACAGAGGGCTTTAGGAGGCCACAGCTTGACGTCCAACACCGCAGGAGTTTATATGCCAGATATTAACCTTACAGTAAGAATGTCCTTTGGCTCCGGGGAAGAGGCAACTCTTTCTGCTCACCTTTGCGCTGCAACTGTTCAACGAGACCCACGGGAAACCCCCGTGCCAGCCTACCAAGTATCCTCGGACACCGCTCCGTCCGAGCCGATTCTTATTGAATCCAACAGTTTCGTAACCTTGCGCTAACTCAAACGAATTTCTTCCAAACATTCCCCGCCAGATTTGCGCTAATTCCTACGATCGGAGCTTGTTTCTGGAGCTCCTGCGCGACGAGCCCCTGGAGCTGCTGAACTGCTTGTTGCATCATCTGCTGAATGCCTTGCTGCAATCCTGCTGGAAGCTGCTGAGGTTGCAGGTTGGGCGGCATCGCAAGCTGCAGGTTTATGTTTATCGTTGGATTGGGAGGAATGTTCCGAATTCTTTGCGCACGGAGCGTCCCGACACATGCATGCAGCCCCTTCGTTGATTCGACGCAGGCTATTGCCACGTCAGGTTTTTCATAAACGTCGGAGCCTGCAGGAAAGTACGAATCAACATCTCTGCTCTCGCGCAGTCCGAAGAAACTTTCGTAGGATTCATACAATGACCAAACAACATCTTCATCTGCCCCATCTAAGTTCGTAACGTCGAGGCCAATCTCCGCCGCCTCTCTTCTGCCGATGCCGTGCCCATGTGTGTACATCTTTTCGGTCAAAGCTTCGGTAATCGTCGATACCTTTCGGTCATCAAACGGCGGCTTGTGAAGGGAAAGGAGGTTGCGGGCGACCAATCGAATATGCGAGTACGTGCGTTCCATTCGCCCGAGAAGAGTCGGGGTAAGGTGTTGAGCAAGTAGCCCAGTCATATTCGCCAACGCGTTCTGGTCAGTGAGCTTGGCTCTGTCTCTCATGAAAGTAAGATAAGCAGCCACGTCCTCCACACTCAGTTCTGGCAACTGCGGTAATGAGCCATCCTTCGGAACCCCTACTTTGCTCGACGGGTCGATTGGACCCAACTCGCCCTTCTTGGTCATATAAATCTTGTCGGCCCCAATTGCGACCATCGTCGATGCACTGTAAGACTTGTATGGAACTACCACAAATAGCTCCTTACAAAATTCGCGGAGCATGGTCACAATCTTCCAGGGAGCTTCCATTTGACCGCCGCAACTGTACAAATAAAGAACAAGTCGGTCCTGGGGGCCTATCGCACGCAAATGGTCATACAGTGGGAGCACAGCGTCATCCGCAATCATCGCCTGCGCAATGGGGCGGTCTGCCGTGAAGTACACTAAGACTCTGCCGCCGAGTATGCCCTCAATGTTTTCGATTAATTTTAAGCGGTCCTTTCGGTCATGCATGATGTCGGGCATATCTATTTGCTCCTTGCGCAGAATACGGCTCCAGTAAACGCTATCGAGGACGATAGTAATTGTCAAATAAACGGAAGGGTAAAACTGTGGAAATACGGCATGTGTTAGAATCTGCGCGAAGGAAGCCCACGAATCTGGCGTCGGAGACCCATCACGTACCTTCACCCAACTCGACATGTTTTCAAATCGTTTTGGAATGAGATTCTTGTGTTACTCGGGCAAATGCTAGAATTCGCCTTCGGTGAGGAGCTGGAGTAACTTCCTTGGCCAAACTTGAGCAGCACAAGCTCGATTGCATGCGCTGGCTGGGCGTTGATTTCGAAAATGTCCATCGGTGGCTAGATGAATTCATGCGCACCGCCGGACCGCAGCATGACAAAAGCAGCCTGTTGGTAAAGTGCGCTCAGCTGTTAGTGAACGACGCTGCCTTCAAGAGACGTACCGGGCATAATGGCCTCAATTGTCCCGATGATGCGGAGACTATTGACACGTTGGTCTTCGGGCTAGGTCTCGATTTGAAAACGAGAATAGATAGAGGTTTGCTATTGGTGCGGTTCACATGACAATAGAGAGCACATTCGAATTTGTGAATGCTCATGAATTACGACACCGGTTTGTCGCTTCGCTTGAGACCGGACGTCGAAATCTGACTGGCTCAGAGTATGCCCAATGGGCACCGGCAATCGAAAACAAGCTTCACGAGATTGACCGCGCGGGCGAGGAATACTTCATGAAGTTGGCATTCGGCTCCGGGCAGACAATCTCCACGCCCATGTATTTTCAGTACGTATCTTCAGCGATGGCGCTGACGCCTCTTCAGCCCACCGTGCTCTCAAGTTCAATGTCCTCGACGAATCTCCTGACTGGCGCTTCTCCAGAAACCGTTGCGCCGCTTCTGTTCCCTTAACCTCAGAATCCGCTTAGGTGGTCGCGAGTCTTACGGGACAAGACTGGCGAGACAGTTTGTGTACTCTGTGTACCAATTAAGGCAGGATTTTTTGGTGTTCGGGTTTTGTAAGTGCGACACCCACAAGGCTTTAGATTTTTCGACTCTCTGGTTCGGGACCAGGAGGTCGATGGTTCAAATCCATTCGCCCCGACCATTTCTTTTAGAACCGGTAATTTACGGACAGACTTATAGCCGCTGACCGCCTGGTGTCGGACCAGGAGGTCTTCGGTTCAAATCGAATCGCTCCGGCTTCGCTATTTCCCGTTCTCTCATAGACTTACATTGCGATTGCGTGATGTTTAGCAACAGGTGGAAATTGTCCAACTTGTCTAACACTTGTCCACACTTACCAGGCAAGTGAAAACGACTAGTCTGCTACCCTGACTGTAGTTCGCAACAACGTAGGCACAACCTCATGGCCTAGAGAATGCATCTTTTAACCGCGAAGGGCGGACTGCTCAGGTAACGAAACGACGCTTTGCTGCGTGGACCTGAGGACTGGAACCGTTGCGATGATTCGACTCGTGCGGCGTGCGACCTGGAGCTTAGTCGTACTGGCATGGATTGTCCCGGTATTCGGTGCCGATGGGGCGAAATCATGGGCTTCATTTGGTCTCGTGGGGAGCGTTCGCACCCTGACCGAAAGCGACCTCGCGGATAACATATCTTCTGCCGAGCCTAAAGGCACACCATTCCACACCAGAACAACGTACTTTTCTCCGGATGGAAGTGCTTTGTTCTTCGAAGATTGTGTTTCCACTTGCGAGCGTATCGATTTTGTTTGGCAGGCTGGGCGTTTGGTCGAAGAACGACACCAGTCCGAGAACCAACTGCCTGAACGCACGGTGAAGTATGTGCGAGACTCGGATGGCCGGGTCGTAGAAGAACAGACCGAGACCGGGGGAATCCTGGAGTGCACGAAACGTTATCGTCGGGACGCATCGCAAGAGGAAGAGAGTGAGTATTGTGGCGACTCGCTAACCAGCCGCCGCGCGTGGGAGCACGATGAAGCTGCAGGCAAAGACCAGGTTTCCTGGTACACGTATTCGGGCGAAAAGGGAGACGAGGTTTTGGAGACGCGGTACGAAGAACGCAGGGTTCGGTTGGACGACGGCACCGTGAGAACGGAGCAGCTATTTGGAGGGGGTAGCACTGCTGTTACTACTGCGGACTCGAAAGGCAGGATTTTGGAAGAGGTGAGGGACTCCAACGCCGGATATCATCGCGAGACACACAGATTCGACGAATCGGGCAGGGAAATTGAAAAGGCCGAATGGGCGAGAGATGGCACGAATATTAATCGCAGGACTTATGTCTATGTAAACGACGCACAAGGCAACTGGATACGTCGGACTGAACTCTTCGGGTCCCCCGCCTACTCCGCTCCTGTCGAGGGAGAAGTTACAGTCCGCAAGATTGATTACTACTAATCTCCTCAGCTTAATATCCGCTCGTGTCAGTGACCGATATTCGGCGCCTGTGATGTCGCACACTCGAAAAAGCAAAATCCACATGGACGCGAAGGGCGTGTATCAGGACTTGAAGCTATTCCGTGCGTCGCTCTTGACTTTAATGAACCCACAACTTTTGTGAGAGAGGTATCCTAAACTCCGTGAATCCGGAGAGCGAACAACCCAGACAACGGACGATTCCCGAATCTCAAATTCTGTCCCTGGCCAGGCAATTCCTCGGCGGACAACTGGGAGTAATAGCCGCTTCGAGGAAGTTGAGCCCCCTACGCCACCAAGTCTGGGCAGAGCTTGCCGAAGTACTCGTAGTCTTCACGGGGATTGATTCGGAGACTGACACGCTTCCGATTGGCGACGTGCGAGAGCATTGGAGCCCGGAGGCTTTAGAGCGTAAAGACCGTGAGATTATAGAGGTTGAAAATTTTTACCGCCAACCGGCAACAGAGGCCGCCACGCGCTTGCTCCAACTGCTCGAAACTCCTTTCTGAACTGCGGAGGAGCACTCGTCCGGTTTTCGCATCAGGACTTGAGTCAGAACACCAACGCCAATTGACCTCAAACCCTCAAACGACGGAGGCAGTTTCAAGGAAGTTCTAGGCCGCCGCCTCTCAATCCCGGCGTTACTACAACCTTCTCGATGGCTTGTTCCGCTTTTTACTCGAATCACGAGATCGTAGGCGCGACCCGGATAAACTTG
>Ga0137418_10002024_pt1 | contig 18632 bp, 13 predicted proteins | sample CZODoug3_1_2_16f_FD_122242 | JGI IMG/M metagenome (GOLD analysis project Ga0137418, IMG submission 122242) | Vadose zone soil fungal communities from Angelo Coast Range Reserve, California, USA - CZODoug3_1_2_16fungal (Hybrid Assembly) | ecosystem: Environmental > Terrestrial > Soil > Vadose... | reverse complement strand
GCCCACATTGAGGCCTGCAACGCCTGCGCTCGCGAGCACCAATGCCGCCGTGGCCACGAGCCACGGTCGACGACGTATGCGATGGCCCAGGACCATCCACGCAGGGACCCTCTCTGGAACGATAGCCTCGAGCGCCGTCCCCACGTCCCTGGCGTCCTGGTAACGCTTCTCAGGCTCCTTCGCCAGACATCGCTCGACCACAGAACGGACTTCGGCCGGTACCTCATCCGGCAACGGCGTCGGGGCATCACGGAGAATCGAAGAAAACATCTGCGGCCCGGTCGCGGCGGCGAACGGCACCACGCCGCTCAGCATCTCGTAGAGCAGCACTCCGAGCGCCCAGATGTCGGTACGCGCATCAGCGGCTTCGCCTCGCACTTGTTCCGGTGCCATCGCATAGGGAGTGCCGGCGGCCGCCCCTGCCGGCACCAACGTCGCCATCGTCGTCGCGCCTGCGATCATCGCGTCGCTTCGGTGCGCCAAACCGAAATCTACGATCTTGAGTCGTCCGCCCTCGGTCACGATCGCGTTCGCCGCCTTGAAGTCGCGATGAACCACGTTGTGATCGTGCGCGTACGCCAACGCGTCAGCCCCTTGAATGCCGAAGCGGAGGGCGTCCTCCAGTGACAGCCGACTCTCATCAAGACGCTCGCGCAGGGAACGCCCTTCCGCGTACTCCATCGCAATGAACGCAGTGCCGTTCGCCTCACCGATCTCGTGAATCGTACAGATGTTCGGATGATTCAACGCCGCGGCGTTGCGCGCCTCGCGCAACAATCTGGTTTGGGAGGTTTCGACAGCCGACCCCTCTATGACCTTGAGTGCGACCTGGCGATGGAGTCTCGTGTCGTACGCGAGGAAGACCGTCCCCATCCCGCCCCGTCCGAGCTGGCGCTCGACCCTGTAGCCTCCCAGCGTCACGCCGGCCTTGAGCATCGTTCCCTGGTCCTGGCCGCCGGCCGGCGGCTGGCGAATCACATCACCGACCGCGGCTCGAAGGAAAACTTCCGCGGTTGCCTCATGAGCGACGAGCGATTCGACTTCGTCCCGGAGAGCGTGATCTTCTCGGCACGCATCGTCGAGGAACGCTCGCCGCTCGTCAGCCGAGCGGCGAAGCGCCTCGTGATAAAGGCGGGAGATCTCGCGCCAACGTTCTGTGTCCATGACGCAATCGGCAGACGCGTCGTCTTCCACGCCTTCGGCCGCTGCCTACTTGGCGGCTTGAGAGCAGTGGTCCGCCATCATCTTCCAGGCGCCGTTCTGCTGTTGGAACACGTCCGTGCACATGACTGTTCTGGCATAGTGTTGGCCGCGGATCATCGCATCGTAGGTGGTGCTATAGGTCGCGACGGCGAGGTCCCCGTGGACGCGCACTTTCAAGTCGCTGAGATTCTGACTGTTCGTCTTGTTGTTCTTGGGGTCCTTCATGTCCGCCAGAATCGAGGGCTTGGTATCCCACGTGCCCCTGCTCGTGCCACCCGTGTAGTCGGCGGCCAGGACCCTCTCGTAGAACGATGAGTCGTTCGCCAGAACCGCTTTGATGCCGTCGTTTTCGATCTTTGTGATGGCCGCGACCGCGTCGGCATCTGTGGTTTTCGATGCCTGACTGGAGACGAGCGCCGGCGCCGCGGCTGTGACCGCCAACGCCAGGGCGCACGCGATGAGTGACTTCGTCATTGAGAATTCCTTCCACACCGCCGGAAATGGCTCCTCCGGTCCTGGGCATCGCGCCTTCTTCCGTGCCGTTCGCACCAACGCCTCGAGGCGTTGCCACGACGTACCACGCGGCCGGACATAGCAATCTGCGTTCGGATCGCGCGGCGACTCTATCACCACCGCCACCGCCGCCAGTCACGATTTTCGGTCTCATCGCCGCCTCGGAGGCACTGGTCGCCGCCCGCGCGCATGTTCGCGTGTCCTCATAACAAGCACGCGCCCCGGTTTCAGGCTCTCCGGTATTACGTCGAGCGATCGACCCTTGAAAATGCCCGCCGATACGACAGGGGACTCGTGCCTACGACGCTGCCGAAGTGCGTGCGCATGACGGTGGCGGACCCGAAGCCCGCCTCCTCCGCGACGTGCTCGATGGCCAGGTCGGTCGTTTCGAGCAGTCCTTGCGCGCTACGAACACGAGCGCGCGCGATCCACGCCGCGGGCGTCGTCCCCACCTGATCGCGGAATCGACGGCTGAGTGTTCTCGTGCTCATCGCCGCCCGTCGCGCGATGACCGACAGGGGAAGCTGGCGTGAGAGGTTCTGTTCAATCCAGGTCAGCAACGGGGCCAGGGAGCCAGACGCCTCGGACGGAGGCGCATGTTCGATGAATTGCGCCTGTCCGCCCGCGCGTTCGAGCGGCATCACCGCAAGTCGCGCGACGGACGCCGCCACCTCGGCGCCGAGATCGCGACGAACCAGGTGAATGCAGAGATCGAAACCAGCTGCTGCGCCCGCAGACGTCAGCACACGGCCGTTGTCCACGTAGAGAACGTTCGCGTCGACATCGATGGATGGATGACGACGGGCCAGATCGGCGGCGCCGAGCCAATGCGTCGTGGCGCGGAGTCCGTCGAGGATGCCCGTTGCGGCCAGGACGAACGCGCCGGTGCAGATTGAAGCCACGCGGGCGCCGCGATCGGCGGCCCGGCGTATGGCACGGAGAACGGGTGCGGGTACGGGTCGATTCACGTCGTTGATGCCTGGCACGATGACGGTATCCGCGTGACCGAGCGACGAGAGCCGCCACGGAACGCGCAGCGCGACATGCATCGACTCGACGTCCGCCGACTCGCTGCAGACCCGGACCTCGTACGGCATCCGCCCGTCCTTCGTCCTCGCCAGGCCGAATACCTCGCACGCGGTCGACAGGTCACCGAGCACGACACCGTCGAAGGCCACGACGGCGATGACGCGCGCTTGCCTGTTGTTTCCGCCGCGTGGCTGGAATCCTTCGATCATGGTCTTTTTAGCCACTGGCCCATTCTGCCACGGTGTGTAGGATTCCGTCATGGAGGAATTGCTCATGCACACTGCACCGCTGGCTGCGATGGACTTCATCGGCCCGGCTGTCGGCGCTCTCGTGTTCGTTGCGGTCATGTCGCTCGTCGCGGAGCCGACGCGCCGCACGCTCAACGCCATCATTCTCGCCGGCGCGAGCGGCGTGTATTTGAGCGGCGGATTCGGGCCGTGGGAGCTCGCCTATCCCGTATTCGCCGTGCCGATCGCCTTTCGTGGCCTGCGAACGTATCGGTTTATCGGTGTCGGCTGGGTGATACATGCCTGCTGGGATATTGCGCATCACCTGTGGGGCAATCCCATTTGGCCGTTCATGCCGAGTTCCGCGTTCGGCTGCATGATTTTCGACACCATGATCGCGCCGTGGTTTCTGGCCGGTGCGCCGTCGTTTCTGAAGCGTCCGCTCGGTGCGACGCGCGCGGCCGGTGCGTGATCGACGCGATGATTCGCCTGGTCGGTCCCGGCGGAGCCGGCAAGAGCACGATCGGCGCCCTTCTGCATGAGCAAGATCGCATGAACGGGTCGCGACGATCATGGCTGCGATTGAGGGTCCAGCTCCTGTAACAACCAACTCCGTGCGAGGCGCCAATCGCGGGCGACGGTGTCGGGGGCAACGTCCAGGACTTTGGCCGTTTCCTCGACGGTCAAGCCGGCGAAAAATCGGAGTTCGATCACCCGCACTTTGCGAACATCGAACGTAGCAAGCTTCTCGAGGGCTTCGTCAAGCGCGATGAGATCCACGAGCGGGGCACCCGGGGCAACGATGCCGGAATCGAGTGGTGCCCACTCCGCTCGTGCCCCGCGTTTGCCGGCCGCTTTGGCTCGCACCAAATCCACCAGGACTCGTCGCATCGTCCGAGCTGCAACCGCGAGGAAATGTTTGCGGTCCTGCCAGTCAACCTCGCCCGCGTCAGCCAGCCGCACGAATGCCTCGTGCACCAGAGCCGTCGCCTGCAGCGTGATACCGGGACGTTCCCCGCGCATGCAGCCAGCTGCCTGACGTTTCAGCGGCTCGTACAGCACTGCGGCCAGCTGGCGATAGGCCTCTTCGTCGCCTCCATGCCAGGCCTTCAACAACCGGGTCACCTCACCCGTCGCTTTCACTTTCTAGTACCCAGCCAATTCTGCCGCTTAGATCTATAGGAGTCGACCTGCGGACGCGACATTAACGGCGAGTTGCCCCCAGTTAATGTCTTCCCGCTCCGCGGCCTAAGCGGTGATGCCTGAAAGGAGCAAATGTCATGTTCTCACGTGCTTGCACCCGGTTGCCCTTCGTCTTTCGAAGTGTGGTGAATGTCGCTGCTGCCGCGCTGCTTTCGGTCGTCGCGTACGCGGCCTCGTCCGTCTCACCGGTGGTGACGTTTGCGCCACCGAATTTCCCGGAGTCCATCAGGATTGACAAGGAAGGCAATACCTACCTGTCGATGCTGACGACCGGCGAGGTCAGGAAGATCGCGCCGGATGGTACGCAGTCCACGCTGGCGGTGCTCGGCTCGGGTCCAACTGCGTTTCCAGGACGTCGCCTGACGGGACTCGCCGTCGACGGGCCCGGCAACGTGTATGTCGCGCTCAACGACATCCCAACCACCCGCGGTGTCTGGCGCATTTCGCGTGACGGAACCACGGAATTGATTGCCGCGCTTCCTTTCGCCGGAATGGTCAATGGGCTGGCTTTCGATGCAAGGGGCAATCTGTTCGTGTCGGACTCGTTGGGCGGCAGAATTTACAAGGTAGACCGTGATGGCCTCATCACCGCCTGGTCGATCGATCCATTCCTGGCAGGCGCTACTCCAACAACGTGCGGACAGTTTCCTGCCGGTCCGGGCGGGGCCAACGGCCTGGCGTTCGACAAGCACGGCGACTTGTTCGCCGCGAACACCACCATCGGTGCGATCGTGCGGATTCCCGTAGACCGCGATGGCGCCGCTCAGGTAGCGAATTATTTTGTGGCGCCGACTTGCGAGCTGTGGGGCGCCGACGGCATCGCGTTCGACAACAGAGACAACCTGTACGTTGCGGTAAACATCCAGCGGAAGATCGTCCGGATCGATCGGGCCGGAAACATGGAAATAGTGGCCGCAGCGCCGAAAGACGCGCTTTCCGTTCCCTCGGATCTGGCCTTCGGAACCGGAAGGGGATATCGGAGGCAGATTTTCATCACGAACTTCGCCGCTCCTCCACTCGGCGGCGGAACTCCAGGCGTGGTGACGATGGACGTAGGTATTCCGGGACGTCGTCTTCGCTGATTCGGTTGCCCAGGTTCAGTGAAGCTCGCCGAGCAGCGCTTGTCCACCAGCCTGGATGAACGCTGCTCGTGCTTCCTGGTGACGCTGTTCCACCTTCAGCAGAGTCTCCTGGAAATCTGTTCGATGACGCAGCTCGTCCAGCCACGCGTCTCGCGAGAACGTGATAGATGGGGAATATCCCCGGTCGACGACGTCTGCCAGAAGCTCCACCGCCCGATCTTCTCGGCCGAAATGGGCCAGTTGTCTCGCAAGGTGGTAAAGGCCTTCCGGGTCGCGTAACCCGCCGGCGATCACCGCGTCGATGGCAGACTCCAAAGCGGCAATGCTCCCTGTGCCTTCGATCACGGCAATCCGCGCATCCCACAGGTCGGCGAACGGCGTCATGTTGGCGACGCGAAGCATCTCCGCATCCTTGCGGCACTGTCGGAGCGCGTCGGGGTGTCCCGCCATGACGAGCGCGAGCCCGCCGATCGCGGCGTATCCGCCGGGCTCCCCCGCGGCACGCAGATACTCACCGGCCATGAACAACGTGACCTGCACGCTCGTCCGTATCTTGGGGTCCAGACGCCGGGCGCGCTCGTGCGCGGCAAGAGAGGCCTTCAAGAGACCACAGTAACGGCACGTGTGCACGAGCGCGGCGAAGAGTTCCGGGTCACCGCTGCGCGACGAGGCGCGGCGAATGAGCCGCACCATCGCATCCTGCGCCCGTCCGTAGTCGACTTCGATTTGCGCATAGACACGATCAGCTGTGGACAGGTCTGGATTGAGCTGGAGTGCACGATTGAGCGCGGCCTCTGCACGGGCGACCGTCTCCGGTTCGCTGCGGAACTTGCCCGCGACGCGGTATAGCTGACCCAACCGTGCCCAGGCGGGTGCGTAGTGGGGATCGGCCTGGACGGCTTGCTCATACAGGCCGCGCGCGATGTCCAGCGACGCGGGATCGTGCGCAATCTGGTTGGCTCGAAGGTAGAACTCATATGCCTTTGCGCTCGAAGGTACGTCCCGACTGAGGACCCGCTGTTCCCTTCCCGACAGTGGCAGGGCCAGCGATTCGACGATGCGTCGCGACAGATCGTCCTGGAGCCGAAAGAAGTCGCCGACCGGAACCTGCGAGGTATCCGACCAGATAAGAGTGCCCCCGGCGGCTTCGACCAGTTGCACGTTGGCTCGGAGCTGATCACCCGCCCGCAACAGTGTGCCGGTCAGCACCACATCGACATCGAGCTCCCTGGCGATGGCAGTCATGTCCGGGACTTCCGCGGCAAACCGTACGGCAGCCAGTGTGGAACGCACGATGAGCGATTCCAGGGACGAGAGCGACGTTGCGATGACATCCGCAAGGCTATAGCCGAGGAAATCGATCTCGGGATCAGGACGCAGTAATCGGAACGGCAGCACGACGAACCGCGTGACCGCTCGCGCGCGTCGAGGTTCATCGTCGGGCGAATCGAGCACACGTCGCAGATCGTCGGCCATCGCAGCGGCGCTCGCGTATCGTTGACCGGGCGCTTTGGCCAGCGCGCGGTGAATGACACGATCCGCTGTCGCGATCGCTGGCGAGCCTCCGAGCACGGGAGGATCCGTGTGGAGAATCCTGTCCGCCGTCGCCGCCAGCGTCTTCGCTTCGAAGGGCGTGTAGCCCGCCAGCATCTCGTAGAGAATCACGCCGGCCGCGAAGACGTCGGTGCGTGCGTCGGTCAACCCGCCCTGGAGCTGCTCGGGCGCCATGTACTGAGGCGTACCTACGATCAATTCCGGTTGCGTCAGCGGACGGTTGATCTCACCGACGTCATCGACGAACGGCCGCGCGAGACCGAAGTCGAGAAGCTTGACGCCGTGCTGCGTCAAGAAGATGTTCGAGGGTTTCAGGTCACGGTGTACCACGCCGCAGCCGTGAAGGGCGTCGAGAGCGCCGAGCATCTCGATGCCGATGCGTACCGCTTGACCCAGTGGAACGACGCCGCGATCCAGACACGCCGACAGCGGCTCGCCGTCGAGCCGTTCCATCGCCAGAAAGAGCTGGTCATCGGTCTCGCCGACCTCATAGATCTGGCAGATGTGCGGGTGATTGATCCGCGCGGCGAGCCGGGCTTCGCGCCGGAAGCGTTCGCGCGCAACCGAGTTGTCAACGGTCTCCTGGCGGATGACTTTCAACGCCAGCGGTCGCCCGAGGCGGTCGTCCACCGCCGCGTAGACGACACCCATTCCGCCTTCACCAAGCTTGCCGGTGACACGGTATCGGCCGATCTGGTCTGGGAGCACGGCTGCTGCCGCATCACCAATCGACTGCGCCGCGATCGCAAGAACGGGCTCGGTCAAAAAACTTTCCGCCGAGGGGGTTCGACGGAGAAGTAACTCCAGTTCGACCCTCAAACGCTCATCGGCGTGGCATTCGCTGTCGAGAAGACCCTCGCGCTCGTGCGGTGGTCGACCCAGCGCCAGGTGGTAAATGCGCTCGATTTGCCGCCAGCGATCTGGGTTCACAGGGCTCGGCCTTTGGCCGCACATTCTAGATCGCGCGAAGGCGGATCGACGACTGCTCGCATCTACCGGCAGCCTCGCTCAGGTGGGACAATGATCGCGTGAAGCGCTCTGGCAGTGCCGATCTTCCGCTCCACGGCGGCCGTGTGCCGGCATGGCTGGCGACGCGCATGGCGACGCTCGGCACCGCGATCGCTGAGAGCGTCATCCATCATTACGGGCGCGCCGCGTTCCTCTCCCGTCTCAGCGATCCGTTCTGGTTCCAGGCGCTTGGCACGGTGATGGGGATGGACTGGCATTCATCGGGGATCACGACGTCGGTGATGGGTGCACTCAAGCGCGGTCTCAATCCGCGCGCGGACGAGCTCGGCCTCTGGATCTGTGGCGGACGCGGCGAGCAGTCACGTCGGACGCCAGACGAGCTCCGCCGCATCGCCGATCGCACCAGTGCGGATGGCGAGGCGCTGGTGCGCACGAGCCGGCTCACCGCGCGCATCGACAACAACGCGATCGCCGACGGCTTCCAGATCTACCTGCATTCGTTCGTCGTCACGCGTGAGGGCGAGTGGGCGATCGTGCAGCAGGGGATGAACGAAGGGATGCGCCTGGCGCGCCGCTATCACTGGCACTCCGCCGCTGTGCGCGATTTTACGGCCGACCCGCACACGGCCATCGTCGGTGAGTCGCGTGGCGAGATCCGCAACCTGGTGGATGGCCGCGCCAGGCCGGCGCAGAACGCCCTGCTCGCCATTGCCAGAGAGGATCCGGCAAGAACGCTCGCAGAAGTGCGCCGCCTCGAGATGCCGGCGCATCACGATGTCCGCCGAGCGGATGTGAACGAGCGGCGACTCGGCGCGGTGCTCGCGCTCGCCCACGAGCGCGATGTCAGCGACTTTGCATCGTTTCTGCTCCTCGAACAACTCGGCCCGCGCACGCTGCAGTCGCTCGCGCTGGTGGCGGAGGTCGTCCACGGTGCCCCGGCGCGGTTCACCGATCCGGCGCGCTTCGCATTTGCGCATGGCGGGAAAGATGGACATCCTTTTCCAGTGCCGCTGAAGGTATACGACGAATCGCTTGCCTTCCTCAGGCGAGCGCTCGACGCGGCGAGGCTCGGCCACACCGAGAAGCTGCATGGTTTTGTGCGGCTCGATAGCTTCGCGCGGCTTGTCGAGGAGCGGCTGTCGCCGGAGGCAGACGTCCATGTCGCAATTGCGCACGAAACGGCCTTGTCGCCATCACTCGGCGGACGAACAGTGTTCGATGACATGAGGCCGCATGGCCATGGCCGTCGGTCCACTTCCTCACAGCTGGAACTGTTCCCACCGGTCGAACGCGCGTAATCTGTCTTTTGTGTGCTAGGGTACGACCGCTTCGACACCTGCATGCGGTGCTTGGAGGAGAACATATGAGAAAGACTCATCTCGCTCTGGTTGCATTTGCTCTCGTAATGCTGGGCGGGTATGCGCTCGCGCAGCAGGCCCAGGCGCCGGCCAGGCCGGTTCCCACGAATCTTCCAGAGTGGGCGTGGGGCGTCATGCCCCCGGCCCCGCCTCCACAGCCCGGCGCGGCTCCGGCACAGCCGCCCGCAGACGACGGTACGATCCTGCACATGGAAGGCAGCAGCGTGGGGCTGACGCGGACGCAGCTGCGCGGCGTCCCGACGATTCCTGATTGGCATCCGGGAGATCACGGTCCGATGCCGGACATCGTCAGCAAGGGTCGTATGCCGGCCGTGCGCGCTTGCGGCTTCTGCCACCTCCCGAATGGTCGCGGTCGCCCCGAGAACGCGGCCCCTGCAGGTCTGTCCGTGGCCTACTTCACTCAGCAGATGGAAGATTTCAAGAACGGCCTGCGAAAGAGCTCGGATCCACGGAAAGGCAACGTCAACACCATGGCAGGATTCGCGAAAGAGGCGACTCCCGAGGAGGTCAAAGCCGCCGCTGAATATTTCGCCGCGTTGCCCATTCCGCAGGGCTGGGTCAAGGTGAAGGAAGTCAGCACGGTGCCGAAGACCAAGGTCGCGGGCAACGTGTACTTCGAGCTCGAGGGAGCCCAGGCTGGGAAGGAGCCGATCGGCAACCGTGTCATCGAGGTGCCGGAGCATGGCCAGGAGCGTTTCGAGATGCGCGACGGACACGCGGGCTACATCGCGTACGTGCCGGTCGGGGCCGTCAAGAAAGGTGAGGCGCTCGCGAACAAGCTCCAGTGCTCGTTGTGCCACGGCGCGAACCTCGAAGGCCTTGGACCGGTGCCATCGCTGGCCGGTCGTTCGCCGAGCTACATGGCTCGTCAGCTATTCGACTTCCAGACCGGGGCGCGGCAGGGCCTGTGGTCCGCTCTGATGAAGCCGATCGTCGCCAAGATGACGGCTGAAGACCTGGTGAACATCACGGCCTACATCGCGTCGAAGAACCCGCCGGCAGGTGATGTCCGACAGACCGCGCGCGCGAACTGATACTGGAATCCGTACCGAACGTGAAGGCCCGACCGCCCGTGCGGTCGGGCCTTTTTTGTGCGCGCAGGATCTTACGCGGACTCCGGAGCGTCGAGGGTGATGCGGACCTTGCGGAGCAGGCTGTCGGGTGAAAACGGCTTCTGGATGAAATGGAGTCCCCGCTCGATCACGCCATGCCGCACGATCGCGCGATCGGCGTGTCCGGACATATAGAGCACGCGGAGCGAAGGCCGCCGTTCGACCAGCCTCCGGGCCAGGTCACGACCGTTCATCCCGGGCATCACGACATCGGTGAGCAGCAAATCGATCCGCTTCGAATGGTCGTCCACGTAGCCCAGGGCCTCGTCACCTCCTCGGGCTTCGAGCACGACGTAGCCTTGCCGTGTCAGGGCCGCGGTGACGACGGCGCGCACGTGGTCTTGATCCTCGACGAGCAGGATCGTTTCGGTGCCCCCGGCGACGGCCGGTGCAGGCGACGGCGGTGCCTCGGCGACCTCCCGGTCTGCACGCGGCAGATAGACCTGAAACGCCGTCCCCCGCCCGAGCTCGGTGTCAACCCAGATGAATCCGCCGCTCTGCCTCACGATCCCGTACACCGTGGCGAGGCCCAGACCGGTGCCCTTGCCCTGTTCCTTGGTCGTGAAGAAGGGCTCGAACAGGCGCGCCCGCACCGCCTCGGTCATGCCGGATCCGGTATCAGTGATGGCGATCATCACGTGGGGCCCCGCTGCGGCGCCGGGATGTTGTTCCACGTACGCGTTGTCGAGCGTGACGCTCTGGGTCGCAATCGTCACCATTCCGCCACGCGGCATCGCGTCGCGGGCGTTGACCACCAGGTTCATCACGACCTGTTCGATCTGTCCGGGGTCGGCGCTGACCCGGCCGATGTCGGCGCCAAGGCGGGTGACGAGCTGCACATCTTCCCCGATCGTGCGGCGCAGCAGGTCCTGCAGGCGCTCGACGACGACGTTCAGGTCCAGGATCTGCGGCTGGAGGATCTGCTTGCGACTGAACGCGAGCAGCTGGCGCGTCAGCGATTCGGCGCTGTGCGCCGCCTTCATCACGGCTTCGAGGTCGCGGCGGACGCGATGCTCTGGTTCGAGCCGGGCCAGGCTCATCTGGGTGAAGCCCATGATGGCAACCAGGAGGTTGTTGAAATCGTGCGCGACGCCGCCGGCAAGCTGCCCGATCGCTTCCATCTTCTGCGCCTGCTGGAGGTTCATCTCGAGGCGCTGGCGCTCGGTCACGTCGATGCCGACGCCCGCCGTACGAAGCGGCTCCCCTTGCTCGTCGTAGAACGCGCGGCCGATTTCGTTGATGGCGCGCACGGTGCCGTCAGGCCACACCGTGCGGTACACGACATTCCAGTCGGTATGGAAGCGGATGCCGTCATCGATTGCCTCACGTACCATCGCGCGATCATCGGGGTGCACGTGCTGCGTGAAATGATCGAGCGTTCCCGGGAAGGTGCCGGCCGCCACGCCGTGGAGCGCGCTCAGTTGCGGCGACCACTGCCCGATGCCGGTCTTGAGGTCGGTCTCCCAGGTTCCGACGCCCGCCGCCTCCAGCGCGAACCGCATCTGCTCCTCGGTGTTTCGCAGCGCCTGTTCCGCCCGTTCGCGCTGATTGATCTGAATGGAGACGCGTCGATCCACCATCGACGTCAGCAGCACCAGTCCGAGCGCGGTGAGCGTCACGCCGACGATGCCGGCAAGGCCGAGGGAGGAAATGCTGACGGCGTACGCGAGATCAGCCTGAGAGAGCGGCGCGGCGGTAAAGCTGGCGGCGGCCATGCCCGTGTAGTGCATCACCGGGATGGCGGCCCCCATGATCACCGCGCTCACCGCTCTCAACCCGCGAGCCTCGTCCGCGCGCAGGTGAAAGGTCAGCCACAGCGCCACGAACGAGATGGCGATCGCAAGCGCCACCGACAACGCCACGATCGGAGAAGAGTAGTGACACATGGCCGCCAGCCGCATGGCCGCCATGCCGATGTAATGCATCGCGGCAATGCCCGCGCCCATGAAGATGCTGCCCACGCACGCGCGAAACAGCCCCATGCGCGGCCGGCTGACGACAAAGAGCGCCACACCCGATGCACACACCGCGGCCAGCAACGAGAGCAGGACCGTCGGCCAGTCGTATTGCACCGGGATCGGCAACCCGAAGGCCAGCATGCCGATGTAGTGCATTGCCCAGATCCCGATGCCCATGGCCGTCGCGCCGCCGCTGAGCCAGAGGAACCGGGTGAATCCTCGGGAATGGGTGACGCGCGCGCCGAGGTCGAGTGCCGTGTACGCGGCGATGATCGAGATCACCACCGAGAGCGCGACCAGCGGAACCGAGTACTGGCCCTCGAGGAGGACCCCCGTGACGAACGTTGGCGACTCGCGGAGCATGGGTGCTTCGCTAGGCCATCACGAGCAGGGGCCTACGACCGTTCAAGCAACTATTTCGCGGTGTAGGTCTTGCTGAAATTGTTACGCGTGTTCGTGATCGTGAACTTGCCGTCGGCGGTAACGGTGGCCGTGAGCGGATTGCCGGCATCGCCCGCGCCTTCTTCCAGGTTCGCGATCATGTCGGGCGCGGTATTGTGCGCCGGGTCCGGATCGATCAACGACTTATGCGCCTGCCAGACGCCTTCGATGCCCGGCAGCTTCGCCAGGCGCAAATACGAATGCGTCTCGTACGGCGTGTAATTGGCGTTGATGATCTTCAGGTTCTCGACCTTCTGGCCGAGGCCTTTTCGCGGCCCGTTGTTCAGCACGATCACCTGCGGCGCGATCGCGCCGAGGAGGGCCGGCGCCCCCGAATTGTCGAGCCCGCCATGACGGTTGATGGTGTAGAGATTGACATGCCCGAGCTTGTTGACCGGGCAGGCAAGATCCATCTCGCGCGACCAGTCGGAATCGGCAAGGCTTGCATACTTGAAATTGTTGTAGGTGATCGAGAGCGCGACCATGCGGATGTTCTCCGGCGCAGCCGGGGCTTGCAGCGGCGCACCGGCGCAGAGCCGATTCGGTCCGCCGCCATTCACGGGGTTCGCGATCACCGGGCCTTCCGACACCAACACGCGCACCTGCACACCCCTGAGCGGGATCGTGTCGCCGGCCTTCAGGATCGTGCGGTTGGCGCCGGCGATGGCGACATACAGGTCGTGCCGCGCTTTGTCAGCTGGCTCGACGCCGTCGCCGTGATCGTAGAACTTGCCGATCGGGATCATCTTGGACAGCGCTTCGAGGCCCCCGACATGATCGCCATGCCAATGGCTGATCACGACATGATCGATTTTCGTCAGGCCCGCCTTCTGAGCGGCGGCGAAGATGCGCTTGGCGTCGCGGTCGCCGTCTGGATAGCCGGTGTCGAACAGCAGCGATTCCCCGGTCGGCGAGACGAACAGCGTGGAGGCGCCGCCTTCGACATCGATCCACGTGATTTTCAGATCACCCGATTGGGCGGTTACGGCTGCGCCTGCCGTCAGCGTCAACGCGGCAATGGCGACGGCGGAAAGAAGAAAGCGCTGCATGGTGTCCTCGCTTGTGCCCGCCCTCACGATTCGGGAGGCAGACTTTGCCCGCGAGGCTAGCACACATTGCGGCAAACGGGAGATGGTCAGGGCTCGGCGCTATCTCACCCCGCTGGCAACCCCGTACTGATTGTTCTCCTGGCAGACGTATTCCATCAGCTCGTCGCCCGGTTGAACCAGCGTTGCCTGAAAGGTCACCGTAAACGGCCGCGAGTAGGCGCCCGGATCGTCGATGGTCACCTCGCGCACCAGATGGCCTGCATCCGGCCGCGTCCACCGCTCGATCGTGTGCAGTTGCGTGGTATGTGGCGTCGCTCGTCGATCGAACCAGAACTTGTCGTTGAACCCGACCGTGTCGATGATGAGGGTGTCGTTCTCGTACCAGCCGATGGAATGACCGAACCAGGTTGGCTCGAGGTCGGCGGGATGCTTGCGGCCGTCCAGAAAGACCTGGCGGAACGACCCCATCCACTCGGACAGGATGTACATGTGCGTTGGCTTCTTGTGCGTGTAGTTCTGGATGAACCGGAACGGATACGGACTGGTCCGCAGCAGACCCAGCGGCAGGCACCAGTTCACAGGATCATCAGTTGACGGGCCGGATCCCACGAGCGCCTTCGCGGCAGGCAGCAACGGCAGTTCCTCGCCGCGGCTCAATCGCCCCGCGATGCTGTCGCCTCCGCCCGCCACGGCGACCCAGGCGCCGTCCCCCAGATCGATCGTCCCGTCCGGCAGGCGAGGCGCCGGCCCGGTCGGCGCAGGCGGCCGTTTGATCTCCTGGCCCAGCGCGTTGACCGGACCGAGGACACCGATAGGATTTCCGGTTGCGTCCCTCTGAACTTGCGCCTGCTCCTGCGCTGCGGCAAGCGACCCTGATCGCAGCGGAAGCACCACAGCCAGAACCCCGACGACCACCAGCAGCTTGCGCACAGTGACCTCCCATCGCTATGCCGCCCCGACGCCTAGCGTACGCGGGCGTACTTCCTGAGATTGTTGAAGCCCACGTCCGCCGCGTAGATGTTGCCCTGATCATCCACGGCGATACCCGACGCCGACGTGCCGGTGTCGGTCATCTTGCTCAGATCGCCGGGATCGGGAATCACGTACTTCAGCTCGCCGGTGATCGCGTTGCCGATCACGATGGCCCTGTCGTTGGGACCGGCTGTCGGCCGGAGAGCGGTCTCGCCTGGAGCGACGCTCTCGTACGTGGCACCGATGTAGATGTTGTCATGGCCGTCGACATACACCGAGCTTGGCTGACCGAACTGCTTCCACGCGGCGATGAAGTTGCCGTCCTGACCGAACACCTGCACGCGATTGTTCTGGCGATCGGCCACATACACGTAGCCTTTCGAACCGCCGACATAGAGATCGTGGGGTTCCCGGAAGTTGCCGGGCTCCGATCCCATGCGTCCCCAGGTTTTGATGAACTTCCCGTCTTTCGTGAATTTCACGATGCGGGCGCTGTTCGACTTGTTGCGTGCATGCCCGTCTGCCACGAAGATGTCGCCGTTCGCGCCAATGGCCACGCCCGTCGGGCGATCGAACACGTCCGGTCCATCGCCGCCCACTCCCGGCTTCCCAAGCGTCATCAGCAGCTTACCTTCGGGGCTGATCTTGAAGACCGTCTGACCCATCATCACGCCCTGCGGCGTCTTCGCGGGCACGCCGAGAATGGTGTCCTGGTCGTTCGTGTCGGTCGTCCAGAGGTTCCCGTCTTTGTCCACGGTGAACCCGTGCGGATGCGCGAAGAGGCCGACGCCGAAGCTTCTGATCAGTCGTCCGGCCGGGTTGAACTCCAGAATCGGCGGGTTCGCGTCACCGCGATTCAGGCACGTCGCGTCGCCGTTGGGCTTGTCGTTGAAGCAGCGATGAAAGACCCAGATGTTGCCGTTCGGTGCGACGTGCACCCGGATGACTTCTCCCCATTTCGTCCCGTTCGGTCCTTTCATGCTCGCGGGAAGCGCTGGCCAGTCGGGCACGAGCCGATAGGGATTTGGCAGCGTCGGTCTTGGAACGGGCACTTCCCTGCTCGCCTGGCCTTCCGCGGTCGCGACGACTGTAGCGGCAAGAAGAGCAGAGATCGCGAATCGAGAGAGAACGCGACTCGAAGTCGGCACAGGGCATCTCCATCGAATCGGGGGCAGGATTTATTCTCGGCCCGACGCTATCGCACGGGTGTAGCCTACTGCAACAGAAAGGGAGATAGAAGATGATCCCACGCGGAACAATGCGGCGAACATTGCTCGTCATCCTCGCGATGCTGTGTGTGGCGGCTCAGGCCGTGACGCGGTCCCAGTCTGGAACCCCTCAACGGCCCGCCGTCGACATCACCAACGCCGACATCCGCGCGACCATCAAGACCGCGCCGACCGATGCCGTCACGGATCAGCAGATCCGTGTCGTCGACATCGGCACGTACAACGTCGCGGTCGGCGTGCTGCATCGCGCGGCGAAAGCGAAACAAACGGCCATCTCTCACGCGCAGGTGACCGAGGTCTATCACATCATCGACGGGGCCGGAACGTTCGTCACCGGCGGCGAGATGCTCGAACCCACGCCGTCACCCTCCGACGGCAACACGGTGAAGGTGCTGGTCGGTCCGAGCACTGGCGGAACCTCGATCCGCGGAGGTTATAGCCGCAGGGTCGGACCGGGCGACGTGATCGTCATTCCGCCTGGCGTCGCGCACTGGTTCAGCGCCGTCGAGCGCGACATGAACTATCTCGTCGTTCGCATCGATGCCCAACACGTATTGCCCGCCGGCTACGTCAACCCCGCGATCACTCGTAGCACGGCGCGCTGACTGGATCGAGGGTTCCTCCCCACGGGGCGACGCGGCCTGAGCCGTTCTCTATTTCAGTGCGGCCGTCCAGTTGAGGACGACGGTGATGGGAACGATCGGGGCGTCGCCTGCTGGCGTGTTGATGAGGAATCGCTTCCCGTCGCGGCTGGGGACGTAATGCGTGCGAGACCAGCTCACGCCCCCGGCGATACGCACCGGAAACAGTTCCATTGGCTTGCCGAAAGTCGGACCGGGACCAACTGCGACGGCCATGAGCTTCTGGTCCGTCGAGAGGTAGTACACCTCGCGGCCATCAGCCCGCCAGCGAGGCTCGTACCCGCCTGTCGTCGAGACGGTCCACTGCCGGTCAGTCAGCGGAAAGGTCTGAACATGGACTTCAAAACGGCCAGACTCGTTCGAACTGTATGCCACGAGCCTACCATCCGGCGAAAAGTTGCTGTGCCACTGATCGCCGGGGGCAGACAGAAAACCCACCGGCTTCGGGTCCCCCGCGAGCGGTACCAGCCACAGGTCGGAATCTGAAGACGTCGTCGCCGAGAAGAGCAGAAGCCGCCCGTCCGGAGACCAATCCGACGGGACCAAGAAGGTGGATTGAAAACTCGAGGCGCGCACCACCGTCTGCGACAGCACAGGCTCTTCTTTGCCGCCGCCACCAGCGCTCTTGGCGTAGAACTCACTAAACCCACCGGCCCTGGTTGTCCGGAAAACGATCCGTGCACCGTCGGGCGCCCAGACTGGTGCGGCATTCACTGCCGGCCCGAACGTGAACGGTGTTGAACCGCCCCGCGTGAGGTCGGTGATCCAGATATCGGGGAAGCCGGTCTTCGGATCCACTAAAGAGGCCGCCAGACGAGTCTGGTCGGGGGAAAGCCGGAAATCCGGATAGTCACCCAGAGACCCCACCGAGTCGGACGGGTTTCCGCCACGATCGAACCAAGTCAGCCGGCCCGGTGTTGAAAGGGTGCCCGCGTACGCCAGCGTGCCCGTGCCGGAGACTGAATAAGAACCACCGCCAGTGCTGGAACGGCCGACCCCTCCTTCCACAAGGAACGCCTGTCCCCTGAGCTCGAGACGCTCGGCATCAAAGGCCTGGCCCATCAGGGTGTCGCCATCCAGAAAAAGCAGATGGCCGGAGGGCACATAGAGCGCGGCCGTGTTGCCGCGAATCAGCAGCTTCTTCGTCTTGCCATCGAGGGACCCTGCGTACGCACCGGCCTGATCCGCCAGGTTGCTTCGGACCATGAACAGGAAGTGACGACCGTCCGGCAGGAATTGCGGGAATCGATGCGATCCTTCCTGGCGGGAAGTGTCCAATTCGGTGACCGGCGTGACCATTCCTCCGGACGATGACACCCGCAGAATGCCAGTGATGCCCGTGGAGAAGAGGATTGTGTCGTCCGGCCCCCACGAGGCCAGACGGTTATCGGGAGCAGTTGTGATCACCTGCGAGGGTCCGCCGCTGGCAGGCATCTTCTTCAGCTTTCCATCAGCGAAATAGCCGATCCAGCGATTGTCCGGCGACCAGAACGGGGATTCGGCGCCTTCACTCCCCGGCAGCAAATGGGCCGTCACGGCGTCCAACGATCGAAGCCAGAGGGTGGGTCTCGCGCCGGGAGCGGCAGCGACAAACACGATGGCCCGGCCATCTGCGGACAAAGCCAACTGCGGCCCGCCGACTGTGGCTGCGGTATGACCGGTAAACAGCGTCTTGTCCGGAGGGAGGATGCTCAATCGGACGACATCTCCCGTCACCGGCGTGGATGACGGCGTCTCGCGCAGATATCGCACCGCGGGAATACTGAGGGCTACGGCGATCAGCGCGGTGGCTGCGGCCACCACCCACGCCGCGCGCGCGCCTCGCACCGGGATTCCGGCGGCGGCAACCCCTGCCGGCCCGACCGACGCTTGTTCGAGATCGATCCGCACATCGCCCGCTGACTGTCGCCGCTGCCTCACATCCTTCTGCAGGCAGAGGCGCAGCAGCTTCGGAATCGACGGTGGCAGATTCGCCGGCAACCGCGCCCAGTCCGGATCCCGCTGCAGCACGCGCGACAGGACCTCGGGCACATCGTCGCCCTCGAACGCCCCGCGCCCCGCCAGCATCTCG
>Ga0137418_10002022_pt1 | contig 18639 bp, 17 predicted proteins | sample CZODoug3_1_2_16f_FD_122242 | JGI IMG/M metagenome (GOLD analysis project Ga0137418, IMG submission 122242) | Vadose zone soil fungal communities from Angelo Coast Range Reserve, California, USA - CZODoug3_1_2_16fungal (Hybrid Assembly) | ecosystem: Environmental > Terrestrial > Soil > Vadose... | reverse complement strand
CTGCGTCGACATAGTCGGAAACGGAAGAGCCGCCCAGCGCGATCGCTTCCCGCAACACTTCCTGGACCGCCGGGTAAAGCCGTCGCAAGTCTTCGCGCGTAAGGGACGATGCGCGCCGTCTCGGCCGGATCCCTGCCCGAAACAGCGACTCATCGGCGTAGATGTTGCCTACGCCGCGCAGGAGTTTCTGATTCAGCAACGCACTCTTGATCGGCGTCTTGCGCCCGTGAAAGAGGCTGACAAAATGATCGAGCTGAACCTCCAGCGGCTCGGAACCGCCAGCTTCAAAACCTTCGGCGACACTCAATCGCCCGAAGCGTCGTGGATCGACAAAGCGCAATTCCCTGCCAGACGCCAGCTTTGCGACCAGATGGGTGTGTTTCGCCATTTCGCTATCCGGCGGGCAGACCACCATGCGTCCAGTCATGCCCAGGTGGACGATCCACTGCGCGGTTGGTTGCGTGTTGCCTTGTATAGGGCGGTCGCCCTCGCCCGCCGCCTTTTTGTGCGATGGCGTTCTGCGAGGTTTGTTCCGACCCTGGGCGGGCGAGGGCGCCCGCCCCCCACTGTGGGTTGCTTCCAGATCGAATACGATGTGCTTCCCTACTCGCCGCACGCCTGTAATGCTGTGGGACTCCAGGGTAGCCACAATCTGCGCGGCGGGAGACTTCAGGGGCTCAGGTTTCGATCCCAACCAGACTGACTCGATGACATCTCCAGTGACCCGGCTCGCGAGGCCGCGAGCGATGGTTTCGACTTCAGGAAGTTCAGGCATGAAAAACAGTCTACAGTCGTCGGTCTTCAGTCGTCAGCCAAGTCCTATTCTGACGACTGAAGACTGACGACCGAAGACCACGTTGCTCATCCGCTATCCCGCGGGTTATCATTGCGGGTACACATCAGCCCTGTAAATCCTTGTAATTCAATGCACCGCAGTTCCCGTGGGCGTGGAGTGTGTGCGACCCTGCAATGCGGCCGGGGTGGCCGCCACCTTGTGCGACGGAGCTGACTTTGAAGAAGGGTAAGACTGCGGTCATCGTGGGTGCCCAGTGGGGCGACGAGGGTAAGGGCAAGATCGTCGACGTTCTCTCCGAGGATTTTTCGGTGGTTGCCCGTTACGCCGGCGGACACAATGCCGGACACACAGTCATCATCAACGGCAAAAAATTTATTCTTCAATTGGTGCCTTGCGGTGTTCTGCGGCCCGGTTGCCGCAGCGTAATCGGTAATGGCGTGGTGCTCGATCCCATCGCCTTTCTCAAGGAAGTCGGGGCTTTGCGAGAAACCGGCGCGCAGGTGGATGGCAGCCTGTTCGTCAGCAACCGCGCCCACGTGATCCTGCCTTACCATCGCATGATCGAACTGGCCTCGGAAAATGCTCCGGGACGGGTGAAGATTGGCACCACCTCGCGCGGCATCGGCCCGACTTACGAGGACAAAATGGGGCGGCGCGGGCTGCGAGTGGCAGACTTGCTCGACCTGAAGCTGCTGCGGACGCACATCGAAAACGCCTGCCACGAAAAAAACATGATCGCGCATGCGTTGTTCAATTCCGAGCCGCTGGATCCGGACAAGATGTATCAGGAATATGCCGAGGCGTCGGCCAAGGTGGCTCCGTTCGTATGTGACACCGCCGCGCTGCTGAATAACGCCCTGGCTGACGGCGAGTCCGTTCTCTTTGAAGGCGCGCAAGGCACCATGCTCGACATTGATCATGGCACCTATCCTTTCGTGACCTCTTCGAGCGCTACTTCCGGTGGCGCCGCGACCGGAACCGGCGTGCCTCCCACATCGATTGACACCGTCATCGGCATCACGAAAGCCTATTGCACCCGCGTTGGCAGCGGTCCGTTTCCGAGCGAAGGAAGGTAGGACGACGGCGAAATGACGACTTCAAAGCTGTTGATGGTGGCGTCCGTCGCCCGCAAGTTGCGAATCGAGATCCTCACCTTGTTTTCCGTGTCTGGCCGAATGTCGGAATTGTGAATCCGAACCTCACACGCAAGGCTTTGCTCCTTCGGAATGGTCCCCGACTTCCGGTCTTGTCCTCCTACCAAAGGGAGCGCAGCGAACATAAGCAGTGACAAAAGAGTCGCGGCGTTCAAACTAAGGAGAGTCATTTTTGGAACCAGTCTACTCCAGCGAATTACCGTACACAGGAATCTCCTGCTCCAAGTCATAGAGCAAGCGTTGCGCCCGGTTGGCGTACCCACTTTGCGGATACTTGTCCAGAATCCGATGGCACAGCGCTGAAGATGCTGCCTTAGAGTCGGCCGATTTCTTCGGTTCAGCCTCCGTCTTGAAGATTTCCACCAAAGCGGCGCGGCGCCAGGCAGCCTTATACAGGGCCTCGGGGGCGGCCGGAGACTGCGGCCGGTCGTCAGCATATTTCTCGTACATCTCGGATTCTTTATTGGGACACTTCGACGTCCCCTCCCAATCGCCGCAAAGCTTGTTGTCGAGAAGGGTAAACGCCGCCAAGTCCGCCCACTTCGTCGCCGGGTACTTCTTGATGACTTCCTTCATCCAGTGGTCATCCATCTGCCCCCGTAGCCCAGGGTCCTGTTCGCGTGCCGAGGGCCGCGACATGACGTCATCCTTTTCAATCTGCCACTTGTCATCGGCGGCTCGATATAGGGCTTCGGCGGCAAGTGGCGAGCTGGGGAAGTATTCAGCAGTGCGGTAGTAAAGGCGGGCGGCATCATTGCCGGCACCTCTCCGGCCACCGCGCCGGCTAGCCTGCTCCTCCGAGTCAACCGCTTCGCCGTAGAGGATTCTGTCCCCGTTCGGCGTGGAGACGCGGATTACGCCCTTTCCCAATATCCACCCACTGACCGTTTTCTCCTCGCCGAGTTCCGCGGTCACGCGCAGCCACTCTCGGCTGGACTCAATGACGACCAGTTCCTGCCCGCGCTCAATCTGCCCAAGCTTGGCGGATTTGGTGTCAGGAGAAACGTAAATGACCGCCTCGCGGATCATCGCCCCACGGTCGTAAGTAGCGGCAGAAACAAGAGCAGGGAGGAGGAGTGAGCAGGCAAAGACGCGATGCATGCATCAATTCTGGCGGAAGAATCGGCGGGACGCAAGGAGGCCTGCCGCTAGCTGCGAGCGCTCATTGGTTGTTCGTTCTGGATCTCCCGAAGCACCGCAGGGTCGATATTGCCGCCGCTGAGGATGGCGACATTGCGCGTGGTCTGCGGCAGTTCGTTGCGATGGAATAGAAACGCGGCCACGGCGACAGCCCCGCTCGGCTCGGCGGCGAGCTTGGGATTGACCGACAGCCTGCGAACGGCTTCTCGAATCTCTTCTTCGCTGACGGTGACAATATCATCGACAAAGCGACGAATATGCACGAACGTAATGTCGCCCAAACTCTGCGTGCGCAAGCCGTCGGCGAGTGTACGCGTAACTTCTTCTGGAGACCAGTTCACAATGTGCCCAGCGCGGAAGCTAGCCTGCGCGTCGGCGGCAAACTCGGGCTCAACGCCGATCACTTTTACCGGATGCTGCGCGCCCAGCTTTATGGCTGCCGAGATTCCACTGAGCATCCCTCCCCCACCAACAGGTACCAAGACCGTTTCAACATCGGGCAAGTCTTCCAGAATCTCCAGTCCCATCGTCCCCTGCCCTGCGATGATGAACTCATCGTTGTATGGGGGAACGACCGTGTAACCGTGTTCCGCCGAAAGCTGTTCGGCGCGAAGCTTGCGCTCTTCACTGCCGGACCCAACTGTCACAATTTCCGCACCCAACGCTGCGGTCCCGTCGCGCTTAATCTTAGGCGCATTCCCCGGCATGACGATGACGGCCTTCGTTCCCAGCGCACGAGCCGCATAGGCCACGCCCTGAGCATGGTTTCCGCTCGAGTAAGAGATGACGCCGCGGCGACGCTCTTCCTCGGACAGCGCAGCAATCTTGTTGTAAGCCCCGCGCAGTTTGAACGCGCCGATGGGCTGCAAATTCTCAGGTTTGGCGAAGAGCTGCCAAAGCTCCGGATGAGGACTGTTCTTTTGTTCTATTAAAGGAACGTTGAGAAGAGGAGTGCGGACCGCAACGCCAGCTATACGCTTCTGGGCGGCTTGGATGTCTTCCAGCGTAACCATGGCACTCTAAATTTCCAATATCACCGGCATAATCAACGGCCGCCGCTGCGTCTGCTTCGAAATGAATCGCTTCAAGTCGGCACGGACTTTCTCCTTGATCACACCGTAGTCCGTCTTCTCTTCGGAACTGGAGAGCTCCAGAGTCTGCATGACAATCTCACGCGCTTCCGCAACAAATCCGTCCTGATCCGGAGCAAATCCCCGCGTCACGATCTCGGGTGTGGACTCAACTCGACCCGTCAGCTTGTTAATCGCAATAATCGGCAGCACGATGCCATCTTCACTGATGTGACGCCGGTCTTTGATGACGACGTCTTCCACCACATCCGTGCGCGACCCGGAGTCAATGCAAACACGCCCAACGTTAACTTTGCCTGCCTTGCGCGCACCCTTGTCGTCGAACTCGAGCACCTCGCCGCTCTCGATCAAAATCACGTTGCCCACGGAGTTCTTCATCGCAGCCGCCATTTCCGCATGCAGCTTCAGCTGACGATACTCGCCGTGTACCGGAATGAAGTATTTTGGCTTCACCAGATTGATGAGCAGCTTCAGCTCTTCCTGGCTGGCGTGGCCGCTGACGTGCACTGGCGGCGAAGACCCGTCGTCATAAATCACGTGCGCCTGCCGCCGGAACAAGTGGTCCACCACGCGGTAAATCGCCTTCTCGTTCCCTGGAATAATTCGAGAAGACAAAACCACCGTGTCACCCTTCTCGATCTTCGCGTGCTTGTGATTGTCCACCGCTGCGCGCGAGAGCCCCGACATCGGCTCGCCCTGGGTTCCGCTGATGAGCACGCAGACTTGGTCCGGCGGGAGGGTCTTGATGTCCCCCGGATGCAGAAGCAATCCCTCAGGGATCTCTAGATACCCGAGATCTTCCGCAATCTCCGCCGAAGTATTCATCGACCGGCCAATGAACGCAATCTTGCGGCCGTACTCCCACGCCAGATCAACCGTCAGCTTGATGCGATGAATCGACGACGAAAAGCACGAAATAAACAGCCGCCGCTCGGTCGTAGCAAAAATCTCTTCAAACTTCGGACGCACCGCCCGCTCGCTCGGCGTGTAGCCTTTGCGCTCAATATTGGTGGAATCTTGCAGCAACGCCAGCACGCCTTGTTTGCCGTATTCCGCAAATGCATGCAGATCAAAGTAGTGGTCATCGGTCGGCGTGGGATCAATCTTAAAATCGCCCGTATGAATGATCACGCCGAGCGGCGTGTGGATCGCCAACGCCACACAATCCACCAGGCTGTGCGTTACGCGAATCGGATTGATCGTGAACGCGCCAATCTTCACCCGCTCTCCGGGCTTGATCTCGTTCAGCACGGCGTTGCTCAGGTGCTCGTGCTCCTCCAGCTTCTCTTCCACGTAAGCGAGAGTGAACTCCGTTCCATAAACAGGAACTTCCAGTTCACTTAGAATCCAAGGCAACCCGCCGATGTGGTCCTCATGCGCGTGGGTCAACACAATCGCCCGAACATGCTTGCGGTTTTCGATCAGATAAGAAATATCGGGAACGACGATGTCCACGCCAAGCAGCTCAGCTTCCGGGAACATCAAACCGGCATCAATGACGATAATGTCATCGCCATAACGCACAGCCATACAGTTCATGCCGAACTCGCCGAGTCCGCCAAGAGGGATCAGTTGCAGTTTTCCAGTAGGCATTCGAAGGTCTGATGCTAGCACAGGCGTGCAATGAACCCCCACTTCTCTGCGAGCATCCAATACACTTAAGAGAGGAGGGAGCCTATGGCCGACGAAGCTGACCGTTCCTGGCTCATGCGCAAGCTGGAAAATGCCATCCAGCGCGGATTCCTGCGCGCTTATCACCAGGTCCGCGTCGACCCGGCGCGCTTCCTGATGCAACTTCGCTCGGCGCACGGCCTTCCAATTTCGGGCTATGAAGGCGTCTTTCAACTCGACCTGAGGCTGCTCGACAGCGTCGCCGAAGAAACTATCCGCAGCGGCATGCGGCTAGCCGCCCTGCAGGGCGCGGGATTCGGCCTGGGCGGGGTCCTCACTCTCGTTCCCGACATGAGCCTCATGGCGGCGATTACGCTTCGTACGATTCAGAAACTCAGCCTCATCTACGGCTTCGAATACAACACCGACAAAGAGATGGCCGAACTCTGGGTAGCCACCGCGAGCGCCGCGGGTGTCGACATCGGCCGCGAGCTAATCGAAAAAGAACTCGTCAACAAGTTTGTGCCACGCGTTATCCAGCGAATCGCTGTGTCAGCCAGTGCCGAAGTTGTTGAGAAGTGGGCCGCCCGAGTAATCCCGGTTATCAGTTCCATAATCGGCGCCGGCCTCAATTACTACTTCATCCGCGCTTGGGGCGAACGCGCGAAAAAACACTTCCGCGCCAAACATCTGGAAATGCGGCAACGCAACCACAAGCCACCAATAACAATCTCGGGCGATAGCCAGCAAAGCCCTTCCGTCGTTTTGCCTCCACCCCCTGCGGCTCTAACTCGCTCGTGAAATCACACACTCTCCAAAATCAAGGAAGTTCTTCCCTAATGCCAACATTCGAATGCGCCGCCATCTTGTTCGACATGGACGGAGTTCTCGTAGATTCCACCGCCGCTGTCGCCGGCACCTGGGGACGCTGGGCTCTCGCGCAGTCTCTCGATCCTCAGCTCGTAATCGACGGCGCCCACGGCCGTCGCAGTATCGAAACCGTGCGAGAGTTCGCTCCGCATCTCGACGCCGAAGCGGAAGCCAGCCGTATCGAGAGCGCCGAGGCGATGGAGCTGAATACCGTTACCGTGATTCCCGGTGCGCTTCCGTTGTTGCGTAGCCTCCCGCAAGGACTCTGGGGCGTGGTCACTTCCGCCACCCGGCCCATGGCGATCACTCGCCTGCGCGACGCAGGTTTCCCCACGCCCCATGTGCTGGTCACCGCCGATGACGTGATCCACGGAAAGCCAAATCCGGAACCATATAGGAAGGGAGCATCGGGGGTGGGAATTCCCGCGGATCAATGCATCGTATTCGAAGATTCCCCAGCCGGAATCCGCGCCGCAACCGCTGCAGGAATGAGGGTAATCGGGCTGTTAACGACGTATCCGCCAGAAGAACTGCACGAAGCCGTAGCAGTGATTAGCGACTTCACCAACGTCCGCGTCCGCCAAAACAAACAAGCCAAACTGGAAATAAGCTTGGCGGACTAGCGGTGCCCACGTGTGAACGGCCGGCCTCGGCCGTTCAAGCGGAGCGAAGCTCCGCAGGCGCCTCGTTTTACCGCAGCAGTTCCTCCAACTCCAGCGCCTTGTCCGTCTTTTCGTCCCGGTACTTCACAATCACGGGCGTATAGAGCGACAAATTCCACTCCGCCGCCTTGCCTCTCGTAATCGCTCGCGACCCCGGCACCACCACCGCATCCTCCGGAATCTCCAAAGGCTTCTCGGCGGACGCTCGATAAACCTCGCCGCGCACAATGTCATACACCGGAGTGGACCGCGTCAAAATCGTCCCCGCCCCGAGCACCGCTCGTGCGCGTACCAGCGTCCCTTCATAGACACCGCAATTCCCGCCGACAAGCACGTCGTCTTCAAGAATCACTGGCGCAGCATTCACCGGCTCTAACACCCCGCCAATTTGGGCCGCCGCACTCAAGTGAACTCGCTTGCCCACCTGCGCGCAAGACCCCACCAGTGCATGAGAATCCACCATCGTCCCTTCGTCGACATAAGCGCCAACGTTGATGAACATTGGAGGCATACACACCACGGACGGCGCAATATACGCCCCCTCGCGTGCCGAGGAACCTCCCGGCACCACGCGCACGCGGTCCGCCAAAGTGAAATGTCGCGCTGGAAACGTGTTCTTGTCCACGAACGTCAGTGCACTACCGCTCTCTTCCAACTGCCCCAGCCGAAAGCCAAGCAGGATGCCCTGTTTTACCCATGCATTGACGATCCAATCTGTCCCATGTTTTTCGGCCGCGCGAATACGGCCTTGGGTCAACGCCGTCCGAAATTCGCGAAATGTTGCCAGCGCCTCCGGAGTCACTTCCGTCGGGCCGGCCGCGAGGCGTTCTACAGTCGCTCGCAGATTTGCCGGATCGTGAGGGTTAGACACACTTGCACTCGCTGCGAATCAAAACATTCGGCATCGCTTGCAAAGCTTGTCGTGCGTCACCCACTGTCGGATATGGGCCGTGCCAACTGGCATGCAACGGATCGTGCCCAGCGGGACGGCCCTTCCCGTGATTGCATTGCCCGCAACTGGAACGGTGCAGCACAGCCTTATGCGGCCCCGCTTGCCAGTTTTCATAAACAAAAAAGTCCACAGCCGCCGCGGGAGCCGTCGCAGCAGGTTTTTCGACTAGCCCACTCTCGGTCGCTACGCGCTGCAACTTCGCCCGCGTATCGCGCTTCATGGGTAGCATGGGCAGTCGGTAGATCTCCTCGATCTTCCCCATCATGGCCAGCACCGCCTTCACGGGCAGCGGGTTAGATTCAATAAAGTTCGCCTGCATCAACGCAAAATACCTGTTGTGAATTCGTCGCGCCTTCGTCCAGTCCCCGCTCAGCGCCGCCCGCGTCATCTCCGCCATCTCACGCGGAATCTCATTCGACGCCACCGAAATAATGCCCACTCCGCCCAACGAAATTACGGGCAACGTGATCGCATCGTCTCCGGAAAAAACCAGAAAGTTCTCGGGCACGGAATTCAATACTTCGGCGATCTGCGTCATATTGCCGGAAGCTTCCTTCACGCCCACAATGTTCGGCACTTCCGCCAGCCTCGCCAAAGTCTGCGGTTCCAGGTTAGCGCTGCTTCGTCCAGGCACGTTGTAAAGGATGACCGGCTTATCCACCGCCTCGGCAATCGTCCGAAAATGCCGGTACTGCCCCTCCTGTGTCGGTTTGTTGTAAAACGGATTTGCTGTCAGGATGTAGTTCACTCCAGGCCGGACCGCCACTTCTTTGGCTTTCGCAACCGCGTCCGCTGTGGCGTTCGACGTCGCCCCTGCCACAATCGGCACTCGCCCGGCTACAACTTCAATCGTCGTGTCAATTACCTGCAGCCATTCATCATGCGAGAGCGTGGGCGTCTCTCCGGTAGTTCCGCACGGTACAAGGAAATCAATACCGGAATCCACCTGCCACGCCACGAGACTCCGCAGAGCCGCGTCGTCTAAGGAACCATCTGCCTTGAAGGGAGTTACCAGCGCAGTGCCGCAGCCACGAAGCGTCATTCCAGCTACCGATCCGGCTGGCGAAAGGCAAGCACCCGCTCTGCGTTCCGCCGCCAATTGTTAAGAGTTGGTGAATGCCAGAATATCGCCCGCAGGATGCAGGCGCAACTTTCGGTTCGCCTGAACTCATGTAGGGAAAGGCGCCACGCCTGTCCAGCGGAGCGAAGCTCCGCTAGATCTTAGGAAGGCAATGCATCAAACTTCCCGCCAAACATCCTTGAAATCAAAAAAACCCTTCTTCCCCACAACCCACTCCGCAGCCCGCACCGCGCCCTCCGCAAACCCCCGCCGTGATTTCGCGTCATGGCAAAGATAGATCCGGTCATGCGGCGAATCCAGAATCACCTCATGCATTCCGACAACCTCACCCTCGCGAAATGACGTAATCTCAAACTCTTGCCCACACGTGCCGCGAATTGCGTTCTGAATCGCGATCGCTGTCCCCGATGGCGCATCCTTCTTATGCACGTGATGCCGCTCGAAAATCTGACCCGAGTAACCATGCTTCGTCGCTGCCGATGCGGTGCGCGCAATGTCGAGAAGTAGATTCACACCCACTGAGAAATTCGCGCCAAACACAAATCCCACTCCGCCTTTCTCCACCGAAGCGCGTACCTCGGGCAAACGCTCATACCAACCCGTTGTCCCCACTACCATCGGTTTCCCCGCGCTCAGAGACGCCTTCACGTTGTCCAATACGGCGCTCGGGGTCGTGAAATCAATGACCGCGTCCACCCCGCGCAGCCGATCTCCGGTTAACGCCGAGCCCTGCGGATTCTCCGCTGAACGCACCAGCTCGACTTCGTGATGACGGTCGCAGGCAATCTCCGCCACCAGCGAGCCCGTTTTGCCCGCGCCCAGCAGTAGAAAGCGCATGCGCCCAGTGTAAATCGTCGGGAAAAACTGCGCAGATCATTTCAAATTACTGTGAATCGGCACCTCTGCTATTCTCCAGCGATGGCCGCTAGAATCCTCGTCCTTTACAAACAACCGTCCGACGTCAGCGCATTCGACAAATACTACTTCGAGACACACGTACCCCTCGCGCGCAAGGTCCCGCGACTTCGCAGCATGAAGTTCAATGCAGGTCCGACCATGGCGATGGCGGGCAAAGCTCCTCATCTCATTGCGGAATTAGAGTTCGATTCAATGGCCGACTTGCGAGCGGCAATGGAATCCCCGGAGGGCTTGACGACTGCGGCGGACCTGCGCAATTTTGCCGAAGACCCGACCGTCCTCATCTACGAAACCCGCATGGACCAGCCTTAGGAGGACTCTCCGTGTGGACTGTAGCCTATCGCCCATGCGTCATGTTGGAGCTGGAGAACTAGGCAAACACCGCGGGATCCAAATCCGAGAAGAACTCTTTGTGTAAACGCTGCACAGCGTCGACCATGTCGTCTTCTTCCACCACAAAGGTCAAATTAATCTCCGACGCCCCTTGAGAAATCATTCGCACCTTGATGTTCCCGAGCGCGCCAAATACCTTCGCTACAATCCCAGGCGTCTCGCGAATATTTTCACCCACGAGGCAAACCAGCGCCTTCTTGCCTTCGTACTTCACATCCGCCAGCCTCCCCAAATCAGCAGCGAGTGCGGGGATACCGTCACTCGAATCCACGGTAAGCGAAACGCTGACGCCGGAAATCGACACTGCATCCACAGCAAGATTATGTTTGTCGAAAGTATCAAAAATAGAACGCAAGAAGCCTTGGGTAGACAAGCTCCTGGCAGCGGCCACATCGACCAGATTGATTCGTTTCTTTACCGCAATCGCCTTGAATGCATTGCGGCACGCCGGAGCCGTCGCCTGCACACACGTCCCGTCGCACTGAGGATTCTTCGAATTACGCACGAATACTGGAATGTTGCGCTGTACCGCCGGCAACACCGTAGCCGGATGCAGCACCTTCGCCCCAAAGTATGCCAGCTCCGCCGCTTCCTCGAAGCTGAGTACCTTAATCCGCCGCGCCTCCCTTACCAGATTCGGGTCGGTGGTCATCATGCCGTCAACATCGGTCCAGATCTCGATTCGGTCGGCGCCGAGCCCTGCCCCAGCAATGGCAGCCGAAAAATCTCCGCCACCCCGTCCGATGGTGGTCGTGACGCCATGCTTCGTCGAGCCGATGAATCCGCCCATAACAGGGACATGACCTTTTTCTGTCAGGGGCTTAACGCGCCCGCGGAAGCGCTCATACGTTTCTTCAAATTGAGGAACCGCTCGCGTGTGGGTGTCGTCAGTGACCAGCAATTCTCGTGCATCCACATGAACGGCGTCCATGCCGCGCGCCTGTAAGGTTGACGCGACGATCTTGCTGGACAGACGTTCCCCAAACGAAACAACCAGATCGCTGGTCCGCGGCGTGATCTCGCCCACCGCCGCGATCCCGCGCAGCAATTCATCCAGCGCATCGAACTCCGCTTCCAGTTCCGAGTGGAAGCCCGTAAATACGCTGGTCCCCAGCAGCTCACTCGCAGTGTTGTAGTGTCGCTCTCGCAGTCCCCGCGCCAGGTCCAGCGCCCCGTCTCGGTCACCGCCGCCAGCCCCCCGGCCAATGGCCAGCAGGGCATCGGTGACCTTGGACAAAGCGCTTACAACAACAACCGGCCTCTCCGCCAAGCGTCCACGAACGATCGCAACAGCGCGGTCAATCGCAGCCGCGTCCTGCACCGACGTGCCGCCGAACTTCATGACAATCATCGCTGCACGGTCATTTCTGCGATCACTTTTCGATTATTGCGGCGGAATTATCCAGGCAAGAGTCCTTGCGCCTTCAGCAACTCGCCATTCAACACAGCCGCTCCCGCAGCCCCGCGGATCACGTTGTGCGAAAGCACCGTGAATTTCCAGTCAAATACCTTGCATGGCCGCAGCCGTCCCACGCAGGAGGTCATTCCTCGCCCGCGATCCACATCAATCCGCGGCTGCGGGCGATCCGGACCGGTCAAGTAGACCACCGGCTGCTCCGGAGCGCTCGGTAGCTTCAATTCCTGCGCCAACCCGCGAAACGAGTTCCACGACGCGATGATGTCCTCAGACTTCGCCGTCGTTCCCAGCTTGACCGAAATCGATTCCATGTGCCCATCTTCCACCGCCACGCGATTGCATTGCGCGCTCATGGCAAAAGGTGCTGGAACGATGGTCATTGGCCCACCAGCGGCGCCGTTAACACGGCCGAGAAGTTTCTGCGTTTCCTCTTCCATCTTCTCTTCCTCTTTGGCAATGTAAGGCACCACATTACCGAGAATATCCAAAGATGGAACTCCCGGATAACCCGCGCCACTCACCGCCTGCATCGTCGTAGCCATCACCGTCAACAGCCCAAACTGCTTCTGCAGCGGAGCCAAAGCGAGCACTAGTCCCATAGCGGAACAGTTGGAATTGGTCACAATGTATCCGCCCGACTTCTTCCGCCATGACTGCGTTTCAATTATGGGAATGTGGTCCGGATTGACCTCGGGAATTACAAGAGGCACGTCGGCATGCATGCGAAACGCACTCGAATTCGAAACGACAGCACACCCCGCCTCCGCGAAAAGCGGCTCCAGTTCAGCGGCAATCGCAGCATCCAGCGCCGCAAAAATTACCTTCGGCGCACCCGCCGCGCTGTTCGCCGAAGACATCCGCATTCCCGCAATCCGCGCCGGCAACTCTGTCCTCAAGCGCCACCGAACCGCCTCGCCATACAACTTGCCTTCCGAGCGGTCCGACGCCGCCAGCCAGGCAATCTCAAACCATGGATGATTTTCCAGCAATTGGATAAAGCGCTGACCCACCACCCCGGTCGCGCCAAGGATGCCTACGGGAGTTTTCTTGTCTTGAGAGGGCACTTTGAAAGTTTACAACAGGCAGTTGTGGAGGCACGGGCGTCCCGCTCGTGCGAACTCAAAAGGAGCATTTACTCTTCCTGCATCACGAATGGTTGAGAATCTGAATGCCACACCTTGGGCATTGCCGTTCTCTGCTATCATCGCGTTCCTCAACTGGAGGATTTACCGTTGACTCTTTTTCCCGAGCGCCGCCCAACCGTCGCTCTTAGTTGTTACCTGTCGCTGCTCGTATTCGCTTCCGCCTGCACCCAGCAACCTCGCGACACTCGCGCTGCCGATGAAGCCGCTATTCGAGACGCCGACGCGCAGTGGTCCAAAGCCGCCGCGACGAAAGATGTCGATGCCACTGTTGCGTTCTACAGCGATGACGCGACCGTTCTCCCGCCGAACGCTCCAGTCGTCACCACGAAGGCCGGTATTCGCGCGCTGTGGTCTGCGCTGCTCGTTCCCGGAGCCGACACTTCCTGGCAAGCCACCAAAGTGGAAGTCTCCCGGTCGGGCGATCTCGGTTACCTGCTGGGCACCTACGCCGTGACCCTGAAAGATGTCCAGGGCAAGCCAGTGGACAGCGGCAAGCTCGTGGAAGTCTGGAAAAAACAGACTGACGGCAAGTGGAAGTGCGTCGCCGACTCGTATAACTCGGATTTACCTCCCGCACCGGCTGAAAAGGCGAAGTAGACTCTTTCGGGATCAGTTCATCCTGTGAAGTGCTTCCGTATCGCCTCCGCCTGCGCCCTTGTCACGACGGCCGAAAGGGAAGCGGCGTCGGCTTCTTTGACGGCCTGCAGGCTCCCAAAATGTTGCAAAAGGCGCCGGGTGGTGGATTCGCCGATGCCCGGAACTTCCCGCAGTTCGGTGGAGCGGTCACGCATTTGGCGGCGTTTGCGGTGGAAGGTGATGGCGAAACGGTGGGCTTCGTCGCGAACCATCTGGACGATGTGCAGCACGGGCGACCGCCGATCGAGAACGATCGGTTCGTGTTCCTGCCCAAGAACATAGATGATTTCTTCGCGTTTGGCAATCGAAGCCAAGGGCTGGTTGGTAATGCCGATCCCTTCCAAAGCCTCCGCCGCTGCGTGCAACTGCCCGATGCCGCCGTCGATCAAAACCAGACTGGGCATCTCGCGCTCTTCTTCTTGAATCCGCTTGTAACGACGCCCGACCACTTCTCGCATGGAAGCAAAATCATCCACACCTTCGACGGTCTTGATCAGGAATTTCCGGTAGTCTGATTTCTTCATCTTGCCGTCTTCCCACACGACCATCGACGCCACGGTTTCCGAGCCTTGAATGTGCGAGATATCGAAGCATTCAATGCGCCGCGGCAGTTCTGGCAGGCCAAGCGCATCCTGAAAAGCCTCCTGAATGGCCTTGGTGTTGGGCTTCATCACGCGGAAACGCTGATCGAAGGATGACTTGGCGTTTGTTCCGGCCAGATCCATCAGTGCGAGTTTTTCGCCCCGTTGAGGAACGTGAACCTGGATGCGCGCGGCCCGAGGGCTCTGCGCGGCAACTTGTTCCGAGAGCAAGTCTTCGAGCGTGACACGATCGTCGAAATCGACCGGAACGTAAATCGTCCGCGGCACGTAGGGTTGACCAAGATAGAGCTGCTGGAGCAGCGTAGAAAAAAATTCGCCTGGGTCAAAGCCTTGAACACCAGAGGCCTCGACGTTCTCTTCGAGTCCCGGCAACTCCTCCCAGAAAAACGCCCTACGGTCCAGCACGCGCCCGTGCCGCATGTGAAAAAGGTTCACCGCCAACATCCCGTTCTCGCAGTGGTACCCAAAGACGTCCGCGTCATTGCCCTCGACTCCAGCAATGCGTTGCTTCTCCTGCAATTGCTCCACTGTAGAAATCAAATCCCGGTACTTCGCGGCCCGCTCGAACTCTTCAGCGGCCGCGGCTTGCTCCATGCGGCTTTCCAGCGACTTCGACAAATCCGACTGCCGCCCCTCCAGAAACATCCGCACATCGCGCACCGCTTCCTGATAGATCTCAGGTGTAGTCAACCCCGCCACGCACGGCCCCAGGCATCGCTTGATGTGGAACTGCAGGCAAGGACGCGGATGCGAGCGATTCAGATCCACGTAACACGAAGGCACCAGGAAATTCCGGTGAATCAAATCCACAATGCGATACGCCAGATTGGCGGGAAAGTACGGTCCAAAATACAAGCTGCCGTCCTTCCGCAGCCGCCGAGTCACATACACCCGCGGATACTTCTCTCCCAGCGTGAGCTTCACATAGGGGTAAGTCTTGTCGTCTCTCAGGAGGATGTTGTAGCGCGGTTGTTTCTGCTTGATGAGGTTGTTTTCAAGCGCCAGCGCTTCCTTCTCGTTCGCGACGACAATCCATTCCACATCCGCCGCTTCGCGCACCAGCGACCCCGTCTTGGCGTCAGCAACCCTCCCCTCGTGGAAGTACTGGCTCACACGATGCCGCAGGCTCTTCGCCTTGCCGACGTAGATCACCGCACCCTCGGCGTTCTTGTACAAATAAACGCCAGGTGCAGCAGGAATCGTCCGAATTTTGGCGGGCAAATCCATATGGAGACTAGGAGAGGCAGTTAGATTTTAGTGGATTCGACCAAAGGCCACGAGACAGGCTCCCATCCTCGCCGACTATGAATGCCATATAAAAAATTCATTGGGACATGTCCGTTTGCACGAAAAGAGCCTCTAATCAACAGAAGCGCCGGGCCTAGGTATTTGCTTATCAGTATGATTCTAAGCATGTTATGCAAGATGTTCACAGTCGAAATAAATTGGCACCACCCGTGCTCTAATAGAATGTGAGACGCAGTATTCGTACCCTGCACTTTAAAGACTTTCTAATTGAGAGGTCTCCCGACCATGAAAACTACTTCGCTTACTCTGTTGGTGGCTCTGGCCGCGGTCTTTTCGACCGTCGGTTGTTCGAGCAAGAACTATGTCAAGCAGCAGACCACCCCGCTCATTAACAAGACGAACGAGCTGGATGACATGACGGCTAAGAACACCCACGACATCAAGGACGTCGACGCCCGCGCGCAAGCCGGAATTCAGGCCGTGCAAGCGAAGGCCGCCGATGTCGACGCCAAGGCTCTCGCTGCCGGCAAGCAAGCCGATGATGCTCAACTGCTGGCCAACAACGCTACGAAGCGCGTGGATACGCTCCAGCAGACCGTCATCAACCTGGACAATTATCGGGTTGTGACCGAAGCCTCCGTGCACTTTGGCTTCAATCGCGACAACCTGACCAAGGACGCAAAAGCAGCTCTGGATCAGCTAGCTGGCGAGATCAGCAAAACCAAAGGCTACCTGGTCGCCGTCGAAGGCGGTGCGGATGCCGTCGGTGGAGCTGACTACAACTACGACCTCAGCCAGCGCCGTGCGACCGCAGTCATTCAGTATCTGGCCAGCGAGCACAACGTTCCCGCTTACAAGGTTTACGTGATTGGACTGGGCAAGGACAAGCCGGTGGAGAGCAACAAAACCGCCGATGGCCGTGCCAAGAACCGCCGCGTGGATGTTCGCCTGATGACGAATGTTGCGGGTGGCGATGCTCCGGCAGCCCCAGCGGCTCCGGCAACGCAGAATCCTGGCGGAACCAACTAGTTTTTCTGCGACGAAGTCAAAAACCCTCCCCCAAGAGGAAACTTCGCAGGCAGGCCGTTCACCCTCCCCGAACGGCCTGTTTTTTTGTTTCCGAATACGTCAGATGGCCAACCCCGGCCACAACTCTCTTGCATCCAACCGGAGTAGAATGACCCCTATGCGCTGGCGGTATGCTGCGATCACAATCGTGTGCTGCGTTGGATCGGCTCTCTCGCAGACGGGCCGCACCCCGGACGACGCTACTCAGGATCGAAGCCAAGACGCGACGAAGGCCACCCCTTCCGCTACCAACCAGCTTCCAGCGAATGAAGCCCCGCCTCGTTCGGACGCGCCTGAAGATCCCGCCGAAGCCATCCCAACCTTGCCTTCCGCCGCCCCCGGTGATGACCGGAACTTCAGCTCCAGTCGCGAGAACATTCTCGACCTCAGCCCTCCCAAGGACGACCTCAAGGATCATCCCGGCAGCGCCGCTGCGATGGCGAGGGCTGCGGAGGAAGAGAGCGCCGACAACGGCGATGTGCGGGAATTCCATCAGTGGAATCCGATGAAGGCGCTGAAGGATGTGGAGATCGGTGACTACTACTTCAAGCGGAAAAACTATCGAGCCGCGATGGATCGCTACAAAGAAGCGCTCTTCTATAAGGAAAACGACGCCGTAGCCACATTCCGCCTGGCGGTCAGTCAGGAAAAATTGGGCGACAAAGCTGGCGCCTTAAGCAACTACGCGGCCTATTTGAAGATCCTTCCGCATGGGCCATTTGGGGACGAAGCGCGGGCCTCCATCGAACGGCTAGGCGGCGAAGTGATCGGCCAGAAGTAACCCTTGCCTGTGTGATCGCGGTTGCCCTCGCCCGCGTGGTCTTGCTCGAAGAAGGTTTCCCGGTCTCGAAGAAGGTTTCCCCGGTCCTTACTTCTACTTCTACCCGCCCAAACCCTCGAGCCGCTCCACCCGGCCCTCGCGGGCGGCGAGCGCGAGCAGCCGGGCGGATCCGTCGGCTTGGCGCAAGTGAACGGCGCACCAGTCGGCCAGCCGCGGAACGACGAGCTGGGCGATGGCCGCCAAGGTGGCCTCCGCCTCCAGGCTCGATCCGAGGACGCCGCCCGCGTCCGAGAGCAGGGTCGTTCTGAACGCCGAGCGCCGCTGCTCGGTCACGTCCTGCATGACGTTGATCACCAGCGAGGCCGTGCCCGACGGGCCCTGCACCGGCGTCGACCGCAACAGGATCCAGCGGTCGTCTTCCGAGTCCTTCCGCCGGACGCGCAGCAGGCCCTCCGACCGCGCGTTCGTGCGCAACGCGATGCGATTCGGGAGCTGCTCGAGCGGCAACGGGCCGCCGGCCTCGTCCCGCATCTCGAACCGGGCGGCGGCCCCGGCCGTGCCCGCCGCGAGCATCTCGGCTCCCGCCGCCTCTTCTCCGACGATCGCCGCGGCAGCCTCGCAGGTCGTCTGAAAATTTTCGCCGCGCTCGACCGACCGCAGGGAGTTGACGTTCTTGGTCTCCGAGCGGGTGCCGAACTTCTCGCGGCCGATGGGCCGCAGCGACAGGTTCGCGTCGCAGCGCATCTGGCCGAGCTCCATGCGGGCCTCGGAGACGCCGAGCGCCTTGATCAGCTCGCGCAGCTCGGCGACGTACGCCTTCGCGACCTCCGGGGCGTGCTCGCCGGTGCCGGTGATCGGCTTGGTGACGATCTCGATCAGCGGGATGCCGGCCCGGTTGTAGTCCAGCAGCGAGTGCGAGGCGCCGTGGATCCGGCCGGTGGCGCCGCCGACGTGGGTGGACTTGCCGGTGTCCTCCTCCATGTGGGCGCGCTCGATCGCCACCCGCCAGGTGGTGCCGTCGTCGAGTGGAACGTCGAGGTAACCGTTGATCGCGATCGGCTCGTCGTACTGCGA
>Ga0137418_10002021_pt1 | contig 18641 bp, 19 predicted proteins | sample CZODoug3_1_2_16f_FD_122242 | JGI IMG/M metagenome (GOLD analysis project Ga0137418, IMG submission 122242) | Vadose zone soil fungal communities from Angelo Coast Range Reserve, California, USA - CZODoug3_1_2_16fungal (Hybrid Assembly) | ecosystem: Environmental > Terrestrial > Soil > Vadose... | reverse complement strand
GCGGTGGCACGACTGCGTTTGCTAAACCGTGGGTGGAGGGAAATTCTTCCCGGCGATCAGGTTCGTGATTTGGCGACGCAGTTGCTGGATAAGCATTCCTTGCGGGCGGCCGATAGCTTGCAACTTGCCGCGTCGTTGATCTGGTGCGAACAGCGTCCCTCCAGGAGGCGCTTCATCTGCGGGGACCAGCGATTGGCCAAGGCCGCAGAGTCAGCTGGATTCTCAGTTCTCGAACTCTCAAGAACTGTTCCCTGAACGAAATGTCACGCCTGATATTTAGCAATGCCTGCTCAGACCTTTCGGCAGGAGATGGGTCTATATTCCTAGGCGGGGACCAACGACCGCTACCCTGATAAGGGCGAGGTCGGTGGTTCAAGTCCACCCAGGCCCACCATTCAAATCAGGGGTCCAGCCCGGAGACATGGGTGACAGAATGTACCGGCTACATGGGTAACACTTTTGGGCCGAACGGATTTTCGAGTGGTTCGAGCACCCGCGTCTCCAGATCGAAGTATCCCAGATCATAATCCATAAAGCTGACCAACCAGATGTCTTCGTGAACTTCTTTGATGCCGACGGCCTGACCGGCGAAGACCGTGCTGAAGTTAATTTTCTTGTGCCCCAGACAGATGCGGCCGCAGTGGGTAACGACGATGGTCTTGTCGTGGAAGGGATAGTCGATGTCGGGCAGTCCGGTATAGGAACGGGTGGAAGGCTGATAGACCTCAGCCGGACACTTCATGTTCAAGGCTTCATGAGGACGTTCGTTGTTGAAGACCTCGGTAAATTTGTCAAAGCGCGCCTGCTGCTGAAGAAAATTGGCAGCGGCGGGTTTGGTCGCTTCTTTTTTCAAGGTGAGATGCATGCGTTCGTGACGGCCGTTCTGCTGGGGATGGCCGGGCTTGATCCGTTCGATGCCGATGCCGAGTCTGAGCCACCACACCGCGAGCTTGCTCAGATTAAACAAGGCATGCGCAGAAGCAAAGGGCACGCCGTTGTCGCTGCGGATGTTGGCGGGTAGACCGCGCTCGCGAAAAAGCCTCTCAAATACAGTAAAAGCGTAGTCTTCTCGAGTGGAGGAAAGAGCTTCACAGGTGAGAAGAAAACGGCTGGCGTGGTCGGTGACGGTCAGCGGGTAGCAGTATTGGTGATTTCCCAGCAGGAACTCGCCTTTGTAGTCGGTGCACCACAGTTCGTTGGGACGCTGCCCTAAGGAAAGAGGAGTTCCTTGCGCACGATGTCGCACACGACCACGGCGCTCGACCAGGCCATGGCGATCGAGCACCGCGTGGATGGTGCTCTTGGCCGGAATTTTGATTCCTGAGAATCTGCGGATCAGGCGCTCTCGGATCTTGCGGGCACCCCAGCTGGCATGCTCGCGCTTCACGTTGAGAATGAAATTCTCCACCTGAAAAGGCAGTTGATGCGCGTAACGGTAGGGACGCCGGCTTCTGTCGGTAAGCCCCTGAATGCCGCATTCCTGGTAACGATCGAAGATCTTGTAGCCGGTCTTGCGGGAGATACCGAACTCCCTGCACAGTTCCGCCATCGGTTCGCCGGCTAGCCGGCGAGCAACAAACTGCAGCCTTTCATCCATTACCGAACACTCCTTCCAAGGCATCACTCCCTCCTCTCTAGAGGAGGAAAGTGTTACCCATGTGTCCGGTACGAAGTGTTACCTATGTCGCGAGCCGCTCATCACCAATATATACGCGGCAATTCTCACTTTCCCCTTCCAGGGGACTTGTCATACGTTTTGCCAAAAATTTGCCAAAAGTTCGAGTAGGCCATAGATCCCGTAATCCGGGGCGTTCCGATGCGCGACTCGCATGAGACATCCAAAGTCGGCTACGGAAACCTGGCTAATTTGTTCGATCCTAGATGCTCACTTTGAAGGCACGCGGCAGCGATGGACGCCGGCACGTGACGCCTACAACGGTTTAGCAAATTCCCTGTTTCACAGCCTGGTGTTCGGGAGCATTTCTGCAAATATTGCGCAACCAGAATTTCAACCGCTTATCACGCCGATGTACGCCCGTCACGAGCGCTAACGATGGAGCGTCTTGCGGATTTGTCTTCCGACGTGCCGCCCGGAAGTGACTAGACCAGTTTATGGGGAGTTATGAGCTCGATATGTCTCGCATCTATTGGGCCGCTGGTAACAAAAAGATAGTAACAGAAAGAAAGATGCGGTCATGGCAGGATTTGCTAGTGGGAAGGTAAGGGTGCAATGTAACCATTGATCCCGAAAGCAGAAAGGCGAGCGACGATGGGAACGGAACTGCTGCGATTCAACGGCACTATCGAGCGGGATCCCGCGATCGATGCGTGGATGAAAGAGCATGCAGGTGAATTGGGAGCCATCGCGCATCAACCGAACGCTCAGCTTAAGAGGCATTCCATTAACTGACGCCAGGCGCCAGCTAAGTCTCGGTAAGTTCTATAAAGGTAGAAGTCAATAAAAAACACCTCTCCAACGGCTGGCCGTTTCCTTGCTTCGCAGCCCACTTGATTGAGCAGGATCTGTTCTGACCACCCGCACCAGGTGCTCGGTTGCTGACCAATATGTCCCAGCGGTTGGGGTTTTCTTTATCAGCGGTTTTCATCGCTTCTTCGCAACGAAGCCGGTCTGTTCCGAAACCAGCAAAGCAGAACGGCGGTCAAGTGGCGACCATAGTTCTATCTGGGACTCGTGGCCCATGGCTTTTTCTGGTTATCCGAGAGGGCCTAGGGTCGGGTGTGAGACTAGGTGCCCGAAGCACGCAGCGCCTAACTTACCAGCTGAGACTCGCTCTCGAACCAGAGTGTCTCGAGAACCTCACGGCCACCGCCAGAGAAGATCCCCAGCATGGAGCGGTCTCGGTCCGAGACACTCAAGCTGTTTGTGGTTTCAGATGTTGGGCGTCGAAGCACACTCCTCTCTTCCACACGATCAGAACGATCGTGGCAATCTTCCGGGCCAAAGTCAGACGCGCCATTTCCGGCCGCATGCCCTTAGCCACCAATTCCGCATAGAACTCGGCGAAGGGACCAGGCTTGGTCGCGGCGACGATCGCCGCTCCCTTGAGCAGATTCTTCAGATCGTGATTGCAATTCTCGTTCAACCCGCGAATCTCGACCGGCTTCTTCTTTCGTTCAAGCTGCCCTTTCACAACACGGTGATCCGCGCTGCTGCTGGTCTCGATGCCGACACCGCCATAGGTCCATAGCTGCCGCTTGGTGCGAAACCGGTGCGGGGTCTGCAAGATGCCCAGCAGCACCGCCGCCCGGATCGGTCCGATCGACGGAATCTGGCAAAGCAGTTTCCAAGCTTGGTGCTTCTTGCTCTCCGCCAGCAGGTCCCGCCGCACTTGCTGCCGCAGGCATCGCAGCGCGTCGAGTTGCTGATAATAAAATTCCGCTCGCCGGTGCACTCCTGGTTCGCTGATCTTCCCGAGCCACTCGGCACGATGGCGCGATGCATAAACCTGCTTGCCGGTACACGGAATGGCCAGCTGCGATAGATGGCCTTCACCCGGGTCATCACCCGACTGAGGTCTTTGGTGATGGTCAGATAACTGCGCACCAGCTCCTTCAAGGTTCGTAGACCGTGGTCGCCGTGATAGACCGATCGCAGTTGGTTGTGGTGCAGCAGTTCGGCCAGCTTCCGTGCGTCAACGCGGTCATTCTGGTTGCCTTCCTGCAACAAGGCATTCCGACGCGGATCGCAGACCACCAGTTTCGTGACACGGGGCTTCAGGAGGTCGTACAACCAGGCCGCCCAGGTTCCTTCCTCAAACGTAACGTGCACGTCTCCGCGTAGCCCATCGAAAAACTGCAGGATCGTGCTCGCTTTCGTCTCGATGACACATTCCATCACGATCTTGCCGGCAGCATTTCTGACTGCGATCGAAATACTTTCCTTGTGCACGTCCATGCCGATATATTTAGCGCTGGTCATAAGGGCGTTCCTCCTCGGGAGCGGTTGAGAGAGCACTCAAACCTACTCCACAAGGGGCGCCCTTTTATATTGCGTCGCCAAACCGGACAAGTTCGTACTAAAACCCACTTGTACGGTTTCTGCGTTTATCGGGAGTTATAGGTTAGCCACAGCTAAAGGCCTTCGGCGGCAAAACCACCCGCGAAGGCTTTACGCGGTGGGACAATGTCTTCATGCATCTTCACAGCCCCACTCAAGTCGTGATTTCAGCGATATTTCAGTGGGTTTTCATTCTAGCGGCATTGAGCCCGCCGATTGCTCTTTGCTTATGGGCGTGGATACGCTTAAGACGACCGCCCGTTGCTGATATCGGCGCGCCTTGGCGGCGACGAGTTGCGTACCTCGCTCTCGCGGGTAATTTCTTTGCTTACGCGCTTCCGTGGGTAGCCCTCGTCCGAAATTTCACTCTATTGAATAGCGGACGCACCGTGTACGCGGAGCAGTTGGTTGACGGGCGTCACATGCTGAACATTATGGCCGCCGTCGTTGCTATTTCATTAGTGCTCGCTGCGATGGCGCCGAAATATGTACGAGTTCCACTGATCATCAGCCTCGTGCTGCCGTTTTTCTTTTGGATGGTTCTTCCGGTGGGAATTCTTTGAGGCAGTGATTTTTCGCAATTGATCTATTTCCATCAAACGATTCCTGCTGGGGCGCAGAAGTTTTGATAAGTCGCGTTACCGGACATCTTGGAGTGTGCCTTGACATCAACCGGCCTTCTCATGGAAGGACTTAGGCGGTTGCTTCCGAGTTTCCGACGACTACCAAGTGCCAGACCGATATGACTGCGACGCCCTACAAAGCTTTAGTTGTGCTTGCGGTACATTCTTCCTTGCCAGTCGATCATGAACTTGCCTTTCATGAGCTCTTTCGCGTTGGCGCTGTCGTGGACCTCGATTAATGCTGTGGAGGTTTGAACCAGGCAGTCCCCATTCGCGAGAGCTGCAAAGACGGAAATGCTTGGCGTGTCTGAGTCCCAACGCCACAGCTCTTTTCCCGTCTGCACTTCGAAGGCGATTAAGAAGACACCGCGCGTCGCAAAGGCGACACGATTCTCTTGCCCGAGCACCATGTCGTCGTGCAACGATCCGGTGAACTTTGGCAGGGGAAGCTGATAAACAAGGTTTCCATCGCGGTCGACCCGGTAAATAAATTCATCTGTAGCCAGGTTACGCCCTGTGGTGTGTAGATCGCGGGTCAAGCGCACAGAGAGCAAAAGCCCATCTGTTCCGTCTGGAATGATTGCACCGGTTGGCACTCCCACGGCCGCTGAACCCGAGAGCGTATTACTGACTTCAATGGTGGTGCTCCGATAGGTTCCATCAGGATGAAACTGCCAGAGGACCAGATTGTCGTCACGTGACAGAAGCCTCTGACCCGAAGGCGCGGTGCCAAGGGACCCACACTCTGGAATACTCACCTTTCTAGCGCTTTGTGTGAACGCGAGGTACGTGAAACCATCTGAGTTCCCGAAGAGCTTGCTGAGGAAGGTTCGGGCTCGAGGCAAGGACGCGGCCGAGCAAGCAGATTCTGCTCCATCCTTTCCGCTGGTGACGAACGTCTCGGTTGATGGTGGAGGCACGAGATCGAATTTGTGCTCTCCGGAGAGTTCATCAAGGACCGTGACCTGAGAGGCGGTGCCATCCGCCGACTGACTAAGCAGATAGACCAATCGGGACTGGAGCGTGTGTCCCTTGCGAAGACCCGGAATAGTCTCTTGCCAGCGGACCTGCCCATCTTTTCCCACAGCGTAAATGGTGAATGAATCCGCGCGATTGGCGCTGACCAGTGCGCCGCCGAGCCAGTCGCCACAGACCATCTCCACGTCCAGCGTTTTTTCGGGCATCAGCCAAGTCCACATCTGGATTCCATCTTCGTCGCCGGCCCGCAAATAGCTGCTGCCGTTGGCGGTTTGTTCGAGCGAGTACAGGTGGGGGCCATCACCTGTGGGAAAAGCCGGCAGATCTCCAATTTCGCGGCCGATAGGGTTCACTGCCCAGTTTGTTGTTCCCGGGGGCAAGGGCTCGGTTTCGGGCCAAATCTTGATCTCCGTGAACCTGGTTTGCTGCCCGATAGTGGCACTCACGCGCACTGTGCCTACAGCCTTGGCGTGCACCACCGCTCGTCCGTCGTCCTCCTGAAGCTCGGCAAGGGTGGAATCATCGATAGACCACACTGCGTCGTGGAGTTCCTGAGCCAAGCCATCGAGCAACTGAAGGCGACGGTCTTTTCCCACCTGGATGTTGATTGTTTCAGGGGAGATGCGCCAGCCAGAATTGTCTTGTGCGCTCGCGCGAAACGGATAGAGCGCCATGAGGCCCAAAGCAAGGGCAATCATCCGAGAAGAAGGGTGCATGCAACACTTCTATTTGGTTGTGGGCAAAAAGAGAATGGTACTTCACGTCGCTTGTTTACAAGGAGTAACAGAGTGAGGATCAATTTGCCCCGTAAGGCAACGCTGGCGGCAACTACCTCCCGATAAGTCTTACCGGACAAGTGCGTACCAGGACTTCACATGGCTGGTAACCACGCCAATTCATCCCATAGTTTCAACTGGCCATGCGTTCCCAGAAGCCTCTCTAATTCTTTTGGCCAGCGATTCACGAATCGAAAGTGGGACGGGGTGTTCTCTTCCTAGTTGTAAGCGCACCATCGTGACGAAAAATACGCGACTTTTGGAAAAAGTCACTTCGCTCCAAGGAATTAACATTGGCGGATGGGCTAAGCGAAATGGAAAAAACACAGAAAGGTAAAGGCCCTCAGGGTTTGCACCTATTACTAGACAATTTCTGTAATGTGCTATTCCGCGCATGTACCCGCTTTCGCCTCGCCACTTCGAGCCATTGAACGTGGGCCGGTATCGAAACTTGCGCGCTAGTGTGGCCCACCCACCCGTGTAACTAAGAAGAATGGAAACCACCAACCAAAGGAACAAGAAATCCGCGAGACCAAAAGCCAATGGACGTCGGTCAATCCAATATTGCATTCGCCGCCTCAAGAACGAGACCGAATCTATCACGATTCAGGCTTAGGGCCTGGTTAGTCGGCTTACCGGACATCTTGTTCCTAGTACTCCAAATGTCCGGTTTCCGGGGTCAATCAGGCACTGGGCTTCATTCGCTTCCATCGTCTGACAATTGGTGAAGCTAGGCGAGCAAAAACATACAGGAACGGGAACAGATACCAGTAGTGTTTACGGCAGAACCGTCCCCACAGCTTGCGGCTCCAATCCTCTGCAACATTCTCTCGCCCCTCGTGGATTGGGCGATGTACCACGTGGATGTGGTGACCAATCTCATGGTACAGAACTTCACCGGGCATCATATATCGAAGAAGTGGTACCCGATTCCACCAAGTCGCCTCCGCTCCCATAATGTTGTCAACGTACAGCCATACTGTTGCAGGGGAAGATTTCCAAGCTCTTGAATACGAACCTAGGGACTCGGCCAGGCGTACCTTTCGATTTCGACTCCAAACTTTTTGTTTGCGTTTATCTCTGGTCAGCCCAGCGCGATTGGTGAGTACGATTGAGTTTAATCCTACTAGGTATTTCGGTGGGACATACCGCAACAGGGTTTCAACATCATTTCTAAAGTTCGACCGTGGTTCAAAGTCCCGGTAGGACTCGACAATTTTCGGAAGATTCGGCTCTAATTCTACCGGGATAGTTGCCACTCCAAGATTATGCCGTATTGCTGGAGAAGTTGTGGCTTTCGAGAAACTCCACGCCAATCTTCACTGGAAACTGGACTAACTCCCGGTAAGCCTAACCGGACAAGTTCGTTCCAGGACCCAGATGGACGGTTTGGGCGTTCACCTTAAAATGCAAAAGCGGCGTAGAGCCCAAAAAGCACGAGGGCATTCACAACGAAACTCGCAATCACGAGAAGCCACGCAAGGATCGAACCTGGCCCCATCCACCGCCGCCTTATGAGCACGATGAAAGCAATGAGTGTGGTAATCGGCGTCACAAAGAGGAACCAAATTGAATAAAGTTCTGCGATGTTTAGGTGGGGCCAGACCGGAATCTTCCGGTCAATGGGAAACGAAAGGAAGAACAGTGCGAACGCCAGCAAGCATGGAAGGCACCAAAGTGGGACTGCCCACGATTTGACCGCAAGCCTGTCTGACTTTACGGAAACTGTCACCTTGAACACCTGCGAAGCAACCGAGCCTGACTGATTGTCTCTGATGACAAATGGAAAGAGCAATCACTGGTCAACTCCTGATTTGTCGCCTAACCGGAGAAGTGGCGGCTAGTACCCACATGGACGGTAACCGCGTTAACCGGGACTTAAGGCCCTGTTGTGATACCGTGAGTGTTACGGTATAGATGCTTCATGGGTACATGGAAAAACTGGATTCAGGTTGTGGTCGTGGGAGAACTGTGGGTTTTCTTCCTCTACTACTTTTCATTCCGTTCTGAGGCATTCTCCTTTTTTCAAAGAGATGACATTCGCCTGACGCATCCCGAACATGGGTCTGAGACCGGTGCAAGAAAGGAACTTGGACCCTTTATCGTGACACGCTCTGTTCGCGGTCTGCGTGCGTGGCACTACGCGTTTTTGATTCTTTTCGGCCTTGTTTTCGGAATGCTGGACACATTCCCCCTGGCTCGCATTCGGCACGGTGGTCTTCTTCTCATCTTCCTGGGAATCTGCACTTGTCTTTTTGTTCTAGCATTTCTGTCGCATGTCTTGAGCAACAAAGTCGTCGCCGCTCCCCCGCGGCCGTCCTTCTGGGACAGGGCATTTGGGCTCTGCTTTCTAGCGTTCCTTGGACTCTTTTTTGCTTTTGACTGGGGCCTCCTGCATGGATGGCTTCTCGTCATCACGATTGTAGTCGTCGCTGGAGCGGCTGTCTCTGGCTTCAACGAGTGGCGTGCGAGGCGTAGGAACCCTTCCTCATCGTACTAAGCAAAAATGTTGAAGACGTGTGTAAAAGGACTCGCGTTCAACTAACTCCTGGTAAGTCGCCAAACCGGACAAGTTCCTCCCAGTACCCACATGGATGATTAGCGCGTTAATCAGGACTTTGGCGATTTTCTGGAACCACCTAGTGACGCGCCGATTCCGGGTTGCGAGTGGCATTGCGATTTATCGCCAGCGATGCGAACGATGCCAGCAGCGCGCCTCCGCAGCTACGTACCCGAGCACGACCGCGGTAATCTTCTCTCTCACTTCTTTGGGGGATTTGGTTTCTTTGGAGACTGAACCGCTTCGTCCTCTGGGAGGCGCGCATGCCAGATATCCTTGTCGGCCTGTAGACGGAGGACGCCGATCTGGTTGGATTCCGTGGTACCCACCTGGCCGGTCCATACCACACGGAATTTGGCTTTGCGCCACAGCCGCCGTATTTCGAGGATTTGGCCCGGAGTGGTGAGAAAGCCCACGCCATCTAAACGCGCTCCTTCCTGGCTGAGATCGACCGTGTAGGCGCTCTGTATAAAATAGTTGCCTTCAGCATCCTCTCCCTTGACGACCACGCGGAGCGTCTTGCGAACGCGTGGGGATTTGCGCGATCTCTTCCAAAAGTCAGGAATCGGTTGTTTAAACGCAAGACCGACTTTCATTTCGCTTGGAGAGCCGGCCTCCAGAGAGGCCACGCGCACCTCCTGCACTTCCTGGCGGCTTTTGTGTATGAGAAAAACGACATCTCCCAGCTCCAGCTTGGTTTTCAGCATCACTTGAGCGCCGCTGGAATTGACAATCGCGGTCTCCGTTTCTTCCTGGAATGTTCCGCACTTGCTTGTCCAGCCGTAAACCACCACGGGAACGCACATAAGCTCACGCTCGCTGGAGCGGGGTATTCTCTTCCGGGAGGCCGCTGGATCTGCAACGGGAACTGCTGGCAGGTCGTCACCTTGTGAGGATTGTGAACGCCGGAGGTCCTCGAGAGGGGCCACCTCGATCACTTCTTTAGGCATTGCTCGCTGTGCACCATGCTTATGGCACTTGAATTCCCAGGATCGTTTGAGAATTTGTTCGACGGATTCATCGCGATCTGCCAGCGTCACCCAGGCGTCGGCGTCCCCGTACGAACAACTGAGCCGTATGGCAAAATTCCTTGGCATGAGCGTTCACTTAAGATTCTAGTCGAAACTGTCTTATGTGAGGAGGGCGCCCTTTCATCATGCATCGGCAATCGACTTCCCACTGAATTCGTCACGGCCACCACGCCGCATGACTGACTCGGGAGCGTCAAGGGGCAGAAGTCCCGCTGGGGAAGGTCGCGGTGCCCCTAGGTATTTTCACATGTCCGCGTAGTCCGCCACGTACGAATCTTCCACGAAAAAATGGCACTAGTACCCACATCTCCGGTAAGGGCGTTAATCAGGAGATGGCGTCCGGCGTCCCTAAGCCCTGCTCATTCCACCGCCTTACTGTGATTTGCTTTTGGAGTGTTTGACGAAGTCATCACACTGCTTGGCCAATCCAAACGACTCGGCATGTATCATCTCAAGGGCAGTTCCGCCATTTCGGAGATCGCGCTCGCCCCACTTCGGGTCGTATAACTGTGGTTGTGATGTCCAAAAACTGCGCAACTCAGCGACGGTCCCCGTTGCGGGAGCATAGTGCTCCTTGTCCAACTCCCGAATCAGCAATGAAGTCTCGTTGAATTTTACGAACAGCGGGGAGCCCACTACGACTAACTCCCCCAACCAAGCCTGTGTCAGTGTCGGTCCGACAGTTTCCCAATAGATCACGTCTTGGCGCAGCCGCGAGTGCAAAAATCTCCCACTGTCTTTTCCCGCAGCCGCTACCATCATTCGCATCAAGGCGTCCCCGTCATAGAATCCCGGGGGCTTATCCATAACTTGCAGAATCGCTGGTAAAGCGACAGTTCCCGATTTCCCTAGGGCATCCATCGCTTCTCTCTGCGCCGGAAACACAGTGCTTAACGCGATAAATCCAACCCGTTGCGCACGGAGATTCGCATTCTTCAACGCAAGCGCCTCCGCCAGCTCTCGCTGCATTTGTACAACCTCTTGAATCCGCGCGGTGAATACGGCTACGTCCGATGATCTTGCTGGCCACCCGATGCACTGTGAAAGTGCGCTCGGTCCAGGATTCATCCACTGCTGAAAGCAGTACGCCTTTCTATCATCGATCCAAAGGGCTGAGACTTTCATTGACTCTGCGGCTGCCACCCACTTCACTTGTGCGGCTGGACCGCTTTCGTCTTGTTTTTTGAGAAACAGAATGAGACGTGAGCCAATCGGTTGTCTCGGGATTTGTTCACTGATTCCCGATACATCTTCCACGCTGTATCCCGGAGGTTTTGGATTGCTCGGTATGGAAACCGCGTCCTCCTTTGGCATCAGGTCAGGAAGTTCTAGTGAATCTCCTGGCCTCAAATCGCCTTTCAACGACTCCACAATCGAAAAAACGCTACCCTTTGCCGTGGTTTGGACCAATATGATGTGTGTTGCATACCACGAGCACTGATCTACGTTGAAGCTAGGACGAATGCCTGCGTCTAGAGAGAGTGGAACTATCAGGAATAGAATCAGGAACACCCATACCAAGTTTTGTCGCATGAATTCTTTCCTCAGTGCCAATCAAAGCACAGGGGTTCGGTGTTTCGGAAGACAATTCGAGCCTCGCCCTTGCATAAGGGCCTGGTTTGTCGCCTAACCGGACAAGTCAAGTAATGGTGCGGCACTTGCTTCAGCGAAGGCGGGAGAGGTCGAAGGTCGCCACGACATGTTGGCCATCAGGTGTGTCGGTCTCAACTGCTGCTGTGTCGGTCGATCCAAGGTTTGACGGGTCATATTCCAGCCAAATTATGAAACCCGTTGGCCGCAAGCCGCTTCCGCCCTTCCCTCCGCCCGTGCTGATATGCGTGCCCTCTGATGTCACGCTGCGGGATTCGTGAGACTTTCCGTCTTGCGTCAGCCGAACCTTAAAATCTTTCCAGGTGCCTGTTTCACCAGGAACTTGCTTCGGATAGTGAGCAAAGCTAGGCCGGTAGGTGGCGGTGTAAAGAATATGAACTCCTATGCGCAGCGAATCGCCGCGCGCACGGTAGTCCAATCTTGCTTGCTGCGCGCTGTAGCCCGCCCAGTTTTTGCGCGATACATCCACTGCTTGGGCGAAAGGCGTGAATATTTCCACCATGTAAACATGTGGACCCGAATCGGGGGCTGGAAGATAGCGGCGGTAGGTCTCGAAGAACGAGGCGGTGTTTTCGTCACGACGCTGACCGAGGAAATAGGCTTCGCGGACCGCTTCATCGGAAAGGCTGGCTTCAAAAGGGGAAACAGGAGGAGAAGCCAGAAAAACAGACAACAGCAATGCGCTGGAGATGCGCGGAAAGTGTTGCATGGAGAACCTCAAAGAAAGTATAGAACAGAGGCGCGAGAGTGCGTACGGCAAAGAAAGTAACTAAATTTCTAATACTTGCCCTCGGTAGGCACACCAAACGGTCTGTAACTCCTGGTTAGTCGGCAAACCGGACATCTTCGTACTAAAACCCACTTGTGCGGTTTCCGCGTTAACCAGGACCTTAGGAACACTAGAAATTCCGACTCAGCATTATCTTCGTTTCATTCAGGCACTTAGTTATAGTCGTTGGTGTCGAAATGACTAGGTGCTTGGATACGCAGGACTGCGAGCGATGGCCTTCGTCAGTAAGAAAATTCGATTGGTTGGTCTCTCAGTGGCCCTGTTTGCGGCACTAGTGTTTGCCGTTCGCTATGGTCCGCAATTCGTGCTCTATTTCAGAATTCGTCGCGCGATGCCCGGTGCAGACTCCGGTGGTCATTTGAGTGCGACACCGCAGGTGCTACTGAAATTAGACAAAGACTCCGCTACTGGCACTCCGCTCTCTTACTTCGGTTGCCGATTCGAGGTTCCCTGGCAGCATGTGGAATTAGAACGAAATGAGGGTCGATGGGCCGAAGTGCAATTCAAGACAGGACAATCGGTAAAAATTCTCAATTCGAGCGAATTTTATGTGCATGGCTTCATCGATGGTCAGTTCGTCGACTCGAACGTGTGGGAGATGGCTTCAAGTGAGGGCATTCCGAAATCAAGATATGAGCAATTGAAAGCTCTGCTCTCTGTGACTCCGGTCCAGTTGTCGCCCTTTCAATCAAGGCCGAAGTTTGCGAGGACCTTAGTTCTCTTAACGCAAAAAGGGATTTATTTCGAGCACGACCCGCTCAAGCCGGAGATAATCTCGTTTGAAAGACCAGACCTTCGCGGGTTTGAGGTTGTCGGCTTTTGGCCAGGGGATGGCCTTCAAGATATTGAAGAGGTGACGTTGTCTTTGTTCGACTCAAGAGACAGATTGTTCGTACTGAGAATTCGAGGAACCCGAAGTAACACTCTAAGCCAAGCGCAAGTCAACCGAGTCATCGATACTTTTACATTCCTAGATTCCCCTAGCTCCTGATTAGTCGCCAAACCGGACAAGTTCGTCCCAGTACCCACATGGACGGTTACCGCGTTAACCAAGACCTTGTCACACTGGGTGTGCTATCCTCAGCCCATTGGGGAGTTTCGATGCTGAGACCAATCCTTTTCGTTTGGGTCCTCATCTTAGTTCCCGAGACTTGCCTATGGGCACAGGACACCTCGCCCGGCAATGCGCAAGGATGTGATCCCAGAGAATTAACTGAGCTGCTGAGGCCGACTGACCCTGCGTATGCCGAAAGCATAGAACTTACCGGAGAGCTGGAAAATCGCGGATACATTGTCCGATGCGTGCTCCGGTCGAAGAGGGAACGCTTTTTTGAGGGGCAGTTGGGTGCCGCGCTTTACAGAACCAACCGTGGAGATTTTGAAGCCCTATTTCTAACGAAGCCGCGGACATTTGATTCCGTTCGCGTGACCGAACGTGCCGTCAAAGGAGAATTCTATCGCTACTCCTTTGAGGGAAGCCCACACGCTGGGGGCATGGAGGGCAGACGTAATTTCTTTGCTAGACGCGCAAACCGATTTTTCATGACCTATGACCTGCGGCTGGCGGCGGACCTCGGTGAGGTTTTGAATTCGATTTGAAGAAACCGCATCAACTTGTGCCGTACCGGACAAGTTCGGCCCAGTACCCACATGGACGGTAACCGCGTTAATCAGGACCTAACGCCGACCTGCCCTGCCCTTCAACATCCGGGCACCTGCTTTTGAACGAAGTCAATGAGCTCATGGTCTGAGGAGTATTTTGTTCTCAGGACCTTTTGCGCCTCGCACGGATTGTTTTGCAGCAATTTGAAATAGTCGTTCTGGGCCTGCTGCTGCAGTTCTTTGAGGTCTTGGCGCGATTTCTCCAGCAGCTTAAGGCCCTGTGTCGAAGGTGTTGATCCAATCAGCATCGTCTCCATTTCTGCCACTGCTTTTGTTTCAGACGTAGGTTGTCCTTGCGACAGCGCTTTGAGTGCCTCCAATGCACTCTTAACGCATAGCCCATCACATCCGTGCTGAAGGAGCGCCTCGACCGCTGCGTGACGAACTCCGAAAGGATGATCAATTTCTAGAAGACTGATAAGCGCATCCTTGTTTGGGAGGCCTCTGGATGAGAGCACCTCAATTGCCGCAACCCTCGTTTCAGCGGAGCAGTCCTGTTCTCTAGCCAGTGCCATGTGTTCTAGCTGAGGTGTGGATTCAGAGGGTTTTAGTTCTCTGAGCTTTTTGAAATTCGCGCGGTCTCCTTCACAGGCAAAAAACGTAGGTCATGCTCAATTCTTGTTTCTTCCTTGTTTCCCTCCGCGACCACAGCCCCGACGCAAAAATGCCAAGCAGGCAAGCAATCAATGCGATGTATGTGGTGAACGCTGAGGTTTCCTTTTTCATCATCTATGCAGGAATAATACATCGAAAGCTCCGGCTTGCTCCTGGTAAGTCGCCTAACCGGACATGTTCCTCCCAGTACCCACTTCTCCGCTAAGCGCTGACAACTGAAACGGGCTTATGATTTGTGGGAGCTATGTTCTAAAGTCTGCACAATGGGTAGAGTACGTGGCAGCCACCCACTCTTGAGCAGGCGCAAAAGGAGGGACGAACAATGGTTCGACGACTTTTCGTGCTTTTATTGCTTTCAATGATTGTGATTGTAGATTCTGCCTTCGTTCGACCGGCTCGGTCGACGAGTCAAGAGCGGACAACGCAAGACCACATAGCGTGGGTGAACCATACTCTACGGAGAATGGAAACCATTAAACCGGGAATAAGGCGGGTTGTCCACAGGATTACAACGAACATTTGTCAGCCAGGACTGTCCCTATTTCAAAGTTGACGTCGAGTTTAAGGCGGTTGCTCGGCCAGACAGCGACAACGCCGGGTTTGTAACTTTGCTCGAAGACAATCGAGACATCATCGTCAAAATCTCCAAGCCTTACCTGCAATTCACCATTGGAGACTAGACGCTCGGCAGACTAACTCCTGATTAGTCGTTAATCGGGACTTGGCGCCCGAAGGACTCAGAAAAAAAAGTCCCTTTCAAAAAAGGATCTTCTTGAGGGGTCGACTACTTGCAAGAGTCGCTACTTTCAGCATGCGCGGTAAGAACCGAATAATGACTCTTTGCCGCATGTGTTATGCGCACAGGGACAACGACAACCGCACTCATTAACGCCGAAGGATTGTTGGGAATGTAATCGGATGGTTTGACGAGAGTGGCGACAGTCGTCGTGTGCGCGAGCGGTGAGGTTGCCTCCACGCGCTGGCCACCCTTCAACGTCCGGAACCGCACTAACATTCCATCTTTGAAATTTACTCCTCGCAAGGTCAGGGTCTGAGGTGGCGAGTTCGCATCCTCGTCGCTGGTTTTTTTGATGAACCCGTCCCAAGACGTTATGCCAACCTCAGAGGCACCGAACTGCCTGACTGACTCGGCCTCCTGGTGGTCAACTCCAGGCGCAATTGTGGCAATTGGTTGGTCTGAATCTCCGCTGCTGGTGGAAACGCTCGGCGCCGGTGGGCGCGCCTCGACGGGAGGGACCGAATTCCGGCTATTCAAGGGCAAGGTTAGAGAATGGCCTGCCGTTCCATCGGGTTGAGGTAGCGCCATCTCAAAAAGTTCAGACGAAGAAGTTACGTGCAGGCCCGGGGCGATGGTCACATTTTGCACACCGGTGTGCAAATCCCCCACAGGGATTGCTTTTATTTGAAGGTCGTCCTCTGTGTAGATGACTCGGCCTCCCTTGAGGTCTTCCGATTCACCTCGGGCAGCAACTGTGATACGGATGGGCTCGGTGGTGTTTCCCGAATCATCCACGCTCACAATTTCCGGGCTTGTTTGCTGAATTGCAATACAAGGCTTCATGCTTTCCGTCTTGGCCTGCGGATGGCCGCAGCCAGCAAGGGCTTGAACGAGGGCGACCGCAATCAACACGATACAGCTCCACAGTCTCCAGTGTCTCATGGACTGCGCGAATGAGATCAGGCACGTTTTCTTTGATAAAAGCATACTTAATCTTCTCTCGAAGTAAGGCCTTGCCCGGTGCGGATGGCAGGGAAATTGTCGAAGAGTTAACGATGCTCGGGCCGACAGATATTTGAAGAAATTTGATAACTCCTGGTAAGCCTTTCCGGTAACTTGGGTACTGGGACCCACTTTCCCGGTTAGCGAGCATCTGAGGCAGGAGACAATCGTTTTGACTTCGCCTTCTGCTGAACTATTTCACGGCCTTTTTGGCTTGTGCTCGCACCTTGGCCCAGCGCTTCTTGGCTGCCTTCGCAATCTTGGCTCTACCAGCTTCAGAAAGAACTCGCTTTTTTATCCCTGATAGCTCCCGACCGGCTGAATTCCCCATCGCCTTTCCGGCAGCTCGCACACCCTCTAGTTGCTTCTGTAATTTACCCAACTGTATCTCGAGCTTCCGTTCTTCACGCTTGATCGCCGCCAAAATGTTCATTGAGTCCTCCGCAAGAAATCTATCTCAAAGCGGAGACGACGCGCTAGATGTCCCTTGGGAGTGAAGTAACTGGATCGCGCTCGAACTTGTCCGGTTTGCGCTGCCGGACATCTTCCTGCTAGTACTGCTTCCCCCCGCCCGATGCACTCTCATGGACAGCCGCAAGGGGGTGGCGTTCATGAGAAGAAAGACAAAACGGGGCAAGTCGAACCGCTGGAAAACCAAGCTCGGACTGCCCGACTTGGAGCACGCCAAGTCTGCCGTGCTGGTGAGCCTTCGATCTCCTGAATCACAACGGAGCTATCGACGGTCCATTGATGATTTCGTCTCCTGGTATTGCTCAGAGCCACGACTGTCTTTTAACAAGACTGTGGTCACCCGTTATCGGATTCATCTTGAGGATCAGTTACTGGCGCCGGGGACTATCAACGTCAGGTTGGCGGCAGTACGACGACTTGCCTACGAGGCAGCGGATACAGGACTGCTAAGCCCGGAACTCGCCGCTGGCATCCGCCGTGTAAAGGGAGCGAAGAAGCTGGGAATGAGACTCGGAAATTGGTTGACTGTGGCCGAAGGCCGCGCTCTTTGGCAACTGCCCAATCCGCACACCGTCAAGGGTAAAAGAGATCGCGCCATGTTGGCTGTTCTGCTGGGCTGTGGATTGCGTCGGAGCGAATTGATCAATCTGGATCTCGATCATCTCCAACGCCGCGAAGGTCACTGGGCTATTGTCGACCTGGTCGGGAAGGGGACGCACATTCGAACAGTGCCGATGCCGGAATGGGTGAAACTGACCCTCGACGAATGGTTGAATACAGCTGATATTCGACATGGCAAGTTGTTCAGGTGTGTTTGTCGGAAAGGCATAGTCTGGGGAACGGAGGTTACGGAGAAAGTCGTATGGCACATCGTTAAGGAGTACGCGGCAAGACTTGGTATCTCCAAGCTCGCGCCTCACGATCTCAGAAGATCATGCGCCCGGTTCTGCCACGATTCAGGCGGTGAATTGGAGCAGATTCAATTTCTCCTGGGGCACGTCTCGGTGCAGACAACCGAAAAGTACTTGGGTTGTAAACAGCGACTCCGCGAAGCGGTGAATGATCGAATAGGAATTGAACCCGCCCCTTAGCCCACTGACTCTGCCTTTACCAGAGCATTGCCTCAGTACTTGCACTTTTGTAGAGTGGGCAGGCTTGCACCCATTGTCAGACTCTTAGCGTTTCGTCAGGCGAAGGGACCACACATGAGCAGCAGATGGAAGCCATCGTCACCGTGGTTGGGAAGAAAAGTTAAGCAAGGATTTCGTGGATATCCTGCCGCAACAATCGCGTTTTATGGCCCGACCGCAGAATTGGCGACCAAAGTCGTCGTTGGAATCTTTAAGCAAGAACACGGAGACGCCGATCCTCTCGAAAAATGGTTTTCACAGAATTCAGATATACGATCGAATGACGATTTCGCAGAAGAACTAGTCGCATTCATAAAGTTGCACCACGTCAAATCTGTCGTCGTTACTGATGGCATCATTGGCTGTCCCCACGAAGAGGGTATCGACTACCCTGAGGGCAAATCCTGTCCCGAGTGCCCGTATTGGGCTGGCCGCGACCGCTGGACGCGGGAGCGAATTCAATAAATTAGCGGAAGAGCTTAACAGTCATCCGGCCCGAGCGCCTGCGTTCCCGCCAAGGCCTCCAGCGATAGTACTAGGCCGGACTTGTCCGGTAAGGCGACAAATCAGGAGTTGAGAGTCAGTGTACAGTGGAGGGCATGGAACCACAGCTTATGCGTGCTCCGACTCTCGCC
>Ga0137418_10002020_pt1 | contig 18651 bp, 16 predicted proteins | sample CZODoug3_1_2_16f_FD_122242 | JGI IMG/M metagenome (GOLD analysis project Ga0137418, IMG submission 122242) | Vadose zone soil fungal communities from Angelo Coast Range Reserve, California, USA - CZODoug3_1_2_16fungal (Hybrid Assembly) | ecosystem: Environmental > Terrestrial > Soil > Vadose... | reverse complement strand
AGTCCTATTATCCCGAGGGAGTTTACACCGCCGGAGATGTTCACACCCTGAAGAACGACATCGTTTACGCCAAGCGCGTGGGGTTTAATTTTCTTCGTATCCACATAAAGATCGACGATCCCCTGCTCCTCTATTGGGCCGATCGTCTGGGAATGCTCATCATGGCCGACTTCCCCAATTTTGGTGAAGGCGGAGACACCCCGGTCGGGCGCGGTCGCTTCGAACAAATGATGCGCGAAGCTATCGATCGCGTGGAAGCCTACCAGGATTTCCAGCCAGAGCGCTTCGACCGGCGTGCACTCAACCGTCAATTGCGCCTGTTGGCCCAAGATCGTGACAACCAACCGCCAATTCGATCCAGACGCGGTTTCAAATATGACGCAATGAGGTTTATACCAAGACCCACCAAAACGACGGTGAGCCACCACTCGCGTGTAAACATGGTTGCGTGTCCTTCGGCCATCGCATTCCTTGCAAGAGGATGATACGCGCCTAACCAACTTCCGAATCCCTCTCGGTCCCGTTAAGCGCAAAGGGGCAGCCCTGAAAAAAACTCAATGGAGACGCACCTCGCTGAAGAAAACATGGAAAAGCCACCTGAAAAAGACAATGTCGCTTAGAATCTCGATGGCGATCAGAGGGGAAACATTTTGCGACAGATTGCGAGCCGAATCCGTTTCTTAACCAACTTCCGAATCCCTACCGAGTCACTAGACTTCATCGCATATTCCATCGCATAAAAGCTGCAGACTGCAACGAACTCTGCACACTGTAGCAGACGGCAACGAACGCTAACGTACTGAAAACACTGTAAGTCGTTGATTCTAGGCACCTTATGAGACCGTCGCTCTAGCCACCTGAGCTACGCCGCCACACTTTGTAATCAACAATACACACAGGTTATAAAGAGCAAAGAGCCGCTACATGGACGTCGCACACTCGCTCGCTATCCTTGCGTTGTCGATAGGGCAATGGGGGAAGCGACGGCTCGATATCAATCCTATTTCGAGGCTCACGGTGGGATGCACGTCCGCTACTCGTCACCGAGATTGTAGACGTTCAGCTGAAGAGAACGCAACGCTAGAAGCGGCTCTACACGACAGACAACAAGCATCACTCAGTGACCTGCAAGCCTGTCAAGTACTCGCGGCTCGAGTCATGGACATGAGTCCGTCTTGTTTCCGGAGTTTTCCGCTCGAACGAGTTGAGTACACATTATAAGTCTTGAGCAGCGTCAGCACTTGCAAAACTGTCCTCTAAATTTCTCTTTCTCGACCCTATCCACTCGCGTCAAGACGTTGACGTTTGAAGGGGACATATCGGGGATCATTGGCGTTGGAGGAATGTTTGCCGACGACCAAACTCGGAGGTCGTCACCAACGCGGACACGTCATCTGATCCGCGACGGACCCGGCATTCCATTCGCTCTACGCTGTTCGGGGGAGACTGGTTGGCGCGGCCTTCCGCGGGTAATTGACGGTCGATGCCGCGGGGCGGGTTATGTTCACGCTGAGATCCTGTCTGCATACAAGGCCATTCCGACAACGGAGTCGATCCCCAGCGCATCGAGGCTGTCGATCTCTTGCTGCGTCCGGATACCACCGGCGACCACCAGTCGCCGGAGAGTAGCTTGCCGGATGGCAGCGACAGCATCCATAGGGATTCCTGCCATCAACCCTTCCGTATCGATGTGCGTATAGAGAAAGGTTTCGCAAAATGGTTCGAGTGCTCGAATCATGTCGAACGCGGTAACAGCAGTCTTTGTGCGCCATCCCTCAATCGCAACCAGACCGCCTCGCGAATCGAGGGCAAATACCAGGGCTGCGGTGCCGAGTGAAGTTGCCAGGGTTCGAGCGTACTTGGTGTTGATCTTACCGTCCTTCAACAACGCAGAACCAAAAATCACCCTACGAGCTCCGGTCTCTAAAAGCTCTCGAGCGCTCTCGGCGGTCCGGATCCCTCCACCAACCTGGCATGGGAGCCGTTGCACAATCTGCGCCACAATCGCCCGGTTATTTCCACTGCCGCGGGCGGCGTCGAGGTCGATCACCTGCACCAGCGGATACTTAGAAAATCGCCCGATCCAAAGATCGAAGTCGTCGAACTCCAGTACTTTCTTTTCGCCCTGCACCAACTGGACAATCTTGCCGCCCATCAGGTCAATCGACGGAATCAGCATGGCCACCTCACGGGTATGCTGGCCTCGTGCAGTTCGCGCTTCAATTGTGCGATATTCTCGATGCCGAAGTGAAAAATGGACGCTGCCAGAGCCGCGTCAGCGCAACCATCGCGGAACACCTCGATGAAGTCACGCGCTGAGCCTGCGCCCCCAGAGGCAATCACAGGAATCGAAACCGCTTCTGCCACCTCACGCACCAGCGCGCAGTCAAATCCCGATTGCGTTCCATCCCGGTCCATCGAGGTCAGCATGATTTCACCCGCTCCACAGGCAGCCGCTTCCCGCGCCCACTGAATCGCCTCTCTGCCCGTGGGCACGCGTCCGCCGGCGACGAACACTTCAAAACCTCCGTCGACTTTCCTGGCATCGATCGCCACTACGACGGCCTGTGAACCAAAGCGTCGCGCGATCTTGCCGATCAATGCGGGGTCGCGCACAGCCGCCGAGTTGATGGCAATCTTATCCGCGCCCGCCTCGAAGACCGCCGCGGCATCCTGGAGTTGACGAATTCCGCCGCCCACCGTAAACGGAACGAACAGCGAGCGCGCCGTGCTGCGGACCGCATCCAGCAGCGTGCGCCGGTTTCCGCTGGTCGCGGTGATGTCGAGCAGCACGATTTCATCCGCGCCGTTGCGAGCGTGGGCCGTGGCAGACTCCGCCGGATCGCCGGCGTCGCGCAAATTGTTGAACCGCACGCCCTTCACCACGCGTCCCCCATCCATGTCCAGGCAGGCAATGATCCGCTTGGTCAACACATCAGACCTCACAGAAATTCCTCAGGATCGACAGTCCCACGTCTCCTGATTTCTCGGGATGGAATTGCACTCCGAAAATATTGCCGCGCTCGACGGCGCCGGCGAACCGCAGTCCGTATTCGCTAGCCCCCGCGGTTTCCGTCACGACAGGCGCATGAAAAGAGTGGGTGTAGTACACAAATGAATCCTGGGCGATGCCCCGCAACAATCGTGACCCTTCCTGGACCGCCAGGGAATTCCAGCCGACATGCGGCGACTTCACCGACGAAGGAAACTGCCGGCATTGGCCGGGAAAGATGCCTGCCCCCGCAACCTCGAGGCACTCTTCACTCCCTTCGAAAAGCCACTGCATTCCCAGGCAGATTCCGAGAAACGGCTTGCCGGCGGAAGCGCTTTGCAGCAGGACCTCGTCCAAGCCTGTGGTGTTCAGAGCATGCAGGGAGGAAAAGTGTCCCACACCCGGCAACACGATCTTGCTGGCTGCCGCCACGGTCCCCGGCCGGTCCGTCACGACCGCCTCGGCGCCCAGATGGTCGAACGCCTTCTTCACCGAATGCAGATTGCCGGCTCCGTAATCCACGATGGCGATCATAGAAGTCCCTTGGTCGACGGAAGCATACGGCCCAGGCGGCGGTCGCGGGAGGAGGCCACGCGCAAGGCTCGTGCGAAAGCCTTGAACAGAGCTTCGATCTTGTGGTGACTGGAGCGTCCGTAAAGCACGCGGGCGTGAACATTGGCGCGCGCGCCCCGGGCAAAGCCCTCGAAGAAATCGCACACCAGTTCCGCCTGCAGATCTCCCACTCGCGCCGCACGGACTTTCGTATCCACCACCGCCGCGGCGCGTCCTCCGAAATCGACGGCGGCGAGACCGAGGGTTTCATCCATGGGCATGACAAAGTAGCCGGCTCGCAGAATTCCGCGGCGATCTCCCAGAGCCCGGTCGAAGCACTCGCCCAGAGCAATGCCGACGTCTTCTACCGTGTGGTGCTGGTCCACGTCCAGATCGCCGACTGCCGCCAGTTTCAGATCGAATCCGCCGTGCCGGGCAAAGAGCTCCAACATGTGGTCGAGAAAACGGATTCCAGTGGAGACCTCGTACTTCCCGCGACCTTCAATCGTGAGCGCAATCCGAATCTCGGTTTCCGCCGTCTCGCGATGCAGCTTGGCTTTCCTCACACCTTCACCTCGCGGCGTTTACTGACGGTCTCGATCACGCCACGCAGTGCGTCAATCAGAGTGCGCATATGGTCGCCACATCCCACGGTCAGGCGCACGCAGCCTTCACATCCTGGATCGGAATTTCTGTCCCGCACCAGGATTCCGCGTGTGCGCAAAGCTTGAACGAATTCCGTATGGGCAGGACCGACGCGCACCAGCACAAAGTTGGCCCGGCTCGACCAGTACTCGAGGCCAAGAGTTCGGAGTTCCCGCTCCAATAGTCCGCGGCCGTGCTGCACCTCGGCGACGTAGTTTTTAACGTACTGCTGATCGCGCAGCGCATCGGGCAACACAGCCAGTGCGACCGCGTTCACGTTGTAGGGAGAAGCGGAGCGCCGCACCATCGCCATCTGTCCAGAATCCCCGGCGAGAATGCCGAGGCGAAGACCAGCCAAGCCGTAGGCCTTCGAGAAGGTTCGCGCCACGAAGAGATTCGACGGCCGCGCAGCATGGTGAAGGATGGTGTCTCCGTGAAACTCAAAGTAAGCTTCGTCCACCAAAACCGCCGCCTGCGGCGCCGCCTCAGCGACCTGGAGCAAGATGTCGCAAGCCACCGCCACTCCCGTTGGATTGTTCGGATTGGCCACGGCAATGAGCCTTGTGCGTTCGCTGATCCGCGAGAGTACTCGGTCTAGAGGAAAAGCGAAATTCTCGCCGGAGAGAACCTGCACCGGGCGAGCGCCTTCAGCCTGAGCGAAGATGGCATACATGGCAAACGTCGGCACAACGATGATGGCCTCGTCGCCGGGCTCAAGATAGGTGGAGCAAAGCAGATGAATCGCCTCATCCACCCCGTTGGTCAACAGGACCTGCGCTCGATCGAGGCCGAGAAAATCACCCACCTCGCTTTCCAGCGGTTCACGCTCCGGATAGCGTGCCAATGTTTCGGCGTCGAGCGAGCGCAGTTGCGCCAACACCCGGGGCGAACAGCCAATGGTGCTCTCGTTGAAATCGAGGCGCAGTCCTTGACGCCCGGCCAGCGGCGGCCGGTAAGCATGCAACTTCTTCACTGCCTCGCGCGCCTCAAGCATTTGAGCACCTCACCCGTAACGATTCCGCGTGGGCGCGCAAACCTTCGGCCTCGGCCAGCGCAATGGCAGGTGGTGCAATTTGCCGAATTCCCGCGCGCGAAACTTCCTGGCAAGAAATGACGCGGAGGAAATCCAGCACACTCAGTCCGCCCCGCACGCGCGCCATCGCTCCGGTCGGCAACACATGATTTGGACCCGAGAGGTAATCCCCAGCGGACTGGGGCGTGAACGCGTTCAGAAAAATCGAGCCCGCGTTTTGAACTGCCGGGGCCAGAGCGGATGGCAGGGTGAGATGCTCGGGCGCAATGCGGTTCGCGGTTTCGACCGCTTCCTCGAGTGCAGCCACCAAAAGGATGGCCCCGCGACGAGTCAGTGACTCAGCGGCAATTGGATTTGAATTGGTGCGCCGCCGCACTTCCGTCTGCACAGCCTTGGCTAATTCATGCGAACTCGTAATCAAGATGCAGAGTGCATCGGGATCATGCTCCGCCTGCGCCACCAGGTCACAGGCGATGAGAACTGGCTCACCCGTATCGCTGATGAACACGGCTTCAGTGGGGCCAGCGAGGAATTCAATGGCACAATCGAAGGCAACGAGTTTCTTGGCTGCCGTCACGTATCGGTTACCGGGGCCGACGATCTTATTCACGCGAGGGATGCTCTCGGTTCCATAGGCTAGCGCCGCGACGGCCTGTGCTCCGCCCACACGGTAGAACTCGCGCACACCGAGAAACGCTGCAGCCGCCAAAGTCGCCTGCGCCGGACGCGGCGACACCACGCGAATCTGCGCCACGCCCGCGACCTGGGCGGGAATCACCGTCATCAGCAAGGTCGAAGGCAAAGGATATCGCCCTCCGGGTACGTAGCAGCCCACCGATTCCAGAGGGCGCACCAGCTGCCCCACGCAAACTCCGGGCTGAATTTCGCGCCGCCACTCCTCTGGTTTCTGCCAGGCGCAGTAGCGGCGAATGTTTGCCGCCGCCTGCGTGATGGCCTGCCGTAACCCTCGAGAAGTTCTCTGCCAGGCTTCTCGTAAATCAGCGTCAGGCACCAGCACAGGCTCGCTTGTTTCCAGACCATCCCAGCGAGCCGCGTAACTCCGTAAAGCCCGATCGCCGTTGCGGCGAACGTTGTTCACAATGCGCCGCACCGTCGGCTCAAGCTCGGCTAGATCGGTGGCACCGCGCTGTTCCAGCGCCTGCACGAATCGATCCTTCTTACGCCCGTCAAGAATCCGAATGCGCATTACATCACCACCTTATTCAGCGGGTACTCGACGATTCCCTGGGCATTCGCCTGCTTAAGCTTCGGAATGAGTGACCAGGCGGTTTGTTCTTCGATCACGGTATTGACCGCCACCCATTCGCCATCGGCCAAGGGCGCGACAGTCGGATTTTTCAACGCGGGCAGCAGGCCGAGAACAGCCGCTAGATGTGGTTTTCGCACGTTGAGCATCAGGCCCACCCGGCCCTCGGCGGCCATCGCCCCACAGAGCATCACAGACAGATTTTCAATCTTATGATGCCGCTCGGGATCGGCCCAGGCTTTCCGGTTCGCCAACAGTTGCGTGTTCGACTCCAGCACCGTCTCGATGATTCTCAAATGATTGGCGCGCAGCGAACTCCCGGTCTCAGTGACTTCGACAATCGCATCCGCCAGGAGCGGGGGCTTCACCTCGGTCGCACCCCAGGAGAACTCAACCCGCACCGGAACCTTCCGGCTGGCAAAGTAGTTTCGCGTGACTGTGACCAACTCGGTGGCGACGATCCGGCCTTCCAGGTCTTCCGGTTTCTGGAAGTTCGAATCCTCCGGCACGGCCAGCACCCACTTCACTTTTCCCATGCTCTGTTTGGCATAGATCAGGTCGGCGACGCTCACCACCGCGAGCCCGCTTTCCAGCACCCAGTCGAGACCGGTCAGGCCCGCATCCAGCGCACCGTGTTCGACATATCTCGCCATTTCCTGCGCACGAATGAGCAAGCAGTCGATCTCCGGATCATCGGTCGCCGCGAAGTACGAGCGCGCGTTGGTGTAGACGCGCAGCCCAGCCCGGGTGAACAAGCTAAGCGTCGCTTCCTGCAAACTTCCCTTGGGAATGCCCAGTCGAAGTTTCATCGCCGCGCCTCTTCGTCCTCCAGGGCGTTGCCCAGCAGCAGTTCCTGGGTGAAGCAGGATCGCGATCCCGTATGGCAAACCTTGCCTGCGCCCAAAACCCGGACGCGCAGCAACAGCGTGTCGCGGTCGCAGTCTGTCCATGCCGCCACCACCTCGAGGCGACTGCCGGAGGTTTCGCCCTTGGTCCAAAGTGTCTGCCGGGTGCGGCTGTAAAACGTGACGAACCGCGTTCGTAAAGTGGTCTCCAGTGCATGCTGATTCATGAAGCCCACCATGAGCAGTTCCCCGGTGACCGCATCCTGAATCACCGCGGGAGCCAAGCCCTGCATTTTGTCGAAATCGATCTCCATCGCAACCTCCTTCTTCTAACCATTCCCTATGCGCCCGCGACAGAAACAAAAAGCCCGCTGCGCGGTTGGCGTCAGCGGGCTGGATTTCCTATAAAAACTTTTAGGCTATCATCCGTACTCCTCCGCCGACACGCTCATCGCGTGATGATGATGGTGGTGACGGTGGTAGTTTGATGAAATCATAACCAAAATCCGATGTTAGGACGGTCAGCATCTGTCCGTCAATCGAATTCCACAGACTCGCCCTGGGACAAATCGAGAACTCCGTAAGGCAGCGATTGGCTGCGGGCTGAACACAGCTACAGCCTAGAGCATGGAACTCATATTAAGGAAATCACTTAGCTTTTTTGGGGAGATTCGTCCTGCGGAGGTGAGTATCGCAAACCTGAATTTGTCCGATCACTTCTTTGCGTGTGCATACGACGAAATAGAGGAGAACGTTCCGTTGCTACACGCCTAGACGGCAACTGCCCCGCGCAATTCGTCCAAGCGCGCCTCTGATTCCGCTCAGGAACCTTGCGGGTCTTTCAGCTCCGAGTGCTTCTGACGACCTTCTTCTGCGGTCACGGCGATCCGTTTCGATTTCCGATAGACGTTTGCAACCGCCATCGTCCAGAAAGGAACTAAATCGACTCCGGGCACGAGCTTGGCAAGAAACGATGGCAGAAATTCCCACTGCCAGCCAAGAAGGTGAATCATCACGGCTGCGACAGCGAAATCGAGTAAGTCATCGGCGGGTGATAAAGCGCCTTCCATGAACAAGGGGAAAAATATGATTTGGAGCGCATCCGCAATGATGGCCAACACCATTGCGGCTCGAAAGCCCGAACCCGGCGAGATTGTGATGGTTTCGTCAGCCACGGCAGTGCTGCCTTCCTGCTGCATGCCTATTCTAAACCGCTCCGCATACGGGACCGCACCCGATAACGCTTGCGCTAGCTTGCAAGGTGGCGGCCAAGTCCACGACTGTTGCGCGGAGCGAATCGCCCAAGACCAATTCAGGCGTCAAACAAGGAGTCAGCGGATTCCGAAGAACCTCCCGGGGTCAGCCCTATCTTGGTCCTTTCCCCGCCCTTGGCTGCAGAGTATGGTCTTCCCGGGGGTAAAGCAGAGGGGGCAGAAGGCAGCGTGAGCTGGAAACTGCGGCTAGATTTAGTGATCGCGCTCTTCCGGTGTAGATTTCCATCATGCATATGCGCGCGGCCCTTGCGTCAATCCTCTTAGTCTTCTATGCCTTTGTTTTCCATACCTCTGGAGGCATTCAGCTCCTGCCCCAGGTCGCATCGAAAACTGACGCATCCTTTTTAGAGAATCACGATTGGCCCATTTGGGGAGGAAGCCCGGAAAATAGCCATTACTCGCCGTTGGCACAAATCAACCGGGCAAACGTAAAGCAACTTGAAGTGGCCTGGAGTTTCGATACCGGCGAACCAGGCGGCCTTCAAACCAGTCCCATCATTGTGGATGGAGTTCTCTACGGCATCACACCGACCCAGAAAGTCTTCGCCCTGAATGCCGCCACCGGCAAGCCTTTGTGGAGCTTCGACTCCGGCATCAAAGGCCTGCAGCCCAACCGTGGATTGGCTTATTGGGCCCACCGCAGCGACAAACGCATTTTGGTCAGCGTGATGAACTTCCTATACGCCCTCAATGCTGACAGCGGCCGGCCGATCCCCTCCTTCGGCACGAGTGGCTGGATTGATTTGCAGGAAAATCTCGGACGAGATCCCAGGTGGCAATCCGTTGTGTTGACCAGCCCCGGAGTTGTCTATAAGGACCTCATCATCGTTGGAGGCCGTAATCCCGAGACGCTGCCCGCGCCGCCGGGCGACGTTCGAGCCTACGACGTGCGTACCGGAAGGCTGCGCTGGTCATTTCACACCATTCCGCACCCCGGTGAGTTTGGTTACGACACATGGCCCAAAGACGCCTGGAAAGTAAGTGGAGCCGCTAACAACTGGGCGGGGATGGCGCTCGACGGCGAGCGAGGCATCGTTTACGTACCCACGGGATCGGCGGCGTTCGATTTCTATGGCGGGGATCGACTCGGGGACAATCTGTTCGCTAACTGTCTTATCGCTTTGAATGCCGCGACCGGCGAAAGAATCTGGCACTTTCAAGGTGTGAAGCACGATCTCTGGGACCGCGACTTCCCCGCGGCGCCTGCCCTTGTGACCATCAAGCGCTACGGCAGAAACGTCGACGCGGTAGTCCAAACGAGCAAGCAAGGATTCATTTACCTGTTCGATCGCGTTACCGGGGCGCCGCTGTTTCCCATCGAGTACCGCAAATATCCCGCAAGCACTATACCGGGCGAAGCTGCTGCTTCGGAACAAGGCTTGCCCGCCAAGCCTGCTCCCTACGCGCGCCAGAACATGAGCCAGGACGCGTTGACCAACCGCACACCAGAAATTCATCAGTGGGCGGTAGAGCATTTTCGCAACATCCGCCACGACGGCCAGTTCGTTCCTTTCAGCGTGGGAAACGAGACCCTGGTGTTCCCCGGTTTCGATGGAGGGGCCGAATGGGGCGGGCCGGCTGTAGATCCAGAAAGCGCGATCGTTTACGTGAATTCAAACGAGATGGCATGGATTGCAGCGTTGTTCGAAGACAAAGGCGAACACGGCGCCAAGGCCATCTACATGAACCAGTGCAGCGTTTGCCACGGCGAGGACATGGCAGGCTCCCCGCCGGCCTTCCCTTCGCTGGTTGGGATCGGCAATCGGGTCAGCCCGGCCGATGTCGCGAGCACCATCAGAAAAGGCAAAGGGCGCATGCCCGGCTTTCCGAATCTCTACCCGGACCAACGGGATGCATTGGTAGACTTCCTGCTGACCGGAGAAAACAAGGAGATCGTCAGTTCCGAGCCACGTTCGCCGGGAATGAAGTACCGGCTCACCGGTTATCGCAGATTCCTGGATCCCGATGGATACCCGGCGATCGCTCCGCCCTGGGGCACGCTCAATGCGATCAATCTGAACACAGGTGAGTCGGTGTGGAAGATCAATCTCGGTGAGTACCCCGAAGCCGCCGCCAAAGGCATGACGAACACCGGATCAGAGAATTACGGCGGTCCCATTGTCACCGCCGGCGGACTGCTCTTCATTGGGGCAACCAACTACGACAAGAAATTCCGCGTCTTCGACAAATCGACTGGCGGGTTGTTATGGGAGACGACGCTTCCCTTCGCTGGAAATGCTACTCCCGCGACTTACGCGGTGAATGGGCGGCAGTACGTGGTGATCGCAGCGGGCGGAGGAAAGGATCCCAAATCTGCTTCCGGGGGAGTCTACGTGGCTTTCGCGCTGCCTAGCAAAAGCGCGCCCTAGCAATTGAACCGATGGCCCTGCAGCCGCAGAATCCGCACCTAGCAATTATTCCGCTACGTCTGAAAATCACTTTCACTTTGTCCTTTGGCATAATCATCTTGACGATGGCCCTTCACTGCAAGCAAAATGCGGCCACCCTTCCGTTGCGGGCAGATCGGCTGTGCTCATTGCAAAAGAGCCTGGGTATTAGGCGCCCCAGTTTGCGAGGAAACATATGACGACCATCAGGTTCCACAGTGTTCTCGTGGTTGCCTCTTTGTTGCTGCTTTCTCATTCTGGTGCAGGTCAGGCCGTGTACGGCAACATCATCGGCACTGTCATCGATTCGAGCGGGGCGGCTGTGCCCGACGCCCCGCTAACGGTCACTGACATCGACCGTGGAACCACCTACCAGACGTCCACGAACGCAAGCGGGAACTACGAGCAAACCCACCTCCTCGCCGGACGCTACAAAGTCAAGGTCAGGGTAGAGGGATTCAGCCCTTTTGAGACGACCGCGGAAGTGGGAATCGATTCCTCGACCCGCGTGGATGTGCGCTTGGGCGTGCAAGGAACATCCACCGAAGTCACGGTCACGGAGGAGACCCCGCTGCTCAAAGTGGATCGCGCTGATGTCAGCACGACCTTGAGCACCGGCGAGCTGAGCAGCCTGCCGATTTTAAACCGCAACCTGACGCAAATGCTGCTGGTGACGCCGGGTACGCAGCTCAATGATTGGCAGCATGCTTCGTCGGAAAATCCGCAGGCTGGTTACCAGATCGACGTTAACGGCCAGCAATTCACCTCGAATGGCTTCTTGCTGGACGGCACGGAGAACAATAGCGCGATTCTGGGTATTGCGGTGGTTAATCCCAACATCGATTCACTGCAGGAATTCAAGGTGACAACCAGCAATTACGACGCCCAGTTCGGATCGGTAGCCGGCGCGCTGATGCAGGCCACGACCAAGTCGGGCACGAATGGCTACCACGGTTCGCTATTCGAATATCTGCGTAACGACATCTTCAACGCCTCCGATTGGACTTCGAAGCAGACTTTGCCTCTGCGCTGGAACCAGTTCGGCGGCTCGTTTGGTGGTCCAATCAGGAAAGACAAGTTGTTCTTCTTTGCCGACTATCAGGCGACGCGCCGTCGCAGGGCGGCGTCAGTCGTCACCACGGTTCCAACCGCCGCCGAGAGGTCCGGTGATCTCACTGGCTTCTTAGGCGATTTCATCTGCAACGATGGCACCACCTCTTCAACCGGCTGCGCCAGCCCGAAAATGGTTACCACGACCGAAGGAACCAGCGTCCCGGCACGCGCAGGCATGGTCTTCGATCCTGGTACCGACGTTGTCAATCCGACCACTGGGCCCGACACCACCACCGCGAAGGCGGTTTCGACCAACGGGCAAGTGAACCTTCTCCCCGTTTCCGCAGCCATCGCGAACATTCTCAACTTTCTCCCTTTGCCCACCGATCCGAGCTCCATCGCGAACAACTACACCGCCACGGGGAGCGAAAAATTCGACAGCGACCAGGTCGACGGTCGCATGGACTACGCCTTCTCGGAGAAGATGCGCTTCTTTGGCCGTTACACCTTGGCGGATTTCAACAAATCCGCCCCCGGGGCGTTCGGCGCGGAAGCTGGCGGCTCGGCGCTCAATGGAATCAATTTTGCGGGAACCTCGCTGGCTCGTAACCAGAGCCTGGCCCTGGGTGCGACCTACACGTTCAATTCGAGCCTGATCACGGACTTCCGTTTTGGCTTTTACCGTTACCGCATTCGGGTGCAGCCCAACGGGGTTGGCACCACGCCGGCCTTAGACTCGGGATTCCCCGGACTCAACCTGGGAACAGCGGAGACCAGCGGGATGCCCGCGTTTTATATCAATGGCGACGGAGGATTCAACTTCGGATACTCTCTCAACGTCAACCAGTGCAATTGCCCGCTCAAGGAAACGGAAAACCATTTCCAGTGGGTTAACAACTGGACAAAAACCAAAGGCAATCACACCTTCGGATGGGGCGTGGATATCCGGCGGGCCCAGCAGCAGCGCATCCCCAGCGACTCTCATCGCTCCGGCGAAATCGGCTTCAATGCCAGCGTGACCGGCAGGTCGGACATGGACCAACTTCTGGCTCAGAAGGGCTCGCCGCTCACCACCGGAGTGGGATTGGGCGCATTCCTGCTCGGCGACTCGAGCAGTTTCGCACGCTACTTCACGGGCCTGGGCTACCACCCAGGACTGAGACAGACCCGGCTGTTTTTCTACGGGCAAGACTCCTGGCGGGCAACGCGGAAGCTCACCCTCAACTACGGCCTTCGTTATGAGAACTACCTGCCGCAGACCGCTGCCAGTCGGGGCGGCGCCGGAAGTTTTGATCCCAATACCGGCGAGGTGCTTGTGGCGGGCGTGGGATCAGTGCCCGCCAACATGGGAGTGAACCCCTACAATCTGGGATTTGCGCCTCGACTCGGGATTGCGTACCAGGTGCAGGAACACACGGTTGTGCGCGCGGGCTACGGCCGCAGCTTCACTCCGGCTGGACTCGGGGCAGTATTTGGACAGGCTCCGGATTACGATCCGCCCATCACCATGCCGCAGCAGGTTTCGCAGAGCGACCCCTACCTCCCGGTCTTCAATTTGTTCACCGGACCGCCGGCGCCGCCGAACCCTGTGGTGGGGAGCAACGGACGCTATCCGCTGCCGGACGGCTTAAATGTTTACTACTTTTTTAACCCACCCAGTGCCTATCGCATTCCCCTGGCGGATTCGTGGAATCTGACCGTGCAGCATGAGTTCACCTCGACGCTCACCGCCGAAGTTGCCTACATCGGGAACGTGGGCCGGCATCTTTTCGTAAACCCCAACGTCAACCAGGCAGCTCCGCCAGATCCGGCCTGCATCGCTGCCGGCACGTGCGATGGCAACGACTATAACTCACGACGACTCTTCTTCCAGAAGTTTGGGCTGACGCAGGGTCTTTATGAAACCTGCAATTGCGACAACTCCAGTTATCATGCCCTGCAAGCCAAAGTGCAAAAGCGGGCGACTCGTGGTCTGGATTTCCTGATCACCTACACCTACGGAAAGGCCATGGCTAATACGGAGACAGGGGGCGTGTTTTCTAACAACTTGAACTGGTGGCAGGATCATGGGCCGGCGAACTATGACCGCACGCATGCGCTGACCATCGCGCACGTTTGGCAGCTACCGTTCGGCCGCGGCAGGCAACGGGGAGCGGACAGTGGCCGGGTGATTGATTTGTTGCTGGGGGGATGGGATTTCAGCGGGATCACAATATTCGAATCCGGTTTGCCCTTCACTCCTCAAGTCGCGAACGTATCGCAGGTGTACGCCGACTTCAACAGCTTCCGGCCGGACCAGATCGGCGATCCGCACGTTGCTCATCCCAACGCGAATGAATGGTTCAATCCGGCCGCATTCGTGGCACCGCAGGGCGCCGGGCGTAACGGATTTGTACACCACAACGCCCTGCGGGGTCCCGGCTATTATCAATTCAACCTCTCCCTGGGCAAGGTGTTCACTATGGCAGAAGGCAAGACACTGGAGTTCAAGTGGGAAACCTACAACGCTACGAATCACGTCGACCTGGCGAACCCGAATAACTTCATCGATGTCACGGGAGCCGGCCAGATCACGGCCGCGGCCGACATGCGCCAGATGCAGTTGGGATTGCACTTCCGCTTCTAGTGGACTGGAAGCCGAGGCGGGCTGCGGGGTACAACCCGGCCCGGTTGAAGTTCACTATAACCTTCGTACATCTCACCCGGTTCAGCAGTCCGGAGACATCGAGAGGACGTATTGATCATGAAACTGCACGTGTCTGTCTTTCTCCTTCTTCTTGCTTCCAGCGGAATCGGGCGCGCGCAATCCCAGCGAGCGCTTCCAAACCCGGAACCCGATGGTCGCTACAAAGTGGATATCCTGCTGGTCGTCGGGCATCCCGATGACGACATCGAAGTCGCAGCCTATCTGGCAAAGCTTATCGAGCAGCAACACAAGCGCGCGGCCGTGGTCTACACCACCCGGGGAAACTCGGGCGGCAATGCCGCCGGACCTGAACAAGCCGCGGCTCTAGCGGACATTCGCGAAATGGAAGCTCGCCATTCGATCGCGTCCTACGGCATTACGAATGCTTGGTTCTTGCATGGATCGGACACTCCCGGCGCCGACGTGCTGCACTCGCTCGAAGCCTGGGGACACGGTCAGGCCCTGGAAGAAGTGGTTCGCCTCGTCCGCATCACTCGTCCGGAAGTAATCCTTACCTGGCTTCCCGACTACGTGGTTGGCGAGAACCACGAGGACCACCAGGGCGCAGGAGTCCTTGCCACCGAGGCTTTTGACCTGGCCGCAAACCCGCTAGCCTTTCCGGAGCAGGTTGAGGCTCCACGCAATCGGCTCAACATTAACAACTATGGCGAAGGTCTTCGCCCCTGGCAGCCGAAGAAGATTTACTATTTTTCCGACACTACCCACTTCGACTTCTTCAAAGGCAACGGTCCGGAGTACCCGACCAACGACATTTCACCGTCCCGCAAAGTGCCTTACTCGCGAGTTGCGGCCGAAGCATGGAGCCATTACAAGACACAGAACGACTTCACGGATGCGCAGTTGAAAGAATTTACGGAAATGCCGGTCCGCTTCATCTTTGGGAAGTCGCTGGTTGGCGGCACCTCCACGTCCGACATCTTTAAAGCCATCACACCTGCCCCGATAGCGTATGTGCGGGCTCGGGGATACGAACCGCCGCCTGTCGGCGTGACCGTGGAACTCGGGGGACCGTGGACGTTTTACCAGCAGTTCTGGCGCGCGCACAACATCGAGCACCTGGCGGGTCTCTATTCCTCCGAAGCCCAGGTCGCGCCGGGAGATTCTCTATGGGTGCCATTGCTGATCAACAACCATACGGACTCTGCGCAGCAAGTGATCTTGCGCGCCAGCTTGCCGAGCGGATGGATCCAGAAGCCGGAGGCCACGGTCTACACCGTTGAGGCCCATGATTCGTATCCCCTTCAGCTGACACTGACCCCCTCGGAAGCGCACAAGGGCACGTGGCAAACACTAACCTGGACAGCCGAAAGTGCCGGCCAGAAAATCGGTTCGGTAACGTTGCGGGTGAATGTGGCAGGCAATGGACTGCCGCAGTGAGGTGAACAACACCTTACCGCAGCGCAAGGCGGTTCACTTCAGCGTTTTCTGAAGCCAGTCCACCAGCGCTTTCTTGTACCACAGAAACTCGGAATGAGGCTCCCAGTGGTCCATCCCATGCGGAGCGCCATCGAGCGTGATCAACTCGCAGCGGGCTCCGGCCTGTTTCATCTTGTCACACATCTCCACCGATTGCCCGTAGGGTACATCTTCGTCTTTCGATCCGTGCATCAAAAGAAATGGCGGCGAGTCGCGAGTGATGTAAAGCACGGGAGACGCCTTGACCAGCACGGATGCGGTCGTAGCATCAACTGCGCTGATCCCAAATAGTTGGAGCACCTCTGTCGGCACCGGTTTCCATGCCTGGCAGGCGGTGATGAAATCATGTATTCCGTACATCGACACGACTGCAGCCACCCGCGATGGGCCTTGGCTTCGTGCACCAACGTAGGAGACCAAATGGCCGCCTGCCGACTCCCCAATGAGAGCTATACGTCGAGGATTCACCTTGTATTTCGCGGCGTTCGCTCGCAGGTAGCGGATGGCCTGTTGCACATCGTCCGCAGCAGCAGGAAACTTGTATTGCGGCGCTAACCGATAATTGATACTGAACCAGGCGAAACCAGCGTCGGTCAGCGGCCGGAAGAGATAGTTGATGTATTCCCGCTTATCCCCTGCCACCCACCCGCCGCCATGAACCAGAATGGCTGTCGGAAACGGCCCCGTGCCCTCGGGAACATGCGCATCAAGCGTAAGGCGAACTCCATTGACCTTCGCGTATACGACATCGTTGAGTTCGGCAGCTCGGGCATGGAGGGACAGCAATACGATGATGGGCAGCACCCCTGAAACGCGCACTGCTCTGCTTAATATGCGATGGTTTCTCATGGTGTTCAGACCATTTCCGTGGCCAATCGAAGATTGGCAAATAGTTTCACCGGCTGCAATGGCCGACGAGTTTCTGGGTGAGTATCCGGGTGAGATATAAGTGAAAGAACTCTTCGGACTTCGCATTCAGGCAAACCTGGGCGTTTGGCGAACCAGCAATGGGACGGGTGTAGCCCTTCTCGTCTATTTCGATACGGAACGGCTGCGTGGGACATATTTGTGGTGCGATTGCAAAGGCCACGGCAACGGGATCGTAGAGCGTAGGTGTCTGTTGTCCCCACTGGTGATAGAGCAGGGTCAGCGCATCCGTCAGCGGGGTGCTCTGTCGGAAAATTAACTCCCGTTTGACCTCGTCAAGCTTGAGCTGGGTAGAATCCAAGGGCATCACAAACAGAGTAACGCCGGAAGCGAACAACCGCCGCGCCGCCGGGATGTCAGAGACGATGTTGTATTCGGGTTCCGGCCCACGGTCGGGAGTGTAGCCCAAATCGTTGTAGCCCCGGTATATCGATCCGCCCATGATCACGACCCGCTTGAGCTTCCGAAAAGTCTCAGGATCCCGCTCGATCAGGGCGCCAACATTCGTCAAGGGAGCAATGGCAATCAGCGTGATCTGGTTCGGATAACGCCGAATCTCCTCGAGAATGAACTCCACCGACGAAGCGAACGGCTTGGCCCGCGGTGGTATTTCCTCTGCCCAGCGCGCATGGTCCATGGGGACTTTGCTGGTGGTCTCGATTCCGGCAAAAATTGGAATAGCATCCTTTCCCGTTTCGCAGAAAAGTCGATCGACAATCTGTGCTCTCAGCTGTGTATTGCCCCACGCGGTACTTACTCCTAAAAGTTCGATTTCAGGGCTGGATACGACCAGAGCCAGAGCAAACGTGTCATCGATGTCGTCGCCGATGTCGGTATCGAGGATGACCTTCTCCCGCACGCGATTGGCTGCCTCCTGCTGGGCACGCGCCAGATAACCGGTGGCGACGAAAATTGTTACCAGCCAGGCTGCGAGGCACCGCTTTCTCATGATCTGCCCTTGCCTTCGGCATTGAAATCCAGAAAAGCTAAGTTCAGCTTTTCTTGTGGTTTTGCGATCAAACACCAACCGGAGCAGCGGCGGCATCGAGCAACTGTTTACCTCCGATCACGAGCCATGCACACGTGCATGCTATGGCCACCACCGCGCCCCAGCCAAGCGCCGGCAAATGCCGAATATGCCGACCGATTGTCCGAGCGCAAAAGCGCAAAGAAGTTCCGTGGCAGAGTACACCGGGTGCGATAAACCTCTTCCGTGCCGCCCGACCCGGGGGATTGAATTTCGCAGGGCCCGAGCTACATGCCAGCCAGTAGCGCCCTCCGTGCGCGCCATTATCGCCCCGCGGAAAAGTCTCGCTGGCTGGCGCGTATGGACTCTAGAAGCGGGCGCCTTCGGGATTTCCACGGATAACTCCCGAGTGGGCTGCCGGTAGCGAAAGCGGCCCCCCCAAAAAGCCCGATTCAAACCGATCTGCACCAGGAAGTAAAGTGGTTTCAGGTTTCCTTGTCCACTTGATAAATCACGCGGCCTTCTTTGGCCGATCATCATCCATGCTCTGCACCGAATGATGCAAATGCCCACGAATGGCCCGAGG
>Ga0137418_10002017_pt1 | contig 18669 bp, 17 predicted proteins | sample CZODoug3_1_2_16f_FD_122242 | JGI IMG/M metagenome (GOLD analysis project Ga0137418, IMG submission 122242) | Vadose zone soil fungal communities from Angelo Coast Range Reserve, California, USA - CZODoug3_1_2_16fungal (Hybrid Assembly) | ecosystem: Environmental > Terrestrial > Soil > Vadose... | reverse complement strand
CGCAGAACGCGGCGTTGACGGACATGATGAGGACCGAGCAGCGCGTCGCGGCGCGCGCGCTCGCGGTCGGGTGGAAGCAGGCGTTCCTCGAATACTTCGCCGACAGCGCCGTCGGCTTCGACGGCGAGCAGGCCGTTCCCGCCAAGGACGCCTTTCGCAAGCTGCCGGACCCGCCAAAAAATCGCAAGCTGCTGTGGGAGCCGCGCTACGGCGACGTCGCGTCGAGCGGCGATCTCGGATATCTCACCGGCCCCGTGCGCCGCATCGTGCCCGAGCAGAACAACGGGCACCCGTTCCACTCGGTGTATGCCTCGGTGTGGAAGCGCCAGGCTGACGGTTCGTTCAAGGTCGTCATGGACTTCGGCGTGCCGACGCCGGGGCCGGCGACGTTCGCGGACGGCTTCACGGCAGCCAGGCGAACCGACGTCTACGCCGGCCGCAGCACGCCCGACGCGGCGATCAAATCGCTCAAGGACACGGACGCCGCGCTGACCAACGCGGCGCGCCGGGGCCAGGCGGACGCCTATCGCGGCCACCTCGCGCAGGACGTTCGTTTCCACCGTCCCGACGTCATGCCAATCGTCGGGCAGGACGCGGTACTGATGTGGCTCGCCGGTCAGCCGGGCTACGCGTCCGGTGAAACGAAGTACGCCGAGACCTCCATGGCCGGCGACCTCGGCTACACGTACGGCGCCTACGCGCTCGCGGGCGAGCGGGCGTCCCGTGGCTTCTACGTGCGCGTCTGGACGCGCGGCCGCGACGGCGTCTGGCGTGTCGCGCTCGACGCGTTGCAACCCCAATGACGGCGCATCCGAAAGGATGCGCCCTACCCCTTACAGTAGGGCGGGTCCTTTTGGACCCGCCGCAACGGGTATAATCAGCGTTTTGGATTAGCGAGGATCAGTGGCCAAACGCACCAAGTCCGCCCTCAAGGCGAATCGACAGAACATCAAGCGCCGGGAGCACAACCGGCAGATGCGCTCGAAGCTCCGCAGCGCGCTCAAGGCGATCCGCGCCTCGCTCGACGCGAAGGACCTCTCCGGCGCGAAGGCGGCTCTGAGTCAGACCGTGTCGATCGTGGACAAGATGGCCACCAAAGGCATCATCCACCGCAATACCGCGGGGCGGTACAAGTCGCGTCTCGCGTCGCGGATGTCCAAGGCCGGTCCGTCCAGAGCCGGCGCGTAGTGCCCGGTCTCCTGCAGCGGCTTCTCGCCCGCGCAGGAATCCTGCCGGTTCTCCGGAGCCAGTGGCGCGCCGACCAGGCCTCGACGATCGACAAGCTCGAACAGCGGGTCGACAAGCGGCTGGCATCGCTGAAGGACGACATCGACCGCGTTGAAGCGCTGGCCGTGAGACTCCAGGGTCTCGAGAAGCTGGCCAGCTCCGTCGAACGCATCACGGACCTCGAGCGCGACATCCGCCTGCTGCGCACGACGCTCAAGCTCGACATCGACAACCGCCACCGGGCCGCGCGCGATCCAGTCGTGTTCGACGCCGATCGCGTGGGCGCGCACGTGGCGCGCGCCACCGCATCCGCGCCGGTCGAAACCGATCCGTCGGTGCACATCGTCGTCAGCGATCTGATCCCGGCGGATACGTACTCGGCCGTCCTCGACGGCATCCCGCCTCGCATCTTCTTCCCGCAGCGGGACAACACGAAGCAGAACCTGCGCCTCGCGCAGATGGACGTGGCGCCAGAAACGACGCTGCAGGCGCTCGGCTTCATCGAGAACGTCCTGGTTCCCCGGATGCTGGTGCCGGCGCTGCTCCGCAGGTTCGCGCCGCACATCCGCGAGTTCTACGTGCGGGAACACGGGCCCGAGCGCGGACCGGCGGTCGCCGCGATGCCCCACGAGGCGACGGGCGGCCGGCTCATGCTGCGGCTACCCGGCTATCACCTCGACCCGCACCTGGATCCGAAGCGCGTCGTCTTCACCTGTCTCCTCTACTTCGCGCGCCCGGGCGACAGCGAGGCCTTCGGCACGTCGTTCTACCGGATGAACGGGACACCGAAAGTCGACCGGACCACCACCTTCTACCCGGCGGCGCAAGGGATCGCCTGCGATCTCGTGAAGATGGTGCCCTTCAGGCCCAACTCCGCCGTAGCGTTCCTGAACTGGGGCGGCGCGCACGGCGCCGACATTCCCAGGTCCGCCCCCGGCGAAACAGAGCGGTATTCCTACCAGTTCTACGTCAGTCCCGTGCCCGACGCGCTCGCTGCGCTCGCCGGCGCGGCCGAATCCGCGGTCGCCGAGTAACCCACGCGTCACGGTCCCGCTGCGAGGCGCTTTGCCGCGCGCGGCGCCCGGAATTGGTGTAGGCTCCCCCCGAACTGTTTGAACAGGAGGCCGACGTGCGTATAGGTGCAAAGCGATCCACCGTACTCATGGCAGCGGGGGTACTCGGATTCGTCCTCGTCGCCGGCGTCAGCCAGCGGCCGGTCGCGGCGCAGAGCAGCGATCAGAAGGTCGAAGAGGCCTTCAAGAACATCAAGGCCCTCAACGGCCAGCGTGCCGACATGCTGAACCCGACGATGGTGATGTTCGAGGCGGCGCTGGGCGTCGGCTGCGGGTACTGCCACGACGCGGACGCGAACAAGCGGGAAGTCGACAGCAAGCCGCAGAAGGCGATCGCGCGGCAGATGATCGAGATGGTCAACTCGGTCAACAAGACGACGTTCCGCGGCCAGGCGAGGGTGTCGTGCTTCACCTGCCATCAGGGACGCAACATCCCGATTGGCGTCCCGAACGTCACCAATTCGCCGCTGCCGCCGGCGCTCGGCGAGGACTTTGTCGCGAGCCTGCCGCCGCCGCCGCCGGTGCCAGCGGTCACGCCGGCCCAGGTCATCGACAAGTACGTCGCCTCGCTCGGCGCTGTGCAGCAGGTCGCCAGCCTCGACGCCGTCGGAACCGTCACGCAGCGCCGTCCCGGAAAAAACTTCCCGTCGCAGCAGATCGAGTTCCTGTCGAAGGCGCCGGGCCTAGGCCTGACGATTACGAAGGCGGGACAGAACGACAACCTGATGGCGTACGGCGAGACGGCGGGCTGGGCGCGCGGGGGCACTGCCGCGCCGCGCGATCTCCGGAAAGCGGAAGCGGACGGCGCCATGCTCGAGGACCCGTACAATCTCCCCGCGCACCTGAAGCAGATGCTCCTCGAGCCGAAGATGGAGCGCCCCGAAGTGCTCAGAGGCCACGAGGTGTACGTGGTGAGCGCGAAGACGCGGAACCTGCCGAAGGTGCAGGCCTACTTCAACAAGGACACCGGCATCCTCGAACGGCTCGTCTACTTCAACGACACGCTGTTCGGCACGTACCCGACGCAGATCGACTATCGCGACTTCCGCGACGTCGGCGGGCGGAAAGTGCCGTACGAGTGGGTGATTTCGCAGACGCGGAACCGCGAGTTCACCTACGCGATGCAGACGGTGAAGGCGGCGCCTCTCGAGGACGCGAAGTTCGCGAAGCCCGCCGCGGGCTCGCGGTAGATCGTGGTAGATCGTTGGGCCGGCTGAAGCCGGCCCCTACGATCTGTGCGTGGAGGCCGCCTTCAGGCGGCCCTGCGGTTCACACAACTCGACGACGAGGCGCTCGAGGAGAATCTTCGGGTCGCCGCCGGACGACTTGATCGCCTCGTCGGTTCGAAACACCGCCTCAATCGCGACCTTCAGGCGCGCACGCGGCATCTTCTCGGCCACCCACCGGAGTTGCCCCAGCACGAAGAACGGCTGCGCGCCGCCCTCGAGCGCCAGCGTCAGCTCGCGCAGCGCCTCTGCCGCGTCGTTGCGCCCGATCGCGTCGGCAATCCCGAAGTTGGTCGCTTCGCCTGCCACCGGCACGACCTGCCTCACGTCGTCGGCGGTGATCTTCGACTGACCCATCGCATAGAGCGCGAGGCGCTCCAAGCCCCCTCGCAGGTGGACGATGTTGGTACCCGCACGCTCGACGAGCGCGCTGACGGCCGCTGCGTCGAGCGGCACCTTGTCGCGCTCCGCGCGCGCCGTCACCCAGCGTTTCGCGTCGTCCGAGCTGGCAATCGTCCCGCAGTCGATGACCTGCGCCTCCTTCACGAGGAGGGTGACGATGCGCCGCCGCTTGTCCAGCGGACCGCAGACGAACACGACCGTCGCGTGTCCGGGCGGCTTCCTGATGAACGCCTCGAGGCGCTCCTGCTCCGCGTCCGCGGCCTTCCCTTCGCGCTTCGGGATCAGCAGCCTCTCGGCGTCGAAGACGGTGACGATGCGGCGGGGCGCCATCATCGGCAGCGTGGCCGCCGCCTCGAACAGGTCGTCCGCCTTGATCTCGCCGCCGTACAGGCGATCGACGCTGAACGCCCGCAGTCCTTCGTCGACCATCTCCGCGAACTCGGCGGCCGCCGCCGATTTCTCGCCGTCGTCGTCGCCAATCAGGAGGTACAGAGGACCGGTGTCGCCCGCGGCGATCTGCTTCTTGAGCGTCGCTCGTGAAATCGCGGGCATCACCTGCTAGAAGGCCTCGACGATGGCGGTGACGACCGTCCGCGCCGCGTCGGTGGCGATGCGGTCGAAGGAGCTCCGCTGCTGGTCCACGAACGACTCGGCCTGGATCGTGTTCCCCGCACTGGACGTCAGGTCGTATTCACCCGTGAACGACAGGGCATCGTTGGCCCAGAGCGACTTGTTGATCCGCGCGTCCACGAAATCCACCTTCATCGTCAGGACGAACTGGTAGCGGGAGGCGAGCTGGGTGCTGGTCAGCCCGACCGGCGAGAGCGTGATCGACACGATCTCCGCGTTCAGCACGGCGTCGGCGCCCTCGGCCTGGGGCACGACGCGATACTTGCCGCGGCCGATGAACTCGTTGCGGATCTTCTCCGTCAGGATCTGCTCGACGTCGAAGAAGGTCGTCCGGTTCACGAGCGGCGGGATGCCGACGATGCGGATGTCGGTCGGGAGGAACGAGCCGCGTCCTGCGAGGGCGTACCCGCACCCGCTGCTTGCGAAGGCCAGCCACAGGCACAGGCCACGGAGACACAGAGACACGGAGATTCTCTTTTGCATTAGACAACCAGGGACACGAGACGGCCCTTGGCTACGACGACCTTCTTCACTTGCTTGCCCGCCAAATGCGCCATGACGGCGGGATCGGCCAGCGCCAGCTGCTCCAGCTCCTTCTCCGATGATTCCGCCGGAACGGTGAGCCTGCTGCGGACCTTTCCGTTCACCTGGACCGGAATCACGATCTCCTCGGCTTTGGCGACCTCGGCGTCGAACTCGGGCCACACGGCCTTCATCAACCCGTCACGGTGGCCGATCATCTCCCACAGCTCTTCGCACATGTGCGGCGCGAACGGCGACAGCATGCGGATGAGCGCCTCGATCGCCTCGCGAACCACCGCGACCGACTGCGGCGGCGCGGCGCCGGCATCGCCGAACGCGTAGAGATCGTTGACCAGCTCCATCATGGCCGACACGGCGGTATTGAGCTGCTGCCGCTGCTCGATGTCGATGGTGACGCGCCGAATGGTGTCATGCGTCTTGCGGCGGATAGCCTTCTCTGCCGCGGTCAGGCCGCCGGGATCCGGGATCCGGCTTGCCCCGAGCGCGGTCGAGGGGGATCCGGGATCCGACGCAATCGCCGGCCTCCACTGGTCCACGAGCCGCCACACGCGCGCCAGGAAGCTGACGATGCCGCGCAGGCCGGCATCGGTCCATTCGACCTGGTTCTCGGGCGGCGCGACGAACATCACATAGAGCCGCAGCGCGTCGGCGCCGTACTTCTCGAGCATCGCGTCGGGATCGACGACGTTCCCCTTCGACTTCGACATGACGGCGCCGTCCTTCAGCACCATCCCCTGCGTCAGGAGATGCGTGAACGGCTCAGCGTCGGTGACCATGCCGAGATCGCGGAACACGCGCGCGAAGAAGCGCGAGTAGATCAGGTGCAGGATCGCGTGCTCGATGCCGCCGACGTAAAAGTCGACCGGCAGCCAGTATCTGGCTTTCTTCGGGTCGAATGCCTGCTTGTCATTCCGCGAATCCGCGAACCTGTAGAAATACCAGGACGAGTCGACGAAGGTGTCCATCGTGTCGGTCTCGCGCCGCGCGGGGCCGCCGCATTTCGGGCACGTGACGTTCACGAACTCCGGCACCTGCGCCAGCGGCGAGTCACCGCGCCCGGTGAACTGCATCACCTTCGGCAGTTCGACCGGCAGCTGGTCGTCCGGCACCGGCACAATCCCGTCTTTTTCGCAGTGGATCATCGGGATGGGGGTGCCCCAGTACCGCTGGCGCGAGATGCCCCAGTCCTTCAACCGGTACTGAACCGTCCCCTCACCGATGCCGCGTTCCCGGGCGAACGCGATCATGCGGCGCTGCGCCTCTTCCGACGGCAGGTTCGAGAACTCGCCGGAATCGACCGTGCGGCCGTAGGCGTCCGCGGCCTCGGGCATCGTGTCCGCGTCCGGCGCGGGGCCGTCTTCGGGAACGATGACGATCCGGACCGGGAGCCCGAATTTCCGCGCGAACTCGAAGTCACGCTGGTCGTGCGCGGGCACGGCCATCACCGCCCCCGTGCCGTAGTCGCCGAGCACGAAGTTGGCGACCCAGATCGGGACCGGCTGCCTGGTGAACGGATTGATCGCGCGGAAGCCGGTGTCGAACCCCTGCTTCTCGATTTCGCCGCTCACGCGGGCGGCGCGGTCCTGCGTGCGGAACGTCTGCACCTGCTTCCGGAACGCGGCGGGATCCTTCGTTTTCTCCGCGAGTGTCTGCACGAGCGGATGCTCGGGACCCAGCAGGACGAACGTGGCGCCGAAGATCGTGTCGATGCGCGTCGTGAAGACTTCGATATCGACGGACTCTTCCCCTTGCATGGGGAACTTCACCCGCGCGCCTTCCGACCGCCCGATCCAGTTCTGCTGCATCGTCAGGACCTTCTCGGGCCACTGCTTCAGTTCGACCGTCGCATCCAGCAATTCGTCGGCGTACGCGGTGATGCGGAAGAACCACTGCTCGAGATCGCGCGTCTCCACGGGCGTGCCGCATCGCCAGCAGCCGCCGTCGACGACCTGCTCGTTCGCCAGGACGGTCTGGTCCTTCGGGCACCAGTTCACCGACGAGCGGCGGCGGTACGCCAGGTTGCGCTCGAACATCCGGATGAACAGCCACTGGTTCCACTTGTAGTACTCGGGGTCGCACGTGGCGAATTCGCGCTCCCACGCGTAGCTGATGCCGAGGCGCTGCAGCTGTCCCTTCATGTGCGCGATGTTCGCGCGCGTCGACTGCTCCGGGTGGATGCCCTCCTTGATCGCGGCGTTTTCGGCGGGCAGACCGAAGGCATCCCAGCCGAAGGGGTGGAGCACGTTGTAGCCGCGCATCCGCTTGGTGCGCGCCATCACGTCGCCGATGATGTAGTTGCGGACGTGGCCGACGTGCGCGTGCCCAGACGGATACGCGAACATCTCGAGGCAGTAGTACTTCGGCTTCGACGGGTCCTCGGTCACCTCGAAGGCGCGGCCGGACGCCCAGCGCTGCTGCCACTTCTTGTCCAGCTCTTGCGGATGGTATTCGGTCATCGGTTTCGCCGGGTCTACGTACGTGGGGCGGGTTCCGCGGAGCACCGATGGCCACGCGAACGCGGACCCGCCAGAGTCTCTAATTTCGATTATAGCTGCCAGTACCGGCGGAGCCCTGGAAGCGCCGCCTCGATCGCGCCTCGACCTCGTGGTGCCGGCCCCTCTGGCGCGCGTTCGCTGGCGAACGATGTGTCCCCGTCGAGGACGGGAATGACGGCGCGGAGGCAGCCCGCCAGTCCTCCGAGGTCGTATCCGCCCTCGGTGACGGCGACGACGCGACCGTCGCAGCATTCGTCCGCGAGCGCGCATATCGTGGCCGTCAGCCTCGCGAATCCTTCCGGGGTCAGGCGCATGCCTCCCAGCGGGTCGTCGTCGAGCGCGTCGAAGCCAGCGGAGATCAGAATCAGCTCGGGCCGGAACTGCCGCAGCACGGGGAGCGCCACGGTGGCATACGCGAGCTCGTAGTCGGCGTCGGTGCCGCCGGCGTCCATCGGCAGGTTCACCGTGAACCCGGCGCCGTCACCCGTGCCCGTCTCTGTTGCCGCGCCCGTCCCGGGATAGTACGGATACTGGTGCGACGAGATGAACAGCACCGATGGGTCGTCGTAGAAGCTCCACTGCGTGCCGTTCCCATGGTGGACGTCGTAGTCGACGATCGCCACCCGCGCGAGGCCGCGGGCACGGGCGTGCGCGGCGGCAACCGCGATGTTGTTGAAAAGGCAAAAGCCCATCGCGCGGTTCCGTTCGGCGTGATGACCGGGCGGCCGCACCATCGCGAGCGCACGGCGGCCGCGCCCATCGAGCACGTGGTCAACACAGCCGACCGCGGCACCCGCCGCCAGCAGCGCCACCTCGTAGGAGTCGGGCGAGGTGAACGTGTCGGCGTCGAGCGCGGTCGCCCGTCCCGCCGTCTCCGAGATGAGCGAGATGTACTCGGGGTCGTGCACGCGCGCGAGCTCCTCCTCCGTGGCCGGCCGCGGCTCGCGGACATCGCCGCCGTTCCGGCGGAATTCCGACGCGACCACCTGCATCACCTCGGCGCGCTCGAGACGTTCGGGATGGCCGGGGGGGTTCAGATGATCGGCGAAACGATCGGAGGTGAAAACCGCGAGACTACTCACCTCGTCTCTGCCGGACATTCGGCTCATTGTAGATGCAACGAGCCATTACCGAATTTTCCGATGTCAGGATCGCAGCATCGAAAGAGCGCGGGTCTCGAGCGCGCCCAATCGCCCTTCGAGCTCGCGCCGCCCGGATTCGAGCTGCTCGTCGGTCGCGTCGGCCGGCACGTCGAGCGGCTCTCCGATCACCAGCGCCACCGTGCTGAACGGCTTCGGGATCTGCGTCCGGTCCCAGCTGTTGGTCGTCCAGTGAGAGGAGGCCTCGAGGTGAAACGGCAGCACCGGGTTGCCGGTGGCGCGCGCGAGCCAGATGGCGCCCGGCTGCGCGACGCGCGCGGGCCCGCGCGGACCGTCGAGCGTAAAGCCCGCTGGCTTCCCGTTCTCCATATCGCGTACCAGTCGGAGCATCGCCTTCAGCCCGCCCCGGGACGAAGAGCCGCGCGCCGTGCCGAAGCCAAACCGCTCGATGATGCGGGCGATCCATTCACCATCGAAATTCTCGCTCGTGATGACGACGATGCCGCGGCGCCTGAAGTAGTAGGTGGCGGGCAGGATCCGCCCGTGCCAGAAGGCCATGACCGGCTGGCGGCCGGAGGCGACGATGGCGTCGTAATGATGGAGTCCTTCGGTGCGCCACCGGAGCGTATGGCCGAGCGCGTTGATCGCCGGATAGCCGATATTCGCGATGACCGCGACCTCGGCGCGCCTGCGCCAGGAACCGCGCCAGTCATCGGTCACATGCCATTGTATTGCGGACCGCCACCACCCTCTGGCGGCACCCACGTGATCACTTGGTACGGGTCCATGATGTCGCACGTCTTGCAGTGAACGCAGTTGGACGCGTTGATCTGCAGGCGCGGCGTGCCGTCGGCGTCGTGGGCGATCTCGTAGACGTTCGCCGGGCAGAACCGCGTGCACGGATGCCCGTACTCGGGCCCGCAGATGGAGCTGCAGACCTCGGTGTGCACGAGCAGGTGCGCGGGCTGGTCTTCGTCGTGCGACGCACCCGAGAAGTGCACGTTCGTGACCTTGTCGAACGTCAGCCTGCGATCGATGGCGGTGACGTTGCTCGCCTGTTGCCGTGATATCCGGCTCGAGCCGTGATACCCCGCGAGGGTTTTCATCCGCTCGTGGCCGGGATGCCCGTGCAGGTCTTCCGGCGTCCATCCGTGCGTCGCCACCGCGAGTCCCGCGAAAGCCAGGCCGGGAAACAGCCCGTAGCCGAACGCCTGGTGGACGTTTCGCACGGGATACAGCTCGTCCCTGACGGCGCTGGCGTCGATGCGGCGCTTGTAGCCCTCGAGCGCCGCAGATGACGTATCGCCAGCGCGCACCGCGTCGAACGCCGTCTCGGCCGCGAGCATCCCGGTCCGCATCGCGAGGTGAATCCCCTTCAGGCGCATCGAGTTCAGAAAGCCGCCGGCGTCTCCCGCGATCAGGCCGCCGTCCATGAAGACGCGCGGAATCGTGTTCCACCCGCCCTCCGGAAGCGCCTTCGCGCCGTAGCGGATCATCTGGCCGCCGTCGAGCAGCGCCGACACGAACGGATGCTGCTTGAAGCGGTTGAAGGCCATGTGCGGATCGAACAGCGGGTCCTGGTAGTCGAGGCCGATGACGAAGCCGAGTGAGACCTGCCCTTCGGGCATCGCGTAGATGAACGCGCCTCCGAACTCCTCGTGCTTCAGCGGATACCCCAGCGTGTGGATGACCGTCCCCGCCTTCAGCCGGTCGCGCGGGATCTCCCAGAGCTCCTTGAGGCCGATCGCGAACTGCGGCGGATGATCGGGGTCGCCGAGCGGCAGCCGCCGCATCAGCTCCTTGGTGAGGTTGCCGCGCACGCCGTCGCAGAAGATGGTCACCTTCGCCAGGATGTCCACGCCCGGCTCGAAGGTCGGCTTCTGGTCGCCGTGCTTCCCGATGCCGCGGTCGCCGGTGCGAACCCCGATGACGCGCGCGCCGTCCATCAGGATGTCCTGCCCCGCAAAGCCCGTGAAGAAGTCGACGCCCGCTGCCTCCACCTGGCCCGTCAGCCAGCGGACGAACTGGTTGAGCGAGATGATGTAGTTCCCGTGGTTCTTCAGCGGAGGAGGGATGATCGGCAGCGCGAGCTTCGAGGATTCCGTGAGGAAATAGACGTCCTCGTCGTGCACCTCGGCGGCAAGCGGCGCGCCCTTCTCCTTGAAATCGGGAACGAGGTCGCGGAGCGCGGACGGGTCGAGCACCGCCCCCGACAGCATGTGCGCGCCCGCCTCGCGCGCCTTCTCGAGGACCGCGATCGCCAGCGGGTCCCCGCCTTTTTCCTGCTGGAGCTGCGAGAGACGAAGCGCCGCCGAGAGTCCCGCCGGACCCCCGCCGACGATGAGGACGTCGACTTCCAACGTTTCGCGGTTAGTCGACGTTTTCTGCTCCACCCTGTTTTCTGACGGCCATCAGCGCACGACGCTCGTCGCCGTTCGGGTCGTTGACCGCACTGCATTCGTTGTCGAGCACCATCGTCGCCCGCCGGGTGGTATCGAAGGCGGGCCATTCGGGGAGCAGGCCCTTGACGTTCGGATTGCCGGTACGCGCGAAGCTGGTCCAGGCGGCGCTCATGCGGTCCTGCAGCGCGTAGCGATCCTGGCGTCCGCCGGTCATCGCCGTGGCGAGATCGACGTTCTCGAAGACGAACGGGATATCGAGCGTGTGATACGCCTTCAGCTTGCCGTCGTGCACCGGCGAGCGCCACGTGAAGTAATACATGTAGACGGGCGCCTGCTTCGCCTCGGCCTTGCGCTCGGCAACGGTCAGGATGCCGCTGCGGACGGTGTTGTCGGACGCGAGGATCAGATGGATATCCACGTTGCTGACGCCCGGCCGCGCCTTGCGGTAGGTCGCGATCAGCCTGTCGGCCTCCGCGTCGGACACCCCGCGCGCATCCTGCTTCACCTGCGTCCTGAGGGCTGCGTCATCGAGATCGTCGATGACGGCGCCGCGGGTCCACGCGACTTCCGTTTCATTCGAGCCGCACAGCAGCGGCACGCTCGCGGACAGGGGCGAAGAAACCGGATCGAAGGGCCCTGACGGCAGGTTCTTTCCGTCGACGACAGGCGAGAAATTCAGGCCACGAATCGCGCCGAGCAGCTGGTCCACCGGCCTCGTGTGCAGGTCGGCGACCTGGTTCGGCTTCAGGTTCAGGCGATCGAGGAACGTCTGCGCCGTGCGTGTCGCGCTGGCGCGCGGCGTCGCGGCCACGTTCGATCCGCTCTGCGCGATCGCCTTGTGGAAGAGGCCCTTCGCCGCCGGCATCCCCATCAGCGTGCAGACCTTCCCGCCGCCCCCCGACTGGCCGAAGATCGTGACGTTGCCCGGGTCGCCGCCGAAGGCGGAGATATTGTCGCGCACCCATTCGAGCGCCGACACGATGTCGAGCATCCCGGCGTTGCCGGAATCGGCGTACCGTTCGCCGCCGATCTCTCCGAGGTACAGGTGGCCGAACACGTTGAGGCGGTGGTTCAGCGTGACGACGACCACGTCGCGCCGGCGCGCGAGGTTCGCGCCGTTGTAGATGATGAAGCTGCCCGAGGCCTGCGAGTAGCCGCCGCCGTGCAGCCACACCATCACGGGGCGGCGGCCACCGCCAGGCGCCGGCGTCCAGACGTTCAGGCGCAGGCAGTCTTCGCCAGCCGCCTCCCGGCGATCCACGGCCGCGACCTCGGAAATCAGGCCCGACGGACCCTGCGGCGAACGCGGGCCGTACTCGACGCAGTCGCGAACGGCTGTCCACGGCTGCGGCTTCTTCGGCGCCAGGAAACGGGCATCGCCCGCGGTGGTCGCGCCGTACGGGATACCGTGGAAGGCGTTGATCCGGTCGAAGACGACTCCCCGGATCGGACCGGACGTCGTCTTCGCGATACCGCTCTGCGCGGCGCCGCGAACGTCCTGCGCAAGCAGCCGCTCCCACGGATCGAGCAGGACGCCTGTGCCGATCAGCGCGCCCGACTTGAGAAACGTTCGACGCTCCATGACTCTGCCCTCAGGATTTTTCGAGTTCAGCGACAATCGCGGGCGCAATCTCGAACAGATCGCCGACGATGCCGTAGTCGGCGACCTCGAAGATGGGCGCTTCCGCGTCCTTGTTGATCGCGACGATCGTGCGCGAGCCTTTCATGCCGACCAGGTGCTGGATGGCGCCGGAGATGCCCAGGGCGACGTACAGCTTCGGCGCGACCGTCTGGCCCGAGCTGCCAATCTGCCGTTCCATCGGGAGCCACCCGTTGTCGCAGATCGGACGCGACGCCGCGACCTCGGCGCCCATCGCCTTCGCGAGCTTCTCGGCCAACGGGATGTTCTCCTGCGACTTGATCCCTCTGCCAATGGCGACGATCCGCTCGGCCTGGCCGAGATCGACCGCCTGCTTGGCTTCGCGGAACGGCGGCTCCGGTTTCTGGCGGATGGCGGCGGCGTCGATCGGCACGTCGACCTTCTTCACCGCCGCCGAGCCGCCCTTTTTCGCCGCGTCGGCGCGGAACGCGCCGATCTGGATCGTCACGACCGCCGGCGTCCCGCCCTGCGGCTTCACATGGGCCGCCAGCTTCCCCTGGAACATCGGCCTGACAAACGTGGCGCCGTTGCCGGTCCCCTCGATGCCGGTGACGTCGGTGACGAGCGGCTTGCGGAGGCGCGCGGCGAGGAGCGGCGCGAAGTCTCGCGTCTGGTAGGTGTGCGGCAGCAGCACGAAGGCCGGCCTTACCGAGTCGATCAACGCGCTGGCGGCGGCTGCATATGCATCCGGCGTGTACGGATCCAGCGCGGCGTGTTCGGCGACGAGGACGTCGGCGACCGCGGCCGACGCAAGCTCCTGCGCCACGCCGCCCGTCGCCGCCCCGAGCACGGCGATGGCTATCGGCATCCCGCCGGCCAGCTGTTGCGCGGCGGCAACCGTTTCCCAGGTGGCGCGATTCAGTGTGCCGTCGCGCTGCTCGGCGATGACGAGGATCACAGCGCGCGCGCCTCGTCTCGAAGGCGGCGCACGAGCTCTTTCGCCGCATCCGCGGCGGAACCGCCGATCATGTGCGTCTGCTTGCTGCGGGTGGGCACCGCGAGGCCGACAATCTGCTGGGCCGGCTGGAGGCCGTCGGGAAGCGCGGCCTTCCTGATCTCCTTTTTCTTCGCGGCCATGATGCCCTTCAGCGTCGCGTAGCGGAGCTGGTTGATGCCGCTCTGGATCGTCAGCAGCGCCGGCAGCGGCATCGCGATCCACTGGAACCATCCGCCTTCGAGCTCGCGTTTCACACGCAGGGTGCCCGCTTGCCCTGAGCCTGTCGAAGGGTCGACCTGCACGTCCATGATGATCGTGGACGAGGGGATGCCGAGCCGCTCGGCGAGGATCACCCCGGTCTGGCCGTGACCCTGGTCGTCGGACTGCAGGCCCGTGAGCACGAGGTCGAACCGCTCATCCTTCATCGCCGCCGCCAGCGCATCCGCCACGACGAAGGCGTCCGCGGACCCGAGGGTGTCGTGCTCCACGTGAATGGCCCGATCGGCGCCGCGCGCCAGCGCCTCGCGAATGACCGTCTGCACGCGGGCCGGGCCGGCGGAGCAGACCACCACTTCCCCGCCGTGCTTTTCCCGGAGCCGGAGCGCCTCTTCGAGCGCGTAGGCGTCGGGCTCGTTCATCTCGTAGCTGGCGTCCTGCTCGCGAATCCACGTCTTCTGGTCGTTCAGGCGTGGCTGCCACTCGCGGGTCGGGACTTGCTTGATACAAACCGCTATCTTCATGTCGCGACAACTCTCACCGACACGAGCCACGGAGGCACGAAGGCACGGAGATATCTCTTGAAAAACAGGCTCCGTGTCTCCGTGTCTCCGTGGCGCGTATCAGTGGATTACCCTTCGAATCTCTTGAACAGCAGCGCCGCGTTGGTGCCGCCGAACCCGAACGAGTTCGACAGCGCGTACTGAATCGGCATCTGCCGGCTCTGGTGCGGCACGTAGTCGAGGTCGCACTCCGGGTCCGGATTGTCGAGGTTGATCGTGGGCGGCGCGACCTGGTTGTGAATCGCGAGCGCCGTGATGCCCGCCTCGAGCCCGCCGGCGCCGCCGAGCAGGTGGCCCGTCATCGACTTGGTCGACGAGATGGCCAGCTTGCCGGCATGGTCGCCGAAGCAGTTGTGGATGGCGAGCGTCTCGAGCTTGTCGTTGTACGGCGTGGAGGTGCCGTGCGCGTTGATATAGTCCACATCGGCGGGCGCAATGCCCGCCTTGCGGATGGCCATCGCCATGGCGCGCCGCGCGCCGTCGCCGTCCTCGGACGGCGCCGTCATGTGGTACGCGTCGGATGACATCCCGTAGCCGACGATTTCCGCGTAGATGCGCGCGCCGCGCCGCCTGGCGTGCTCGAGCTCCTCGAGGATGAGGACGCCCGCCCCCTCGCCGATGATGAACCCGTCGCGATCCTTGTCGAAGGGACGGCTGGCACGCGCCGGCTCGTCGTTGCGCGTGGACAGCGCGCGCAGCTGGCCGAAGCCCGCGACGCTCATCGGGCAGATGGCGGCCTCGCTCCCGCCGGCAATCATCGCGTCGGCGTCGCAGCGCTTGATGATCTCGTAGGCGTCGCCGATGGCATGCGCCGAGGCCGAACAGGCCGTGCAGGTCGCCGAGTTGGGCCCCTTCGCGCCGAAGCGGATCGACACCTGGCCCGAGGCGAGATTGATGATGGCCGACGGAATGAAAAAGGGCGACACCTTGCGAGGGCCGCCGGCGAGCAGCGCCTCGTGCTCGCGCTCGATCGTGATGAACCCGCCGATGCCGGAGCCGATGTAGACGCCAATGTTCGGGGCGTTGACATCGGTAATCTGGAGGCTGCTGTCGTCCATCGCGATCTGCGCCGCCGCAATCGCGAACTGGATGAAGAGGTCCATCTTCTTGACGTCCTTCTTCTCGATGAAGGCGAGCGGATCGAAGCCCTTCACCTCCGCCGCGATCTGCGTCGCGTAGCCGGAGATATCGAACCGCGTGATCCGGGTGACGCCGCTCTGGCCGGCCAACACCCCTGCCCACGTCTCGTTGGTCCCGATGCCGAGCGCCGACACGAGTCCGATGCCGCTTACGACCACACGCCTGTTCACCGCTCCCTCCGCGCCTCTCTGGCTCGCTCCTGCGTGCTTACTTCTTGGTCTTGGCGTGCGACTCGATGTAGTCGATGGCTTCCTTGACGCGGGTGATCTTCTCGGCGTCCTCGTCCGGGATCTCGATCCCGAACTCCTCCTCGAAGGCCATCACGAGCTCCACCGTGTCGAGCGAGTCGGCGCCGAGATCGTCGACGAACGAGGCATCGGCCGTGACTTCCTCTTCATCGACGCCGAGCTGCTCCACGATGATGCTCTTCACCTTGTCTGAAACTGCCATTTGGCCTCCTGGCCTTTAGTGGTTGATGGTTGGTGGTAACGACCAACGACGAACCGGATTCACATGTACATGCCGCCGTTGACAGCAAGGACCTGACCTGTAATATACGCCGCCTCATCCGACGCAAGAAAACAAACCGCCGCGGCGACATCGGCAGTGGTGCCGAGTCGGCCGAGCGGAATCTGCGCGGCCCAGTCGCCCTGCGCCTTCCCGGTGATCGCCTTCGTCATGTCGGTCTCGATGAGTCCGGGCGCGACGACGTTGACCGTGATGTTGCGCGATGCGACTTCGCGCGCCAGCGCCTTGCTGAAACCGATGAGCCCGGCTTTCGACGCCGCGTAATTGGCTTGTCCCGCGTTCCCGGTCTGGCCGACGATCGAGCTGATGCTGATGATGCGTCCGCTGCGCTGCTTGATCATCGGCTTGAGCGCCGCCTGCACGAGCACGAACGCGGGCGTCAGGTTGGTCGCAATCACCTCGTCCCAGTCTTCGCGCTTCATCCGCAGCATCAGCTGGTCGCGCGTGATGCCGGCGTTGTTGACGAGGATGTCGACGCGCCCGTGGCGCGCGAGCACGCCCGACACCATCGCGTCGATCGACGCGGCGTCGGTGACCTCGAGCGCGACCGCGTCGGCCTTTCGCCCGGCCCCCTCGATGTCGCCGACGGTCCCCGCGGCGTGGTCGCCGCGGGCCGCCGCGACCACGTACGCGCCGCGCGAGGCGAGCATCACGGCGATACCGCGGCCTATCCCGCGCGATGCGCCGGTGACGACGGCCACCTTCCCGGTGAGATCAAGCACGCAGACCTGCCTCCACCGCCGCGAGATCGTCGGGCGAGGCGAAGCTGAACACGCGTGCGTCCTTGTGAATCTTCCTGACGAGACCGCTGAGCACGGCGCCTGGGCCAACTTCAACATAGTTGGTGACGCCTTCGGACGCAAGGCGCTGGACGACCTGTTCCCAGCGGACGGGCGCGGACACCTGCCTCACCAGCGCCTCGATGGCAGACGCCGCGTCACGCTTCGGTTCCGCGTCCACGTTGGCGACGACCGGTACCCGCGGATCCTGCACGCGCAGCGCCCGAAGATCCGGCTCGAGCCGCGCCTCCGCGGGCGTGAGCAACGCGCAATGGAACGGCGCGCTGACCGCGAGCGGAATGACGCGCTTCGCGCCCAGCACTTTCGCCCGCTCGCCGGCACGCTGCACCGCGGCCGTCGCGCCGGCGATGACCACCTGCCCCGCCCCGTTGATGTTCGCGGGGCTGACGATCTCTCCCTGCGCCGCCTCCTCGCACGCGCGGGCCACGGTCTCGCTGTCGAGACCGAGAATCGCGGCCATCGCCCCGGCGCCGACCGGCACCGCTTCCTGCATGTACTGGCCGCGCCTCCGCACCACCCGCACGGCATCCGCAAACGCCATGGTTCCCGCGGCGACGTTGGCTGAATATTCGCCCAGGCTGTGGCCGGCGACGAAGGCGGGCTCGATGCCCCGGGCGGCAAGCACCCGCTGCGCGGCAATGCTGACGGTGAGAATGGCCGGCTGGGCGTTCTGGGTCAGCACGAGCTGGTCTTCGGGCCCCTCGAAAATGACCTGCCTGAGGCCTGGCAGCGCCGCTTCCGCTTCATCGAACGCGGCGCGGGCTTCCGGGTAGGCGTCGGCCAGCGCGCGGCCCATGCCGACCTTCTGGGAACCCTGGCCCGGGAACACGAACGCGATCAATGCGGTGACACCGTCGCGGCGGCAATCTCGTGCCCGACGCGCTGAATGAAATCGCCCGCCGCAAACCGATAAGCCATCGCAATCGCGTTGCGGACCGCCTTCGGCGACGAGCGGCCGTGGCCGACGATGGCGAGGCCGGCGACGCCCAGCAGCGGCGCGCCGCCGTACTCGGAGTAGTCGACCCGCCGCCGGAACCGGCGGAAGGCCCGGCGCGAGAGCAGATAGCCGACCTGGCTCGAGAACGTTCCTCGGAGCTCGTCGCCGAGCAGCGTCTCGACGGCGTCCACGAGCCCCTCGCTGGTCTTGAGCACCACGTTGCCGGTGAACCCGTCGCAGACGATGACGTCGGCGACGCCGCTGTAGACTTCGCGCCCTTCGACGTTGCCGATGAAGTTGATCGGGGCGGCCTTGAGGAGGCGGTGCGCCTCGCGGGTCAGCTTCGACCTGACGTCGTCCTGATCGGCCTGTCGATCGCGGTGCTCGTCGGCCGGGCGCTGACGCGCACCAAGGCGGGCCGCACTCAGGTCGCGCTGCCGGCCGTGCTCGATTGGAGCGGCGGATCGTGGACCTCGATCGTCCGCCACGGGGCGCTGCTGCTGTTTCTCGCCGGCCTGCCGTTCTTCATCCTCGCGCTCGCCGATCCCTATTCGACGCTCACCCACGAGCAGGTCAGCTATCCCGGCCGGCGCATCGCGCTGATGATCGACGCCTCGTCCAGCATGATGGCGCGCTTCCCGGCGGCGCACCTCAACGCCAAGGCGCCGAACGAAGCGACGTTCTTCACCACGGTGGCCGCCGCCGAGGCATTCATCCGGCAACGGATCAGCGGCAAGTACCACGACCTCATCGGGCTCATCGAATTCGGCGACGAGGCCTACGTCGTGAC
>Ga0137418_10002013_pt1 | contig 18680 bp, 9 predicted proteins | sample CZODoug3_1_2_16f_FD_122242 | JGI IMG/M metagenome (GOLD analysis project Ga0137418, IMG submission 122242) | Vadose zone soil fungal communities from Angelo Coast Range Reserve, California, USA - CZODoug3_1_2_16fungal (Hybrid Assembly) | ecosystem: Environmental > Terrestrial > Soil > Vadose... | reverse complement strand
CCGAACGGATAACAGGAAGAACCAAAGTAGTAGCGTCGGACGCCGTCCATCCAGAGTACATGGATGTGGTCCATACCTATGTTCAGCATGCGGGTATTGAGCTTCAACGGGTCGCTTTCGATGCGGCATCAGGCGTGACATCGATTGATTCAATCGATGGTCTTGACGAAAAAACCGCGGCGGTGGTCGTGCAATCCCCTAATTTCATGGGATGTGTCGAGGACATCAAGGCCCTTGCCGACCGCGCACACGCGCTCGGCGCACTTTTGATAGTTGTCGTCACAGAGGCCATCTCGCTGGGATTGCTTCGTGCCCCAGGCGCTTGTGGGGCCGATATCGTTGTCGGCGAAGGCCAGTCTTTTGGTATCCCTCTATCTTTTGGAGGTCCTTACCTTGGCTTGTTTGCCACCAAGGACAAATATGCAAGGCAAATCCCGGGAAGACTTGTTGGCGAGGCTTTTGATAAACAGGGGCGCCGCGGATTCGTGCTAACGCTGGCCACACGTGAACAACATATTCGACGTGAAAAGGCCACGTCCAACATTTGTACAAACGAAGGTCTCATTGCACTTGCTGCGACAATCTATCTGGAAACGATGGGACGCCGGGGATTGCAGGAAGTGGCTCGGCAGTGTGCGCAAAAGGCGCACTACCTCGCCAGGCAGATATCATCTCTCGAAGGTTTTTCCCTGCGGTTCAGTGCACCGTGGTTCAACGAATTTGTGGTAACTGCGCCTGTTGCGGCCGAACGAATACTTCAACATCTTGCCACCCGAAGAAACATTACCGGGGGGCTTGCACTTTCCAGGTATTTCAACGATCGCCCCAACGACATTTTGGTATCTGTCACTGAGCTGAATTCCCGCCAGCAGATGGATGACCTCGTATCGGGTCTCGTCGAAGTCGTTAGCTGAGGATCATTCGGAGTCACAAAGTCTTCTCCATTTACTAAGTTCCAACTGAAACAACTATGAGTTCCAGCAAGATTACAAAAGTTACGTCCAATATTAGTCATAACGAAGCGCTGATTTTCGAACGCTCGCATCCGGGCAGAATCGGTTACAGATTGCCTGCGCTCGATGTCGATGAAGTCGCGCTGGACGAACTGATGCCGGTGGATTTGCAACGTGATGACGATCTTGAGGGAATGCCGGAAGTAAGCGAAGTCGACGTAATTCGTCATTTTACGCGCATTTCAACATGGAATTATTCGATTGACCTGGGCATGTACCCGCTTGGATCTTGTACGATGAAGTACAATTCAAGGCTCAACGAAAAGGTGGCGCGAATACCCGGCTTCGCAAATCTTCACCCGCTTTCGCCCGAGGAAGGCGCTCAGGGCGCACTTCAGTTGATCTACGAGTTGCAACAGGATTTGATCGAGATAACAGGTCTACCTGGAATTTCGCTTCAGCCTGCGGCGGGAGCCCATGGCGAGATGACGGGGGTAATGTTGATTCGTGCATTTATCGATGCACGTGATGGGAAAAGCGCCTCAGCGAATCGCCGTACCATGTTAATTCCCGATTCTGCTCACGGCACGAATCCAGCTTCTGCGAGCCTTTCGGGATTTACAGTTAAGACTGTTCGTTCAACTGCTGAAGGGTACACCGACCTCGATCACCTCAAAGAATTGTGTTCGTCCGGAGATGTCGCAGGCTTAATGCTGACTAACCCAAATACGCTGGGCCTATTTGAGATAAACATTCGGGAGATTTGCGACATCGTCCATAAGGCCGGAGGTCTGGTTTACATGGATGGCGCAAATATGAATGCGCTTGTGGGGGTTGCACGCCCCGGTGATATGGGCGTGGACGTTATTCACCTTAATCTTCACAAAACGTTTTCAACTCCGCACGGAGGCGGCGGTCCCGGTTGCGGTCCATGTTGCTGCTCTGCGGAATTGGAGCCTTTCCTCCCGGTTCCGAGAATTGTTAAGGAAGCTGAAAATTATCGGCTGGATTATTCGCGTCCTCAAACTATCGGCCGTGTAAAGGCCTTCTTTGGGAACTTCGGCATGATGGTTCGAGCATTGGCTTATATTCAGACGCACGGATACGATGGCTTGCGGGAAGCAACAGAAGCTGCAGTTCTCAATGCTCGTTATCTTGCAGCAGGATTATCTTCAGATTTTGACAAGCCGTTCGCCGGTGACCCAATGCACGAGGTCGTATTCACAGATAAGCGACAGTCGCGCAAAGGAGTTCACACGCTGGATATCGCAAAGCGACTGATCGATTATGGCTTTCACCCGATGACGATATATTTCCCACTGATCGTACAGGGCGCAATGCTGATCGAGCCGACCGAGTCTGTCGGCCGGGCCGAGTTGGATCAGTTTGTTGATGCGATGAAGAACATCGCTGAAGAGGCGCGGGAAACGCCTCAAGTCGTTATTGACGCACCACATTCCACTCGAATTGGCAGGTTGGACGAAGCGGCAGCAGCACGAAAGCCGGTTCTGCGGTGGCGTCCCAGGAGCACAGCAAAAACTGCATAAACCGGGATGGAATCCCCGCCTGCCCGCATTTTTTCTTCCTTTTATTTGTGGCGTTCGAAAATGGGCGTCAGGCGCCGTCTGAAACTACGCAATCTTCAATCCTCGTGTGAGCTCCCACCCGCAACTCTATTTGAGCCGGGAGAAATTCCGGTATTCCACCCGCTAAGCGCCTTAAAATTCATATGCGAAAGTTTTTGCTGAGCCGAAACTATTGTTGTAGAATTCAGCTACAGGCGGCCTTGCGATCTATCCGGTTCGAGATTCTCGATTGGTTGACGGGGTCGCCTGATTTCATGTTCGATGCTTTTGGAAACGGTCTTTCTTCATGACGAGCGGGCTTGTAATTCACGTCGCGTCCTCGACGGACAAACATACAGAAATCCTTGCGACCGATCGTATTACGATTGGGACGGGTCATCAATCAGACATTCGTCTGATCGAAGATGCGATTCCTTCGCCCCCTCTTACTTCAGAGCACCTAATCGAAATCGCAAGAAACAACGGCGACTACATCATTGCGGGATTCGACCCTTCACAAAAGCTTACTCTAAACGGGAATGGCTTAAATGCCGGTTACACCATCAGGGATGGCGACGTAATCCACATTGAAGGATCTGATTTATCGCTTCAATTCTTTCCCATCGGGGGTGTACCCACCGCCCTAACTCGGTCACCGCAGGAGACGCGGGTTGCTGCGTTTATTGAAAACGCTGCGATTGAATCTGCCGCCACAGCCCGGCGAGACGATGCCAAGGTGTTTCTAAGGGAATTTACACGCGAGTTGGTTCGCGAAATCAGCATCAGCACAAAATTAGTATCCATGGCGATCGCGGCGGCGCTGGTAGGCGGCGTGCTGTATCTTGGATTCGGTCTTTACAAGGAGGTTCAGACTAGCCGAGGAGTGATAAATGACCAGCAAGACCAAATCAAGAAAATGTCCGAGCGAGTCCAAAAAACAACCGAAGAGATTAAGCTGACGGGCGATAAAAGCCAGATGTTGCTTGACAGTATGTCTTTGGCGCCCAGGATTCGGAGCGTTTATGGGAGCGGTGTTTGTCTGATTTCCGGATCTTTCTATTTTGTGGATAAAGCGACGGGTCGTCCTTTAAGATATGTGGAGACCCAGACTGGCGAGGACAGCGGTACCCCTCAAAGCGGCGTGGACACTTCGCAATTAACTGCGGATGGAAACGGAGCGATTGCCGAGTTTGAATTCGTCGGCACAGGCTTCTATGTTGGCGGGGGATACGTCCTTACTAACAGGCACGTCGCTCAGCCGTGGCTCGCCGATGAAAGAGCCCAAACGCTGACCAGTACGGTCACCACACAACCGCGCCTTAAGAAGTTAGCAGCCTTTTTTCCTGGCCACTCGCAGGCAATGCCTTTGAAGTTTCGGATTTCGTCGCAAAAGGACGATTTAGCAGTTTGCAGTCTCGAGTCAAAGGACCTTCCTGGCAAAATTCCGACTCTCCCTCTCGATAAAGATTCAGACTCGATTGCAGTTGGGAAATCGGTAGTTATGATGGGATACCCATCAGGCCCTGACCGATTACTTGCGTTACTCGACGATTCTGAAGCTCGAAGTGTTCAGGCAAAATACGGTTCGTCACTCGAGTCTTTGCTCGATTATCTCGCAACGAGGAACCGGATCCAGCCCTTAACGACCCAGGGTCACATCACCGATCTGGACATTCGACGAATTGTTTACGACGCGCGCACCGCCGAGGGTGGGTCCGGGGCCCCCCTTTTTGGACAGTCTGGACGGGTTATCGGAATAAACTTTGCTGTTTTTACGGAAAATACTGCTTCTAACTTTGCCGTTCCAGTACATTTGGCTGTCACACTACTCGAGCGTGTCGGCTGGAAAGCTCCAGAGGTGCCGGGTGAAAAGCCCGATGAGAATAACGCAAATCAAAACTCCAACCGGCCGGGTGGAGTCTCAGCGCCAACTTCACGTTGATCCCCGATTCACGAACCCATTGCATTTGCAGGTAAAGTGCCTCGCAGTTGATTCGCTTCAATTCGGCTGCGAGGATCATTTCTGAGGGTTTAGTCTGTTGAAATAATCGATGAATTCCGCTGTAACATCTGACGCTGTTCCCATTTCGATTTTAACTGTCAACTTTTGCAATTCATCTTGATCCACAATTAACCCGATTGAATGCTCTTTTGCAAACTGATCGAGCGCCTTGCCGATGCTTCCGGCGACGGACTTTATCTCCTTGTCGCCTTCTTTTTTTGCTCTGACGTACTTCAAAATCCCTTTCGACTCGTCCGCGAAACCCTCTGTGTGGACGTAGGCAATCCTGGCGGGCGACGGAACCATGTTTATCGATAACAGCCAGCCTATGGCCTGAAGTCGCGCACAGGCTCGAACTTCTGGGATAATGTCCGTCTTACGATGCTCATTGCTCAAAGCGAAAATCAGGGCAATATGATACACGGCATTTTCCGGGTCGGTTCGGATCGCTGTTCGAAAAACGCCTTCCGCATTCTCCCATTCGCCTGCAACCATCAATTCGCTGCCCTGCCGAAAATAGCCGTCTGCCGGCGCCGGAGACTGACCGATATAAGATGCGGGTAAAAGAAATAGCGCAGAAAACAGGCATACGAATTTGGTTTTCACTTCAACCCTCGAGGTAGAGTTTTTATAGGTAGTCGAACGAGCACCCATCTTAAACTCGGCGAAGCATCGGTGACAAGGCATCGATCGATGGCCTGGAAACTACAAAAGGGAAATCACAAACATCCTTGTGCGTCGGATTTATCGTGAACGGGGGCAGGCGACGATCCGGCGAGAAATCCGTTGCTGGACATCTGGGGCTGGTTTCCCTACTCTTCCCTTTCGTTGCAATTTGGTTCGAGGAACTCTTTTGGGGCGACCATCAGGAAACTCTCGCCAGGTATTTTTATAGGTCGCTTTTTTCGAGTATGTTAACCTTTTATTTATTCGAAGGGACACATCATGTTTTTTTGAATCGGGACTATTCCCGCAGCTTCCGCAAAACCCGGATCGTTCAAAATTTTAGTTGAAAGAGAATTATGGATAGCCTCGTTTTTTCAAATATTACCCACCGGCCCGCAAGGACGATCGTCAGCATTGCCGGAATTGGGATTGGTGTTCTTTTGATCGTATTTACAGTTGGGCTCGCACACGGGATGCTTAGAGAACGTGGAAAGCGTGAAGCCAACATTGGCGTCGAGATAATGATCCGGGCCTCCGGGACGATGGGCCTGACGGGCTCGCAGCCTTTTAACCTTCCAGTTTCGAAAGCCGCCGAGCTTGCCAAAGTGCCCGGTGTCCGCATCGCGGTTCCCATTGGCCAAACCTTTGACAAGAGCGACTCCGGGTTTGGCACCCGGATGATTGAAGGCATCGATTTTGACTCGTATGCAGCTGCCACGCACATAAATTTGAAAGAGGGTCGAGCGTTGGGCGCGGGCGACGAAGCCGTTGTCGATAGCGTCTGGATACAGGAACATAACTCCGCCACACTTGGATCGAAGCTTAAGTTGTTCGACCGGCAATTTACTATTGTGGGAGTATATCAGCCACCCGGCGGTGGTCGAATCAAGATTCCGCTTTCCACTCTCCAGGATCAATTGGGGGGCGAGGGTCATTGCAGCACAATTCTTGTCGCATGTAACAATCCGCAGGAACAAGACGTGGTAGCTGGACGAATTCGGGCCGCGTTTCCCGACGAACAGATAATATTTACTCGCGATCTTCCGGAACTTTACGCATCAGGTATTCCGGCGCTGACCGTATTCCTAAATGTCGTGGTAGCTGTGGCTGCAACCATTAGTATGTTGGTTGTCCTGCTTGCGATGTATACCACCGTTACTGAAAGGACACGTCAAATCGGAGTTTTGAAATCGCTCGGGATGTCCAAGTCGAGTATTGCCTGGGTGATCGAGCAGGAGGCAGCCCTCGTTAGTTTCCTTGGGGTTGTGACCGGAGTCGTGTTCGCAATCATATTTCGTTTTGTTGTGATGCGCTTTACGACTTTGACAATTGAAATCGAAACGAAATGGGTCTTGATTTCCCTTGGTGTTGGGTTAATCGGAGGCAGTATCGGGGCGCTTTATCCTGCACTGCGCGCTGCACGACAGGATGCCGTTGAGGCTCTTAGCTACGAATAGGGACTCCAGTTGGGCTTCGTAAACAACCCTTGTCGGTAATTTTCAAATGGCGAATTCCAACCACTCCTCAGCGGTTGTCCTCGTCAGTTTTCCACCAGAGCCTTTAGCTCTCGACACTACGCAGCAGGCAGTTCGTCTGGGCGTTAGTGTCGCGTCCGTCCTCAGTTTCGCTTATCACATCTAGGTACCCACCACATTTAGGCGTATGATTGGGATTATGAATCCCCGAAAAGTAGACGACGACGATATTCAAATAATCGAGGTTAACCCACGCCGCACCTTTCATTGGAAACGGTGGCTCATCGCCATTGTAGTCATAGTTTTCCTTGGGGCAAGCAGAGGGCTGTCGGTTTTCCTTTCGGCGACATGGTTCAAATCACTCGGGTTCGAATCCGTTTATTGGTACATACTCGAAATCAAGTTCGCATTGTTTGCGATTTTCGCGCTCTCAACTTTCGCTATACTCCGAGTCGCCTTCTGGCTTCTGGCGCGCACTGTGGATCCTTCCTTAACAAAGCCGCGATCCCTTATCGTCAACAATCAGCAGATATCTCTGTCTCCGGCACGCGTGATTCGAATCGCATCATGGATTATCTCTGCTCTGATAGGCCTAATCTACGGACTGAGTATTCGAGATAGCTGGAAGCAATTTGCTTTATATTTGAATCAAACGGCGGGAAGTGTCGTCGAACCCGTTCTTGGTCGTTCGATTGGGTTCTACCTGTTCACGCTTCCGGTATACGACACGATCTCGGGATGGCTCCTCTTTCTGTCAATCGTAGTGCTTCTTGTAGCGATAGGGTTTTCCGTATTTTCCATGTTTGGAAATGAAGGGGCTCAACCCGAGTCACTTTCGCCGTCCATTGCCCGCTTTCCCTCGATTTCCGTTTCGGCTTCGATTCTCTTCCTGATGGTTGCCGCAAAGGTATATTTGTCGCGCTATCCGCTGCTTTGGGAGGATCACCAGGCCTTTAGTGGCGTGACCTACACGGAAGCTCACTACGTGATACCCGGCCTTACTGCAGTCTCGATTAGTTTGATCATTGCCTCGGCGTTATGTCTGATCAATGCGTTCTGGACAAAACGTGTAAGTGTTTTGGGCGGTGCGATAGTACTTCCTGTGATCGTTTTCCTTGCCGGCTGCGTCTTCATTCCATCATATGTTACGAGTTTTGTGGTTAAGCCAAACGAACTTGGCCGCGAAACACCGTTCATTGAAGCCAATATCGCGGCCACGCGCAGGGCGTTTAAACTTGATCAGCTTGAACTGCGAAACTTTGACGCTGAACCGATGATCGACGCTGCCGAACTTGCCGCAAATCGGCCAACTCTTGACAATGTCCGCCTCTGGGATTGGCGTGCTCTCCAGGACACCTTGCGTCAAACCCAGGAGATTCGAACATATTATGACTTCACGGATGTGGACGTTGACAGATACGTAGTTGGAGGGCAAACGCGGCAGATGATGGTTGCCGCACGTGAGCTGGATGTGAATAAGTTACCTGAGCAGTCGCGGAACTGGGTCAACGAACGGTTGATTTATACACACGGCTACGGAGTGACGATGAACACCTCCAACGGATTCACTCCCGAAGGATTACCGGTGTTTGTATTATCGAATATGCCGGTAGAGTCAACTGCTCCGGAAATAAAAGTAACGCGTCCGGAAATATACTTTGGGCAAAAGACCGACACCGATGTGTATGTAAATACCCGGCAGAAGGAATTTGACTTTCCGCAGGGAGACGCCAACAGCTATTCCACCTACAGCGGTACTGGTGGAATTCCACTTGGTTCAGGGATTCGCAAAACGCTTTTAGCGGCGGCACTTGGCGATTTGGCCAAGATTCCGTTTTCCGATGCGATCATCCCGGAAACTCGCGCTTTGATTCACAGGAACATCCGCGAGCGCGTTAATAGCATTGCGCCTTTTCTCATTTACGACAACGACCCTTACATCGTGGTTACTTCTGACGGTCGACTGGTTTGGATGATCGACGCATTTACTGAGTCTTCGACATATCCCTATTCGCGCCACTATATCGCTGCGGATCGCGAGGTCAACTACATCAGAAACAGTGTTAAGGTGACCATTGATGCTTACAACGGCACGGTGACCTTCTACATTTTTGATTCCGAGGATCCGATTATCCAGACGTACAAGAACGTCTTCCCTGCTCTGTTCCGCGATGCTTCCGAGATGCCGGCGGATCTTCGGGCGCACATTCGTTATCCCGAGACTTTGTTCCGGGTGCAAGGGGACGTTTTCAGTCTGTACCACACACAGAACGCCAAGATGTTTTTCCAGAGGGAAGATATTTGGAGTGTCGCCAATAAGACCGGTACGGGAAGAGATCAGAAGCAACAACCAACGCCGGTTGATCCCTATTTCGTTCTGATGCAATTGCCTGGGGAAAACCGCCCCAACGAATTCGCTGAAATACTGCCGTTCACGCCCGCAAACCGTAACAATATGATCGGCTGGATGGCGGGCAGAAGTGACGGTGACGCTTACGGTTCATTGCTTGTTTATAATTTTCCCAAGTCGCGGCTAGTCGACGGGCCGCTCCAGATCGAGGCTCGAATCGATCAGAACGCCCAGTTATCCGGACAATTTACCCTTTGGAATCAACAGGGTTCGCGCGTTCAGCGGGGCAGTCTTTTGGTGATCCCAATTGGCAAGTCATTATTATATGTGGAACCAATCTATTTAAAGGCTGAAAGTAGTCCGATGCCGGAGTTGAGACTTGTTGTGCTCGCGACACAGGAGAAATTAGCGTACGGACTTAATTACCAGGAAGCACTTACAAATCTTTTCGGGCAGCAAGCAAAACAGCCGGAATCGCCTGGTCAACCCGGACAGGAGAGCCAGACCGGTAAACAGCCGGCAACTGAAACCAAGGCGCAGTCAACGCAGGATCTGATTCATCAGGCGGCCAGTGATCTGTCTGAATACAGGAAACTGACTTCGGAAGGAAAATTCGGCGAGGCAGGGCAAAAGCTTGAATCGGCTACCAGAGCCCTCGATGAGCTGAATAAAACGGCGGGCAAGCCTTAGAAATTGGACTGCGTCGGGCAATCTCGTCGTTAGTGATCATTGGTGTGGTATCCCCGCGTATTCTATTGCTGGAGGACGACCCGAACCGGTGCGAATGGTTCACCGGTTGGATTCCAGATGCTGTCTGGGACGTAACATGCAAGACGGGCGTGGCCATTAACTGGTTGCTGGAACGTTCGTACGGATTGATTTTGTTGGACCACGATCTACTTGAAGAGCATTATCTCTCGGCAATACCAGACGATTTGAATACGGGATTCGCAGTTGCCCAATGGCTCGCTGAAAATCCGGAGTGTCAGAAAGCAGTTCGGATTCTCGTCCATTCAATGAATTTCGACGGTGCAAATCGAATGGTCGAGGTTTTGACGAGGTCTGGACGCGCCGCTGAGCACATCCCGTTTCCGCATTTGCAAACGCATTGCCAGGCCTATATCGGATATCAACAGTGCAGCCCCGCCCCTTTTTCCCAACGAACGCGCCGGTCGTGAAGTTCGACGTTGCTTCGTACTTCTTGACCCGGCCGCCACCGCAGCCTAAGTCAGTCTGCGTCGTTTTTCGCGGAGTTAATCGTTCGAGTCATCAACGCTCCGTTATTGCTTTACACCGTTTTTTTCCTCGATCCTGTTTCTGAGATCTTTCACGCCTTCGAGGACCTCCCTATGTTCCGGTAAATAATCGGGATCTGGCGGAATTTTATCAATCTCATCCAGTTTTTTCTTTGCGTCCGGAATCCGATCGGTCTTAAAGTATGCCTCCGCCAGCTGCAGCTTGAGCATTGGATTTGCTTTGTCCAGCCGGTCACCCTTCTGAAGATATTCGACGGCCGCCGACGGGTCGCCTCCAAGCATCTTTGGCGCTTCGAGACTTACCTGTCCAAGTATCATATAGGCGCTGCCCCCTTCGTACGAAGGATCAATCCTTAAAACGGCCTGCATTTCGTTTCGAATATCGTCGATCGACGAGAGCCCTGCGAGAACACCTGTTTTAGCGGTCCCTCCGTAGTTTGCCCCCAACCAAAAATGACCTTCAGCGGCGTCCGGTTTTGCCTGAATCGCCGCTTTGCCGGCATCAATGCCTTCACGAAACGCACGACCGCGTTCCTCATCGTTCGTCGTATGTGAACCAAGGTAGTAGTTATACTCTGCCAGGCGCCAGAGAATTTCATAATTTGAGAAGTCCCTGGTCCGCGCCTCCTTAAGAGTGTTAATCGCCGCTCTCAGTTTGCTTAGGTCATCCCGCTGAGCGTATAGCGCCATTGACTGATTTATTAACGTTTGTGACGACTCGGGTGCTGCGGACGCTTCGTCCGAACTTGCTTTCCGTTTGCAACCGGTTAGACCCGCAAAGACGAATATTCCGAGAATTAATACTAATAAATTTTGCTTGTACAATAATTTAGCTCCTTCTCTGTCCGCATTAAGCCGGCCGAAGGAAATAACGCGGGCCTCCTTCTATCGCCCGTTCCTCTTACCAAAAAGTGCGGATTTAGGGTATATTTCTCCGTCTATAGTCTGATGTCGAAATCATTGGATGCGTTCCAGGTTTGGTTCGCTAGCCATTGATAAGTGGAGGAAAGTTTGGCAGCGGCTGCATTCTACGACCTTGAGGGAACTCTGGTCAGCACCAATTTGGTCCATACACTTGGATTTTATGCTCGCAATCAACAGGGCCTGCTTCGTTCGATAAAGAAAAGCGCGGCAACCGTGCTGAGTCTGCCGCTGTTTGCCGTCACGGATCAGTATAGCAGGAAGGTCTTTAATGACCTCTTCTTCCAGCGCTATAAAGGCGAGACCGAGGACCGTTTGAGATATTTTTCTGAGGAACTGTTCGAGGACGTGTTGAAACCGGCCGTGTATCCGGGAGCGCTCGAATTGATCGACAAATCGCGTCGACTGGGTTTGAGACAGGTGGTCGTGACCGGCGCGCTGGACATTTCCGTGACGCCCTTGATGAGATATCTTGGAATCGAGGACTATGTCGCCAACCACCTCGAATTTGTTAATGGAGAAGCGACAGGGCGACTGTTGCCCCCGATGATTGCGGCTGCCACTAAAGCGTCCTGGATGCGAAGCTTCGCCGAACGCGAATGCCTTAGTTTAAGTGATTCATATGCGTACAGTGATAGTATGAGCGATCTGCCGATGTTGTCGGTGGTTGGCCATCCCGCAGCTGTCAATCCGGATATGAGGCTGCGTCAAACCGCGCTCCATCACGACTGGCCGATTCTTAATCTGAAATAAAAATCTTTTTTTGGTTTCTCTTATCCGTTGCCAGCCCGGCCGGATTAGTTCGTTACATTCTCAGGACAAAATGGCCCTTCAACTTAGACGTAAGACACACGAATCAGTCCTTTATATCGACACAGATAGTGCCCCGCGCATTATTCCTTCTGGCGAAGACTTTATCCTTGAAGATTTGCCGGTCGGTACGCGAGTTATTTACCCCAAGCCGCCAATTAAGGGTTTGCCCAATCGCGAAGCCGCAATCCGTTATGCACTGAATCACCCGCATGAGACCGAGCCTTTGTATGCTCAGCTTTATCCCGGGATGCGCGTTACGATTGCTCTCGACGATATCAGCTTGCCGCTTCCCCCGATGGCAACCCCTGACATTCGTCAGTCGGTCCTGGAAGTGTTGCTCGACCTGATGAGCGCAAACGGCGTTGATGACGTGCATTTGATTATCGCCAATTCCCTTCACCGTAAGATGACGGAATGGGAAATGAAACGAATGGTAGGCTCGAGGATATTTAACGAGTTTTATCCCGACCGTTATTACAATCACGATGCTGAATGGGACGACGGACTGGTTAAGCTCGGAGAGACGCGACACAAGGAACCGCTTAGAGTAAACCGTCGCGCCGCGGAAAGCGATCTCCTTATTTATGTAAATATCAACCTTGTGCCGATGGACGGCGGACATAAGTCTGTTGCAGTCGGACTTTGCGATTACGAAAGTCTTCGCGCCCATCACGAACCGCAGACGATCAGGGATTCCGACAGCTATATGGACCCTGCACGATCTGAACTAAATCATAAGATCGAGCGCCTTGGAAAGCTTGTTGACGAGCATATGAACGTCTTTCATATCGAGACTGCTATCAACAATCGGATGTACAAGGGCGAGATGGATTTTCTGATCAAAAACGAGGACGATTTTTCGGCGTTTGATCGTATGAAGTTCGAGGCTATGCGGTTGGCGATGAGCAAGATTCCTCGTGCTGCACGTAGAAAGATTTTGCACTCGGTCCCTGCTCAATACGAAATGATTGCCTGCCATGCCGGGAAGACAGAGCCGGTTCATGCAAAGATCGTTGAAAAATGCTTTGACCAGTATGCAATTCCAATTAAAGGGCAGTGTGACATTCTGATAACTGGAATTCCGGATATCTCGCCCTATAACGTCTATTCCGTTCTTAACCCATTGCTGGTTCAGGTAATGGCGCTGGGCTATCATTTTAATTTCTATCGAAACAAGCCACTTCTGAAGAAAGGTGGCGTGTTGATCCTCCAGCACCCGTGCTATGACGAGTTTGACCACAACTTCCACCCAAGCTATATAGAATTTTTCAATAGACTATTGCCCGAAACCCGCGACGCAGTAGTGTTAAGGGACAAATACGAGCGTGAATTCGCAACCAATCCGTCTTACGTCGAGATGTACCGGCGTGGGAACGCTTATCACGGCGCACATCCGTTCTTCATGTGGTATTGGGGTGAAAATGGCCGCCAGCATGTCGGTAAGGTCATCGCTGCTGGTGCCGAAAACGCCCATGTTCCGGCTATGCTCGGCTGGGATCGCGCGGATAACCTAACGGAGGCAATTGCCATGGCTCGCAGCTATATGGGCCGTTCCGCGGAGATTACGATGCTCCATCAGCCGATGATCGGTATTGCGGATATGGAGTAGGCCGAAGATGAAATTATCGCCAACAGAGATATACAACGGTAAGAACGTGTTTATCATTGGCGCGACCGGCTTCGTGGGCAAGGTCACGCTAAGCATGCTTCTGCATCGCTTTCCTAACATTGGAAAGGTGTACGTAACCGTTCGTGCCCGTTCGCTCGAGGAGTCGCATACGCGATTCTGGAATAACGTCATCACGTCTCCACCGTTTAATCCGCTTCGCGAGCGTTATGGTTCTGCGTTCGACGGGTTCATCCGGGACAAGATTGAGATCGTGAACGGTGATATCGCCGAGACTAATCTTGGATTCACCGAGGAAGATGCCGCGCGAGTCGCCGAAGATGTCGACGTCCTTATAAATAGCGCCGGAAACGTTACATTCAACCCTACACTTGAAAGTGCGCTTCGAACGAATGTAGCTGGCACGCAGAATGTCATCGCATTTGCCAAAAGAATGAATCGCCCGGCGCTGGTACATGTTTCCACATGTTTTGTCGCCGGCAACAGGTCGGGACCGGTTTGGGAAAGCGACCCGGTAGTCGGCTATTTTCCGCGGCGCGAAGAACTTCAGGGTGTTGAGTTTGATGTGGTTCAGGAGATTCGCGATTGCGCGAAACTTTCCGAGCGGGTTAAGGAAGAAGCCAAGGACGCGATGTGGATCTCAAAATTCCGAGATTCTGCTCGTAAGAGGCTTTACGAGGAAGGGCGCGCCGCTGACGATCCGGATGCCCTCGGTCTCGCGGTCGCGCGTGAGCGTAAAGTCTGGACCCGGACGCGGTTAACAGAACTTGGAATGGAACGCGCGGCGTGGTGGGGCTGGCCGAATATTTATACATACACCAAGAGCCTTGGTGAGCAGCTGGTGGCGGCTGAGACCGGGATCGTTCGCTCAATCGTTCGGCCTAGCATTGTCGAATCGGCGGCCGTTTATCCATTTCCGGGATGGAACGAGGGTTTTACTACGACTGCGCCGCTGATTTTTCTTGCCTTCAAAGGTAAGACGGTTATTCCCGCCAGCGACAAGTTGATTCTTGATATCACTCCCGTTGATCGTGTTGCCGCGGTTATGCTCGCGGTTGCGGCGGAAGCCATTGTTTCTGAACCACGACTGGTTCATCAGGCCGCGACAGGCGATTCGAATCCAAACAATATGAAGCGGATCGTTGGGATGGTCGGACTCTATAAGCGAAAGCATTTTGCCGAGAAAGAGACTGGCGCCAGAATTCTCAACGAGATTGCCGGCCGGATGGAAGCGCGTGCGGTTTCATACGAACAATATCAAAAGACTTCGACCCCCATGTTCAACACCATGGCTAAGAAGGCTTCGTCTGTCCTGGATAAGGTACGTCCGAGTTGGGCAGGTGGACGCGTTTCGGATGTCGTCGATCAATTGAAGGGGCAGGTCGATCGACTCGAAGAATTGACACGTGAAACCGACGAGGCATTTCAGCTGTTTAAGCCCTTCATGTCGGACAACGCCTATGTTTTCCGCTCTGACAACATTCGCTCTCTCTTTGACAGAATTCGAAACGACGAACGAGGCCTGCTGACCTGGGAGCCGGAACGGCTTGACTGGTACGATTATTGGATGAATATCCATTTCCCAGGTCTTAAGAAATGGGTGTTCCCGACACTTGAAGACGAGATGCGCGCGCAACCGAAGCGCGTTTACACCTATCGCGATCTCATCGAGCTATTTGAAACCACCACACGACGACACTCTGCCCGGGTCGCAATGAGAATTGAGCGTGATGGCCGGAATGAGCAATACACTTATGCGGACCTCCGGGAGCTTGCAAATCGTGCAGCCGGTTTCTTTGTTTCCCAGGGTGTTAAGCAGGGAAACCGGGTAATGCTGGTCAGCCGAAATGCTCCCGAATGGGGCATGTCTTACTTTGGTGTTTTGAAAGTTGGTGCGACTTGTATCCCAGTCGATCCGGAAAGTCGCGTTGACGAGATCGTAAATTTTGTACGTGCGGGCGATGCTGCAGGGATCGTTCTTAGCAGCGAAATGCTTCGCGAGTACGAAGGTTTGCGCGAAAAACTGGATGCTATCGAACTAAACGAGACGAAGATATGGTTGTACGACGATATCTTCGCGATTACGGACGAGGAAATTGAAGATCAGCGGATCGCTCAATTACCTGCGCGTGTTCCCGCGCAAACGGTCGCATCGCTAATATTTACGTCCGGCACTACAGGTCAGCCTAAGGGCGTCATGCTGTCGCATAAGAATTTCACCAGCATGACCTCGATGTTGTCTTCGATCTTCGACATGACCACCAACGATGGCGTTTTGTCGGTTCTGCCGTTACATCACACCTTTGAATTCTCGACAGGTTTCCTGGCGCCACTTAGCCGTGGCGCCCAGATAACTTATCTTGAAGAGCTTTCCGGAGAAGCGCTCGCGCGGGCCATCAAGAATGGGCACGTGACCGGTATGGTTGGCGTGCCTGCACTTTGGGAACTGCTGCATCGTCGAATCAAAAATCGGTTAAACGAGCAAAGCGAAGTCGTTGGCAAGGCTGCCGATGTGCTTATTCAGTTTAATGCGTGGCTTCGGAACAAGACGCCTTTCAATCTTGGGCAATTGCTGTTTTATCCAATACATGAGGGCCTTGGCGGGCGCATTCGATATCTAATCAGCGGTGGATCAGCTCTAAATGAAAAGGTTCAAAGGGAATTTCATGGTCTTGGATTTACAATCCTCGAAGGCTACGGTCTGACGGAAGCCTCTCCTGTTTTGACAGTTACGCGGCCGCAAAATGTGCTGCTCAAAGGAAGCGTGGGTCGCCCGCTTCCCGGGGTCGAAGTCAAGATCGTAGACGCAGACCAAAGCGGTGTTGGAGAAGTAATTGCGCGCGGCCCCAACATCATGGTCGGTTACTACGCAAATGAAGCGGCAACCAGAGGAGTGCTGGTGGATCGATGGCTCCGAACAGGCGACATAGGACGACTGGATAGCGAAGGGAATCTTTTCCTCGTGGGACGGTCAAAAGATATTATCGTTGATACGAACGGAAAGAACGTTTACCCCGACGAACTCGAGGATGCATATAGCGACTTCCCGCTGATTAAGGAACTTAGTGTCGTTGGTTTGCCGGATGGCATCGGGGAAAAGGTCGCGTGCATGGTTGTGGCGGATTATGACTTTGATATCGCCCTCTCACGTGCCGAGGTTAGACGAAAAATCGAAGAACATTTCAGAGATATTTCCTCAACTCTACCTTTCTTTAAACGGGTTAAGGTTCTTCATTTCTGGGATGGCGAACTGCCGCGCACAGCCACCAGGAAGGTCAAGCGCCGGGAAGTGGTTTCGGCAATGCAGGTACTGGAACTGAGTGCTCGAAAGACTTCAGAGACCGGGACCAAAGAGAAAACTGCCGGTATGCCACTTTGGCTGTTGGATGTGGTAGCAACGGTCGCAGGCCGTCCTCGGTCTGAAATCACGTTTGATACCCGGTTAAGCGATCTCGGTTTTGACAGCCTGATGTTTGTCGAACTCGCCACTGCGATTGAAAGTGCCGGAGGGACAATATCGTCTCCGAATATTCTGACAGAAGTTGTCAACCTAAGGGAGTTGTCGGGAATAGTTACCAGGCAGATTGCCGGTGCACAAAAACCTCAGCATGAAACGCGCGACGATTCAGGAGTGCAAACTGACGGAGAGATTTTCATCCCCTCGCTTGTTCGCTCGATCGGAAATCGTGGCCTTGATGTAATTCAACAGGCTTTTTACGGTAGTTTCTTAAACTCGAAATATGAGGGGCGCGGCAATATCCCTGTACACACAAATTTTATCATCGCGCCAAATCACACCTCTCATCTCGATATGGGCTTGGCCAAAATGGCGCTCGGCGAAGCAGGTCGTGACATGGTTGCATTGGCTGCCGCTGACTATTTCTTCGATAACAAATACAAGCGCGCCTATATGGACAACTTCACGAATTTAGTGCCCATAGAGCGTAGCGGAAGTTTGAGACAGTCACTTCGCCATGCGAGGTCGTTTCTTGACCGGGGATACAACGCGCTGATCTTCCCTGAAGGAACGCGTTCAGTCACTGGAGACATTGCGGAGTTCCGTCCCGTCATTGGGTATCTGGCGTTGACATGTCGGATTGGGATTCTTCCGATGTACCTGTACGGCACGTATGAGGCAATGCCAAAGGGTTCTAACTTGATCAAGAGCCGCGATATTGGCGCTCGCATCGGCCGGTATATCCCACCCGAAGAGCTCGATGAAATGACCAAAAGATTACCCAGGTCAGAAGCCTACAGACTGATCGCTGCATTCGTGCGTCATCAGGTATTGAGCCTCCGCGACGGAACCCGAGCGGATTTCAACGCGCTTGCCATGCGGGAGTTGTGGAAGAGCGAACGCCGAAATCAAGCCAACGAGGCGCCGGACACCTCTGAAGACCATCTCGTTACGGCTGTCGACTAATAAAGCGAAATGGCAACAACCACAAAGACTCGATCGACAAAAAAAGCATCAACAAAGCGTTCTACAAAGAAAACCGTGGCGTTGGTTCGCAAATCGGCCCCAAGGACGCTGGTCACCGGAGGCACTGGATTTCTCGGCTCTCACCTGGTGAGACAGTTGGTGGAAGACGGCGCTAAAAATTTACGCGTCCTTACTACTTCTTCTCCTGCCTGGCTCGCTGAACTGGGTGTCGAAGTTATCGAAGGGTCGATAACAGATCCGAATGCGGTATCAAAAGCCGTTTCAGATGTGACAGAAATTTATCACCTCGCGGGCAAAGTTTCACGCGATGATGACGACGCTCACTCGATGTATAAACTACATGTCGAAGGAACTCGGAATCTTTGTATTGCGGCCCGGTCGGCAGGAGTTAAGTCGATCGTCATGGCTTCGACCAGTGGAACAATCGCAGTTACATCTGATGGCGAGATGTTACCGGACGAAGAGTGGCCTCAGCCCGTGGAAATCATAAGCCGTTGGCCCTACTACTCGAGCAAGTATTATCAGGAGCGCGCCGCCCTTGAAAACTTCGGAGCTGATGGTGAACGGCTTGTTATCGTCAATCCGAGCTTATTGCTTGGTCCGGGGGA
>Ga0137418_10002012_pt1 | contig 18684 bp, 12 predicted proteins | sample CZODoug3_1_2_16f_FD_122242 | JGI IMG/M metagenome (GOLD analysis project Ga0137418, IMG submission 122242) | Vadose zone soil fungal communities from Angelo Coast Range Reserve, California, USA - CZODoug3_1_2_16fungal (Hybrid Assembly) | ecosystem: Environmental > Terrestrial > Soil > Vadose... | reverse complement strand
ATGGCGAAGCAGATCGTAACAGGTGAGAATTCCCGCCAAGCGATTCTACGCGGCGTGAATGCTCTTGCCGATGCAGTGAAAATCACCCTCGGTCCCAAGGGCCGCAACGCGGTGATCGAGAAGAAGTTCGGCGCGCCGATTATCACCAAGGACGGCGTGACCGTGGCCAAGGAAATCGAACTCCGCGATCCCCTCGAGAACATGGGCGCGCAGATGGTTCGTGAAGTGGCTTCCAAAACCAGCGACGTGGCTGGCGACGGCACCACGACCGCGACCGTACTCGCGCAAGCTATCTTCCGCGAAGGCGTGAAGACTGTCGCCGCCGGCGCCAGCCCGACCGCCCTCAAGCGCGGCATCGAGCGCGCCGTGGAAGTCGCCGTGGAAGAGATCAAGAAGCTCTCCCGCGAAGTCAAGGGCGACATGATCGCGCAGGTGGGCACCATTTCCGCCAACAACGACAAGCAAATCGGCGGCATCATCGCCGAAGCCATGAAGAAGGTCGGCAAAGACGGCGTCATAACGGTCGAAGAATCCAAGACGATGGAGACCACGCTGGAAGTCGTGGAAGGCATGCAGTTCGACCGCGGCTACCTGTCCCCCTACTTCATCACCGATCCGGAGCGCATGGAGTGCATCCTCGAGGATGTGCGCATCCTGATCCACGAAAAGAAAATCAGCTCCATGAAGGACCTGCTCCCGCTGCTCGAGCAGATCGCCAAGACCGGCAAGCCGCTGCTCATCATCGCGGAAGACGTCGAAGGGGAAGCGCTGGCTACTTTGGTGGTCAACAAGCTCCGCGGCACCTTACAGTGCTCCGCGGTGAAGGCGCCCGGCTTTGGCGATCGCCGCAAAGCGATGCTCGAAGACATTGCCACCCTCACCGGCGGTAAGGCTCTCACGGAAGATCTCGGGATCAAGCTCGAGAACGTCAAGATCGAAGACCTCGGCCGCGCCAAGAAGGTCACGATCGACAAGGACAACACCACGATCATCGAAGGTGCGGGCAAGCACGCCGATATCGAGGGCCGCGTCAAGCAAATCCGTGAGCAGGTCGAGAACACCACCTCCGACTACGACAAGGAAAAGCTGCAAGAGCGCCTTGCCAAGTTGGTTGGCGGCGTGGCGGTCATCAAGGTTGGCGCGGCGACCGAAACCGAGCTGAAGGAGAAAAAGGCTCGCGTTGAGGACGCCATGCACGCCACTCGTGCGGCGGTCGAGGAAGGCATCGTAGCCGGCGGCGGCTCCGCGCTGCTCCGTTGCATCACCGCTATCGAGAAGCTCAAGCTGCATGATGACGAAGCGGTTGGTGTCGGCATCGTGAAGCGCGCTCTCGAAGAGCCCGCTCGCCAGATTGCCCATAACGCCGGAGCCGAAGGCGCTGTGGTCATCGGCAAAATCCGCGAGTCCAAGGACGAAAACTACGGCTTCAACGCGGACACCGGCGAGTATGGCGACATGGTGAAGATGGGCGTCATCGACCCCGCCAAGGTCACCCGCCTGGCGCTGCAAAACGCAGCTTCCATCGCGGGCCTGATGCTCACTACCGAAGCGCTCGTCGCCGAACTCAAGGAAGACGACAAGAAGGGCGCGGCGGCAGCCGGCGGTCCCGGAGGCCCGGGCGGCATGGGCGGCATGTACTAAACCTGATTCGCAAACGCGAATCTTTCCGGCGGGCCGATTCCAATCGGCCCGCTTTTTTTGTGGGACAGGCTTCAGCCTGTCAGGAGCGTACGACCCTCTCGTCCTGCCCCCGCGGGGGGCGCAGCATCCTGCGCCAGTTCAGACTCCCGCCGCGATAACCTCGAGCTAAATCGGGACTTTCCCTTGCCCGGCCTGGGGGTCGCCTTGCCTCGTCTGGCTCCCTCTGCTATCGTCTCCCTGCCCTACCGCGACTCTTCAGGGGAGAGTCATCAATGCCAGGATTGTTGCAGCGCTTACTGCCGCGCGAAGAGGATTTTTTCGTCCTCTTCGGCAAGCAAGCCGATAACATTCAACTGGGTGCCAAGGCTTTGCTGCAAATGCTGGAGCATTATACCGGCGTTCCCGAGCAGGTACAGATCATCAAGGCCATTGAGCACGATGGCGACGAACTCACCCATGGCATCTTCACCAAGCTGAACCAAAGCTTCATCACACCGTTCGATCGGGAAGACATACATGAGCTCACCAGCCAGCTCGACGATGTCATCGACCTGATCGACGCCGCCGCCAGCCGCTTTGTGCTCTACCGCGTGGCAAGCATCCGCCTGGGCACCGTCGACCTCGTCAGAGTTCTGGTCTCCGCCACGGTAGAGGTTTCCGCGGCCATCCGCGCCCTGCCCACGCCCGAAAAGGCTTTGAGGCACTGCATCGAAATCAACCGCTACGAAAACGAAAGCGACCGCCTGTGCCGCACGCTCATCGCCCAGCTTTTCGATGAAGAAACCGATTCCGTGCAGATCATCAAGTGGAAAGAAATCTTCGAAGTCATCGAAACCGCGGTCGACAAATGTGAAGACGTCGCCAACGTGATCGAAGGCGTCATCCTCAAAAACGCCTGAAGTGTATGCCCACCTCAACGATGCCCCCGAAGGCTCTCTGTCTGACTTCCTTTACTTCCTTTGATTCCTTTACCTTCTTCTTTGTCAGGATCCGCGCGTGACCAGCTTCCATTTGCTCCTGGTCGTGATCGCCCTCACGCTGACCTTCGAGTTCTCCAATGGCTGGCACGACGCCGCCAACTCCATTGCCACCGTCGTTTCCACGCGCGTGCTCACGCCATTCCGCGCCGTCGCCTGGGCCGCTTTCTGGAATTTTATCGCTGCTTTCGTGTTCGGCACCGCCGTCGCTAAGACCATCGGCAAAGGCATGGTTCACATCGAAATGGTGAGCCAGCAAGTTCTTCTCGCCGGGCTGCTCGGGGCCATTTTCTGGAATCTCATCACCCTCATTCTTGGCCTGCCTACCAGTTCATCGCACGCCCTGATGGGCGGCTACGGCGGCGCCGCAGTGGCGAGCGCCGGTTTTCAGGCCATCATCGTCAGCGGCTGGACGAAGCCAGTCCTGTTCATTTTTCTCTCTCCCATCATCGGCATGATCGTCGCCACGACCGTCACCATCGCCACCAGTTGGATCGTTCGCAAGCAGCGCCCGCTGAAAGTTGACCGTTGGTTTCGCCGCCTGCAACTCCTTTCCGCGGCTGCTTACAGCCTGGGCCACGGCACCAACGACGCCCAAAAAGGCATGGGCATTATCACCACCGCGCTGGTCGCCGGCGGTTTGCTCAAGACGTTCGACGTTCCGTACTGGGTCATCCTCTGCTGCCACCTCGCCATGGGCGGCGGCACCATGGCCGGCGGCTGGCGCATCATCAAGACCATGGGGCAGCGCATCACCAAGCTCACCCCCTTCGGCGGTTTCGCCGCCGAGGCTGCCGGAGCGCTTACTCTCGCCGGCACCGCGCACTTCGGCATTCCCGTTAGCACCACGCACACCATCACGGGCGCGATCGTTGGCGTTGGAGCAACGCGGCGCCTTACCGCCGTGCGCTGGGGCGTCACGCGGCGCATCGTCTGGGCTTGGGTAATGACCATCCCCGGTGCCGCCCTTATCGGCGCCGGGCTCTTCCATCTTCTCCGACTCGTGCTTCGCTAATCGGGAGCCGCTGCCGCACAACTCGTTCTTGCATCGGCTTCGTCAAAACAACTAGCGAGCCGTCTCGACCGGCACCGCGATGCACCGATGAAACTCGCAAGATTGCTCCTGTTCGCTCTCATCATAGCGGCTCTAAACTCCTATCCCGCGACGCAAGGCGAAGCGCGACAGACGCAACAAGTTCCGGCGGACGACTCCAGTCCGCTCGGCGATTGGAGCGGCGAATCAGTCTTCGTGGTGCGAGATAGCGCGTGTCGCGATGAAGACTCGCTCTATCACGTCGCCAAGCTGGCCGGAAAACCTGGCTGGTTTTCCATGAAGCTGGACAAAATTGTGGACGGCAAGCCGGTAACCATGGGCACGGTGGAGTGCAGCTGCGATTCTGCGAAGCCAGCCCTTACTTGCGAATTTCCGCGTGGCGTCTTTCGCTTCGAAATTCAGGCCAACAAAATGGCTGGAACCATGAACCTGAGGGACGGGACACTGTGGCGCAAAATCGCTCTGAGCAGGTCGTTTTAGCGCCGAACGAAGCCGCTAAGACGGTTTCGTCCGCAGCAAATCTTCGACGTCGTCGATTTTATCTCCCAACAGATTCAACTTGTGGGCCAGCCCCTGTATCTCCGATTCCGCGCGGCGGTTCACGTCAAAATCCAGTTCGCTGCGCAGGCGGTCCTTCGTGTCCTGGCGGTTCTGGCTCATCATGATCACTGGCGCTTGAATCGCCGCTAGCGCCGAAAGAAACAAATTGAGAAGAATGAAGGGATAGGGATCCCACGCGGATCTGCGCAAAATGATGTTCACCGCGGTGTAGATCACCAGAACTGTCAGGAACGAGATGATGAAGGTCCAGGAGCCGCCGAAGCCGGCAACTCTGTCGGCGATGCGCTGGCCGAACGTGGCCTTTCCTTCAATCACTTCATTGGGATTGCGATTCGCGCGCACGCGTACCAACTGTTGCGAGGCGTGAAACTGCTTACCCAATACGGTCAGCATGTCCATGCCGGCCATCGGCTTGCGTTGCAACAATACCGCGATGTCGTGGCGATCCACTTCAAGGCACTGCGATTCTTCCAGCGCAATCGCGGTGGTTTGGTGCGGCGTCTGCTCCAACATGGAAGCGAAGCCAAAGAATTCGCCGTGGCCGGGTTCATCGACCACTACTTCCTGATGATCCTCGTCAAGCGTGGTGACCCGCACGCGGCCAGACACCATCACGTAAGCTTGTCCGGCAGCATCGCCCATTTTGTAGATACGCTGGCGCGGTGCAAACTTCTTCAGCTCCACCTGCCCAGCCAGCACCGCGGTTTCTTCATCATCAAGCAGCGCGAACAGCGGCACATGCTTCAACGCTTCCGGATCGCACGACATTGGTCACCTCTCTGTGAGGCCAAATCGTGCCTAATCTCCAGAGCCATTTCAAGAGCGTCGCGCCCGCATCCTCAGGATGCGCGAGGCGGTGTCTTGAAGTAAGCGACGACGAACAAGACGCCGAGCAGAAAGTCCGTGCCGGCGAAGAGCAGGTCCGAGCTGCGCGTGCGCCCTTGCAGGACGAGAATGACGACGGCGACCGCATAGCTGAATTTCTCGAACATCGAAGGGATCATGAGCGGCCGATAACGCACGGGATCGCTGGCGATGAAGAAAAAAGCAATTTGCCAGGCCAGTGCCAGTCCCACAAACCCGTAAAAAAATCCCGGGTGCGTAATTGGAGGCGGGTCGTTGCGGCTGATCAAATCAAACATGAAATACAGCGGCGCGATAATCAGCACGCCCCAAATCGCCGCAACTCGAAACGTAATCTTCGCAAATCTCATTGCCGCCTCCTTGCCCGTGAGCCTAAGTATCACAGACTCAGCATAACTTGACAGGCGCGCGCAGCGAGGGCGTGTACTTCCGCCGCGTGTCGTCTCTCCGATGGCGAGATCCAAAGTCCGCTTAGATGTCAGTCAGGCGATTCTTTGCCAGGGTCTAGCTGAACGGTGAAGGAAACGCCATTGCGTTGTTTCACGGCTCAACGATGCCGTTGCGAATCGCATAGTGTACGAGCTCACTCATGGAGTGAATGCGCAGTTTGAGCATAATTCTCGTCCGATGGGTCTCTATGGTTCTGACACTGATCCCCAGCGCCGCTGCTATTTCCTTGTTGCTCTTACCCCGCGCCAGAAGCTGAATGACCTCCCACTCTCTAGGGGATCCGCCTGCTGGCAGCGGGCAAGGCCAACAAAGAGATCGCCATAGAGCTCGGAATGTCGGTAAGAACCGTGGAGACGCACCGGGCGAAGATCATGTTGAAGCTGGGTCTTAACTCCCTACCGCAGATTGTCCAATATGCCGTTCGCAACGACTTGATCTCGTTCTGATCATACCAATCAAGCAAGCGCAGAATGCCCCCGAGGTTTTTTAGAACGCGAACTGCACTTGCAAATCGATGCGGCGGTTCGCACCCGCAGAAGAAAAGGGTCCGGTGGCCAGGGCATTCGGTTGACCAAAGAACGGCGAACCGAGAACGCCACTGGGCGTAGCTACGTTCACGACGTTCAAGACGTTGCGCGCGGAAACGCTGAACGTCAGGTTGTAGCGGCGATCCGTAGGGGTTCCCATTCCGCCGAACCCTCCCCCAAACGGGCCGCCGCGGCCATGCTCACCGCCACCTCCCTTTCCGCTCCCCGGTCCTCCGCCCGGACCTCCTGCGGCGGGCGCAGCTTCCGGCTTTCTGCCGAAGCCGAACGTCTTGCCGAGCCGCACATTCAAGGTGAAACGACGCGAGGTGGTGCCGTAATTGATGGGAACAATTTTCTCGCCGGGAGCCGGTACGGTGTCGAAAGTGCCGAATTGCGTGATCACCACATCGGCGGGATTCGACAGGGTGCTGGCGAAGGACGGGCGAGAGTTGAAAACGGTGGTGCCATTGAGATCGGTAGGCACGGTGATATTGAAAGGCGGTCCGGACTGCGCGATGAGAAACGGACTGAGACGGAAAGCGTGCGGCAGAGCCATGGTACCGCCAAAAAAGATGCGGTGGCGAATATCGAAGGCCGCACGTCCATAGTCCTGACCCAAATCGTAGGGATTGGAACTAAACGACGAGGGCCCCGCAGTGTCGCTGTCCGCATAGTTCAGCACGTAAAAGCCGAACAAGGAGAACTTGGCGCCCACGCGGATATTGGAATTTACGATCAACTGTTTCTGGCGGAAAACACCGTCGGACTGATATTCGAAGATGTTCCCGACGTTTCCAAAAGGGCGTATGGCTGCAGCGTTGAAGGGATCGCCAGGGGGATACGTACCCGGCTCCGGCGCATTGATGTTGCTGACCAGCAAAGAGTGGACTCCGCGAGTATTGAGATAGGTGACGGTAAGGTTGGCGCTCTTGGTGAGTTGGCGCTCAAGGCTTGCGCCGGTTTGCATGACATAGGGTGCACGAAGATTGCGATCGATTCTATATTTGGAGCAAGTATTGGGATCGACCAGAGAACTGCCCGTGGCACAAGGCTGCGCAGGTAGATTCAAGCAAGTGAGTCCGGGAGAGTTCGGGCAATAGGCGGGATTGTTGATCACTAGTTGCTCTTGGTTCAAGCCGTTGACGCGCTCCGCCTGCATCACCAGGTCGCTCGTGAAACGGTCGTAGAACATCCCAAAGCCGGCGCGCAAAACAGTCTTGGGCGACTTGTTCTTCCCTCCTCCGCCCAGCCCCCAGGCGAAGCCGATGCGCGGCGCGACATCTGCGTGATCGCTAATGGCGTTCTGCGTTTCATAACGCAGCCCGTAGCTGAGGGTCATGTTGGAGCGAAAGCGCCAATCATCCTGGAGGTACAGGCCCACGTCGAAGACATTCACCGCTACGCTGGGCACACCCACGGTAACCTTCGCTTGGTACGGCCCGCTGCCCGGCAAGCTCATTAATGTCGATTTGTAGCTGGTGAGCTCCGGCCCGTCCAAGGAGGTGAACGCGTAAGTGCCGTTGAAATTCGACATGGAGTTACTGGAGTCGCGGTTGTCGCGCAGGCGGCCCCCGAATTTGAGGAAGTGAACGCCCAGGGCCATGGACGTATAGTTCTGCAATTCATACGTATCCCGGTTGTCGATGATGCTGCCTTGGCTGTTTCCGCCAGAAGTGAAAGCGCCGGGGACGCCAATCGTGGGCAGCGGGCTCTGCGCGTTCAGGTTGTTACGGTCGCGGATATACTGAAAACGAGTTTCATTAACAATTTTCCCGCTGAAAATTTGCGAATCGCTGACTTGCAGACTTTGCTCGGAGTTGGTGACGTTGTACCCCTGGGAAGGCAGCGAGAATTGGCCAACGCCGTCATCGGTTTCGTTCTCGCGGTAGAACTGGTAGCGCGCCGTCAAAGTATTATTCGCACTGAGTTGGTAATCCAGACGAGGACTGAAGTTAGTCCGCGTGCGCGGATTGGCGATGGCCTCGCTCAGCGTCAGCGGGTTGAAATTAGAATCGAGGGTTCGTGCGTCGATCACCTGCGAGTCGTTGATGTCCCGCCGCTCCAGGTTGAAGAAGAAGGACGCTTTCTTGCTCAGCGGCCCGCCGACGTTGCCGCTGAATTGCGTCGTTTCATAGCCCGGCTGCGTCTGCACGAAAGGACTCTTGGCATTGAAGGCCGACGAAGTACCGCTGAAATAGAGTTGGCCGTGAAACTGGTCGCTGCCGGGCTTAGTCAGGATTTCGATGCGTCCGTAGCCGAGCTTGTCGTATTCCGCGGAAAAAGGATTCTGATTGATGCGAATTTCGCGGATGGAGGCTTTGGGCGGAAGCTGGCCGCCGGTGAAACCGTCAATGTAGATCTGGCCGCCATTTGGGCCGGCGGAAGGGCCAGCGAGAGCCTGCAGATCGGACTGCAAGTCGTCCGGATCATCGGAAAGCGCTTCGAGGTCCTTTCCTTGCAGCACGATTGCGCCGGCATTGTTGGCCAGATTGGTGTCCAGAGCGGCGGCGGCCTGGTCCGTGACAGTAACTTTCTCTTCGCGGACCTCGATGGTGAGCGGCACGTCCAGCTTTTGGGTTTGTCCTGAGAGGATTTCGACATTCGAAGTCTCGAACGCCGCAAATCCCTCCGAAATTACCTTAACGTCGTATTTCCCGAGCGCGAGATTCTTGAACTCGTAGATTCCATCACGGTTGGTGGTGGCGGTGATCGCGCCGCCGGTGGGAGTAGTGACGATCACGGTTGCATTGGCAATCGTGCTTCCGGATGGGTCCGTGACTTGACCACGGAGCGCGCCATTAGCCGTTTGAGCGAGCACTCCAGGTGACGCGAGGAGCAGCGCGACAACACCTGCGCTGAGCATAAACGCGATGCGGACAATCTTTTGAGCACCACCGAATGTCATCAAGGCTCCTGAAAATGCCTACGTGATTTGCCGCGCCCCGCAAATCATGGCGTTCCCGGGTCTCCTCCGGGTGAGCTGAGACTCCAGGGGGAAAGTATGGATTGACCGCCGTTGGGTGAGGCTTCGAGAATTGGTTCGACGCCCGCGAGGAGCGTAATAGCGGTTGCTCCGCCGTCCTGCGTTCCAGATGTGGCAACGATCATCACGGCATCGCCCTTGTTCAAGTCGCTTAGGCTCGCGGCTGGCATCCGGCTGAGGGCCTGCTGAAGGTCCGACGGCCCCTGTGCAGGCTGCCCGGAATCGGGTCGTCCGGCGGAGTGCGTCGGGGCAATACCGTTCGTTGCGGATGGCTCCGCGGGCCGTTGTCCTGCTGCGGCAGGCGGCCCGTCTCCCGAACTACCCTTGAGCCGCGCGGCAATGCGCTGCGCCATGGGAGGCGGCAGTTTGCGGAGTTGGGATTCTCCTGTGACTTTGATCACCACGGACTTCTTAGAGGTCAGGTCCATCACGGTAATTGTTCCAGCAGAGGAATCGATGGAGGCAATGGTGCCGGCGATGTTGCGGAAGGAGCCAGATACGACTTCGTCCGCGGTGAGTTCGCTGCCATCAGCGCTGCGAGTACCCCGAGCACGGAGTTGATCCCCTGCTTTGATTTCGCCGATGGGCGCTGCCTTTGCTTCATCGAATTTGATGGAATTGGGAGAGTAGCGGCGCAGCACCGTGTTTTTAGAGGCGCGGATTGCGACATCTTTGCTCGTGCCCGCCGCCGTGGTTGTAATCGTGATCGTGCCACTGGAAGGATCAACCGCGCTCACTAGTCCACCTACTCCGCGTCTTTGCCATTCTTCGCGTTCGTGGGCCTGTTTTTGCGCAATGTCCATCTTCTTCATGGCGATCAGCGAGGCAGCCAGCAGAGATTTGCCATCATCGGCCATTTTCCCGCGCACCAACACACGGTCCCCGGGCTGCAGATCCTGCAATTCGAAAGGAGCGGCGTTTTTCAGATCCTTTTCTCCCGGCTCCACGCGAAGGAGTCGCGCGCCGTCCTGCAGGAGCACGCTGATGTCGCTGCCCGCATCGGTGGTCAACGTGATACTTTTTCCGGAGATGGCCTTCACCGTGCCGAGCGATCGTGTCACGGCAGCTTGTGGTGCGGACGGCTGCGATTCCTGCGCTCTTAGCAGAACACCGCCGCCCTGAAGCGCAAGACCGCAAATGAGCGCGACCATCAGTCTCGCACCGGTGCTTCGGCAGTTCCTTACCATTCCTCCCGCTCCCTAAATTGAACTGGCCACCGTATGATCTGGAAAGCCGCTGCACGGAGGTCCCGCGCTCGCGGCGCATCTCTTTCGACAGCTATAACTATCTAAATTCTTAGACGTACGCAGCAACGAAAAATGTTACAGGGCAAATCCGGGCAATGTTATCGTGAGTTTGCTCAGACGACCGGCTATGAGCGCCGAATGCGATCTAACGCCTGCACCCCTGTGACGGCCCCTCAAGCACATTGCGTAGGTCTCGTCTCTTCCGGCGCCGTCCACAGACACCGTCACTCATGAACATACTTGACGTCCTTGTCGGCAAGCCCATCAAGACCAGCGACGAACGCGCCGAAAGGATCGGTCCCGCGCAAGGCATCCCCATCTTTGGTCTCGACGCGCTAAGCTCCGCCGCGTACGGTCCGGAAGCGGCCCTCAGTCTTCTGATTCCCCTGGGCCTTCTCGGCGTTCAATACATCATTCCCATCAGCACCGCCATTATCACGCTGCTGGTGATCGTGTACTTCTCCTATCGTCAGACCATCGAAGCATACCCAGCCGGCGGCGGTTCCTATACCGTGGCGCGCTTCAATCTAGGCGCACCTGCCAGCCTGCTTGCCGCCGCCGCGCTCCTCGCTGACTACATCCTCACCGCCGCCGTGGGCATCTCCGCCGGAGTTGGTGCCTTAGTCTCCGCGGTTCCTTCCTTGCTGCCTCATACGATGTCCATCTGCGTAGGCATTCTGATCGTCATCACCATCATCAATCTACGCGGCGTGCGCGAAGCTGGTCTTTTCTTCGCAGTACCTACGTACCTCTTTGTCGGCACACTGTTAATTACCATCGTCGTCGGCGTCGTCCGAGTTCTTCTCAGCGGCGGGCATCCCACACCGGTAGCTCCCCTTCCTCCTCCGCCGCCTATCACCGCGGCCGTTAGTTATTGGCTGCTGCTCAAGGTTTTCGCCAGCGGCTGCACAGCACTGACCGGCGTGGAAGCAGTGAGCAACGGCGTCAAGGCCTTCCGCGAGCCGGCCGTGAAAAACGCACAGCGCACCCTCACCGTGATTATTTTTATCCTGGCCGTGTTGCTGGCCGGAATTTCCTATCTCGTGAAGGCTTACGGCATCGCCGCAACCGATCCCGGCCAGCCCGGGTACCAAAGCCTTCTTTCCATGCTCATCGCCGCCGTCTTCGGCAAAGGCTATTTCTATTATCTGACCATCGCCTCCATCCTCATCGTTCTTTCGCTCTCCGCCAACACGGCCTTTGCCGATTTTCCGCGCCTCTGCCGCGCCATCGCGCAAAACGATTACCTCCCGCACGTCTTCGGGTACCGCGGCCGCCGCCTCGTCTATACCTACGGCATCGTTGTTCTGGCCGTGCTCTGCGGCGGACTCATCATTCTTTTTGGCGGCGTCACCGATCGGCTCATCCCGCTCTATGCCGTCGGTGCTTTCCTGGCCTTCACTCTTTCGCAGTCCGGCATGGTGGTGCATTGGTGGAGAAAGCGCGGTCCGCATTGGGTAAAGAGCGCGCTCGTCAATGGTTTGGGCGCATTCGTCACCGGCGTCACCGTCATCGTCGTGCTGGTTGCGAAATTCGTGGAAGGCGCCTGGATTACGCTGCTCTTCATACCGTCGACGATTGTTTTTTTCAGCGCGGTCCGCCGCCACTACCATGCGATAAAGGTCTTCACCTTTTCCAGGGTTCCCGTCCACACGCCGGATCCTAGCCAGCCGCCCATTGCCGTTATTCCCATCGAACGCTGGAGCAGCATTACGCGCCACGCAATTGAATTTGCCGCGCGGCTTTCCAAGGAAGTGATCGCGCTGCACGTCGACCCCGAGGAGAACTCCGAATTGCTTCGTGAGGACTGGCAGCGCTACGTGGAGCAGCCCTTCCGCGCGGCAGGCAAGGAGCTGCCGAAACTCGAAGTCTTGCCTTCGCCATACCGCTTCATCATCATCCCCCTCGTTCAGTTCATTCTCGACCTTTCGCAAAAGCATCCGGATCGCAGCATCATCGTGGTCATCCCAGAGCTCGTGGAAGACCGATGGTATGAATACTTTCTTCACAACCAGCGCGGCCGCCTTCTGGAATGGATGCTGCTGGTCCACGGCAACGAGCGCATCTTTACCGTGAGCGCGCCCGGGTACGTCGGCGAACGAAGGTAGCTGCTTCTCTAGGTGAGAATGCCGGCGAAGCCTTTGGTTTTTTCGCCTGACGGTTATCGCCAGCTATGCGGGTCGGTTGTTTCAGAAGTGCAGTTTTAGGAGTTGAATCCCCACGCCTATCATTCGTAGCGCAGCGAGGCCAGCGGATCGACGCGCGTGGCGCATCGCGCGGGAATGAAGCAGGCGAAGAGCGCCACGGCGCAGAGCAAGCCCGCCACGCACGAAAACGTAAGCGCATCGGTGCTGGTCACACCCAGCAGCAAGCTACTCAAGTAGCGCGTCAGTGCGAACGACGCCGCCAGGCCCAAGCCCACGCCTATGAGCGTTAACCGAAGCCCATGCCCCAGCACTAGCCGCAGAATGTTGTCTTTGCTCGCACCCAATGCCATGCGGACCCCGATTTCATGTGTACGCTGACGCGTGGTGTAGGCCGTTACCCCGTAAATTCCGACCGCCGCCAGAACTAGCGCGAGCAGCCCGAATGCTCCGACAAAGGTTCCAGCAACGCGCTGGCCGAAGCTCGAAAACTGTTCGCGCACTTCGAGCGTGGTCACATCGAACACTACCAGGTCGGCATTCAGATCATGGGCTGTTTTTTCGACCGTCTTTGCGAAAGTCAACGGATCTCCAGCCACGCGCGCATCGATAATCATGGTGGCCCGGTAAATCTGGTACAACGGCAAATAGACGAATGGCATTGGCTTTTCATTCAGGCCATTCACTTTGCTGTCCCGCGCCACGCCGACCACCCTGAACCATTCGTGGGTGAAGTCCGAATTGAGTTGCTTGCCGAGTGGTTCCTGATTCGGCCAGTAGCGCTCCACAAATGCTTCGCTGACGATCACCACGCGTTGCGAACTCTTCGTGTCCTGCAGCGTGAAGTCGCGCCCCTTCACAATCGGAATCTGCATGGTCTGGAAATAATTCGGCGTGATGATCGCCGACTGCGTCTCCATCGATTCATTCGCCTGCGAAATGTACCCTTCGGGCTTCACGCTGGTCGAGCCTCCGCCAAATGCCAGCGGCACGCGGTTCGTTAGGGCCACCGACTGCATGCCCGGCAGCGCTTCCAGTTTCGCGACGAGCTGGCGATCGAATTCCGCCCCTGTCGCATCCGAATATCCAGCGGTAAACAGATCGTAGGAAGCGATCAGTACATTATGGGGATTGAATCCCGGATTGATTTGCTGCGCGCTCTGGAAACTGCGAATGAACAATCCCGCGCAGATCAGCAGCAGCAACGACAGTGAGATTTGCGCCACTACCAACCCGCTCGCGAGGCGTGCCTTCCCGACTCCACCCGAGGCCTTCCCTGTGTCCTCTTTCAACACCGCCACCGGCGCCACGCCCGAGGATCGCAGCGCAGGCAAAATCCCGAAAATCATGCCTGTGAGCACCGAAATTAGCAGCGCCGCAAGCAGCACTGTGCGGTCCGCGGTGATGCTGAGTGCGAGTGGGATATCCTCCGTGACAGGCATGAATTTCATTAGTGTTCCCTCAGTCCAGGTCGTGATCAGCAGGGCAACCACGCCTCCGGCCAGCGCCAACATCAGGCTTTCCACCAACAGTTGCCGCACCAGCTGCCATCGGCTGGCACCCAACGAGATGCGAATGGCGATTTCGCGTCGCCGCCCCACCGACCGAACCAGCATCAGATTCGCCACGTTCACGCATGCCAGCAGCAACACCAGGCCCGCAATGCACATCAGCATCGGCAGCAGCGTCGCAAGAAAATAATTCAAGCCAAATGGGTTACGCCACAGCGGGTAGACCGTCACACTGTCGTGCCCTTTGTGCTCCTCGGGATAATTTTTTGCCTCCCGCTTCAGTCGCAGCGTCATTTCCTCCTGCGCCTGCTCCAGCACGACACCCGGCTTCAACCGTCCAAACGCAAGTAGCCAGAACTGGTGATGGTCATGAAGCAGGTCGCCCAGAGGGTTCAATTGCGCTTCCATCATGATCGGAGCCCAAATCTCCGTTCGCACCCCTGTCTGGCTTCCCTGAAACACCGCTGGCGTTACGCCCACAATGATGTATGGGTGTTGGTTGATTTCAAGTGTCTGGCCCACGATGTTTGGATTTGCACCGAAATGCGTTTGCCACAGCCGGTAGCTGATCACCACCACGGGTGCGCCTCCCGGCTTCGCGTCTTCCGCTGGCAAGAAACCGCGCCCAAGGATCGGCCGCACCCCCAGTACATCGAAATAATTTGCAGACGCTACCATGGCCGAGACGCGCTCCGGTCTAGCTTTGCCCGTCAGGCTCATCTGGATGAATCCGCACGCCGCTATGCCCGTAAAACTCTGTTGCCCGTCGCGGATTGCCTCGATGTCAGGATAGGTAAACGGGAAAGGGTTCTCTCCCGGCTTGTTCAGCGTCAGTGACACAACTTCGCTCGCGCTGGCTAATCCGGGAACTGGATTCAACAATGCCGCATTGATCCAACTGAAAATCGTTGTATTGGCGCCGATACCCAGCGCAAGCGTAAGGATGGCAATCGCTGCAAACCCCGGTGCCTTCGCGATCAACCGCAGGCTGTACCGTATGTCTTGCCAGAGTGACCTCATCCGCGCACCTCCAAGGACATCCCAGGACGATTTAGAGCATGCTACCGCCCATCTAAGGTGCCCTCTATGTCATTGCTGACACACTGTTTAGCTGATCACACGCTCGCCAGATCGCATGCAGCTGTCCGCTTGTGGGACGCGCCCTCAGCGGGACCGAACAACTAATTGAATGTGCCGTGCGTCGCACAGTGCCACGGAGCAATAGTTATTTCCTAAGATCGCTCGGCAACTGGCCGCGAATCGAGACGTCTAGAAGCTGAATCGTGTGCAGCACGGGAATTTTCTTTCTGGCGCGTTCCAGCGAAGCCTGCAATTGCAGAATGCAACCGGGATTTCCGGTCACCACCACGTCCGCATCCAGCGATGCGATCAGCTCCGCCTTGCGGTCTCCCAGTGCGTTCGCTGCGTTCGGCTGCACCAAATTGTAAATCCCGGCGGACCCGCAACAGATGGCTGCCTCCGGAATCTCCACTAGCTCCAGCTCTGGAATCGCGGCGAGAAGATTTCTCGGCTGTGCCCGCACTCCCTGTGCGTGGTGCAAATGGCAGGAATCATGAAATGCTACCTTCAGCCGCAGCGGATTTCGTTTTGCACGCGGACCCATGTACGCCAGCGTCTCGCTGATGTCCTGGCACTTCGCGGAAAACTCCTTTGCCCGTGCTGCATATTGCGCGTCATCGCGCAGCAGGTGCCCGTATTCCTTCACGTTCGACCCGCAACCTGCCGCGTTCGTGACAATCGCGTCGACCCCGGCTCTTTCAAACACATTGATCAAGTGTCGCGCCAGCGCTACCGCGCCCTCTTCCTCACCCGCGTGGACCAGCAGTGCTCCGCAACACGACTGCTCCGCCGGGCTAACCACTTCGCATCCCTCCGCCGCGAGCACTCGCGCCGTCGCTGCATTCACCTCCGGAAAGAATTCGCGCTGCACGCACCCGAGCAGCAGCCCGACTCGCCGCCGCTTCTCCCCCACCGCGGGAGTAACCTCTGCAACCGCTTCGGTTGCCGGCAATTCCGGCAGCAGCGCTTCCATCGCCTGCAAGCGCTGCGGCAGCAATTGCAGCACGCCGCTGCCCCGCACCAACCTCCGCAGCCCAGACTTCTGATAAAGCAGTAGCGGCCATCGCATCAGGCGCAAGCGCTCCGGCCGCGTAAACATCCCGAAAATAATTCGCCGGTAAAGCCTTTCAAGCCATCCGCGGTCATATTTCCGTTCAATCTGCGCCCGCGTCGCCTCAATCAGCTTCCCGTAATCAACGCCGGAAGGGCACGCTGTCATGCACGCCATGCACCCCAGGCAAGTGTCGAAGTGCCCCACCCACTGCGAATTAATCGCCGCTTGTCCGTCCGCGGCCAGCTTCATCAAGTAAATTCGCCCGCGCGGCGAATCCATCTCTTCGTTCCACAAAGCGTACGTTGGGCATACCGGCAAGCAAAATCCGCAGTGCACACACTGGTCAATAATCTCCCGCGAAGGCGGATGCTGCGCATCAAACGCGCTGCCGGCCTCAATTACCTCACTTTTTTCCGCAGTTCCTGTCTGATCCCTCGGCATATTCTTCTCTTACTCTGTGTCCTCTGTGCGCTTCCCTCTGCGCACTCTGTGAGAAGCCTTCTCTTCTTTCACGCCAGCCGCCTTCGCAAATTTCAAATTCCACCCACAAACCGTCCCGGGTTCAAGATGCCTTGCGGATCGAATTGCCGCTTCACCGCGTTCATTAGCGGCAGCGCGTCACCCGCCTTCCCCCACGCATCGAGGGCACTCATGCCCGCAGCGCGATGCGCAATCACCAGCGACCCTCCGCCGCGTTCCAACCCCGCACGAAACTCTCGCAACGCGGATTCCATCGCCTGCGCATCGCCATCCAGCCGCGCCCACCCAATCCCTGTCGCCTGTGCCGCAACCTTCCAGCGCACGTCCGGACGCGACAACCTCGCAATCGTTTCGATTGTCTCCGCCATTTGCGCAGGCAAACTGGCGAACTTCACGACCGCAAATTCGGCCTCGCCCTGCTTCCCCGCCGAACAAATCTCCTGCCGCGCACTCCATACATCCCCACCCGCATCGGAAATCGCCGCTGCACCCATCATCACCTTCACTTGTTCCACCTGCGCCGTTAACCCCGCTTCCGTGCCCTCGAACAAAACATCAACTCGCGGTTGCATCTCCGTTTCACAACAAATCTGCAGCGCCGAATGCGCCAGCTTCGAATTCTGAATCGCCACCACCAGCCGCTGCGCCTCCCGCACATTCGTCGTCACGCAAGAAATCGTTCGCCTCTCCCTCGGCAACGGGTGCAATCGAAAAATGGCGCGCGTAATGACGCCCAGCGTTCCGAGCGCCCCCGTCACCAGCTTCGGCAAATCGTACCCCGCCACATTCTTCACTACGCGGCCGCCGCTGCTCGCCACCGTCCCATCCGCCAGCGCCAGCGTCACGCCAATCACCAAATCCCGCAGCGAGCCAAATCGCAACCGCAGCGCCCCACTGTCATTCGTCGAAAGCACGCCGCCGACCGTCGCGCGTTCCGGCCACAGCGCATCGAGCGCCAAGCGCTGCCCGTGCTTCGCCAGCGTTTCCTGCAATTTCGCAATCGTGCAGCCCGCTTCCGCGCTCACCGTCAGGTCCGCCCAGGCATGCTCGATCACGCGGTGCAACCGTGCCGTCGACAAAATCACATCCGCTTGCGCCGGCCGGTTTCCCCACTCCAGCTTGGTTCCTCCGCCGCGGGGAGTCACCCCCAGCCCCGCTGCATTCGCCAGCTTCAAAACTTTTGCCAGCTCCTGCTCGCTCCCCGGCTCTACAACAAATCTCGACTGCACACCGGCAACCGCATCGCTCGCCCCGGCCGTTCGAACATACTTTGCCGCCACAATCTCGCGAACATCCGCTTCAAATGTACTGGCAGTCGCCTTGACAGAAACGCTGGCGTCCATTCAGAATCGCTCCGCGATTCCCGCCGTTTCCAGAGGATGCGCTACATACTCGCCCGGCTTTTCCCCGCACAGCCGCGGACGCGGAAATATCTTGCTCGGATTCGAAAGTTGCAAAGGATCGAACGCGCAACGCACCCGCTGCATCGTCTCCAAATCCGGCTCGCTGTACATTTTCGTCATCATTTTCTTTTTGTCTTCGCCGACTCCGTGCTCGCCGGTGATCGATCCGCCCGCCGCGATGCACAATTCCAAAATCCGGCTCGAAAGCCCTTCTGCTGTTTCCTCCTCCCCCGGAATTCTGCGGTCGTACAAAACTAGCGGATGCAAATTCCCATCCCCCGCATGAAACACATTGGCCACGCGCAATCCCGCTTCCCTGCTCAGCCGCCCGATTTCCCGCATCACGTTCGGCAACTCCGTGCGCGGGATCACGCCGTCTTGCACAATATAATTCGGCGAAATCCTTCCCATCGCCGCAAACGCCGCTTTGCGCCCTTTCCACACCAGCGCGCGTTCCTCCTCCGACTGTGCGACGCGAATTTCCCACGCGCCGTTTTTCCTGCAAATTTCATCCACGTGCGCCATCAGCGCGGCGACTTCCGCCACCGGCCCGTCCAATTCCACCAAGAGCAGCGCGCCGCAATTCGGATAATTTGCGTGCACCGCCGCTTCGGCCGCCTGGATCGCCAGATTGTCCATCATCTCGATCGCTGCCGGCAGCATGCCCGCACCAATCATGTCGCTTACTGCCGCGCCCGCTTCATTCGT
>Ga0137418_10002010_pt1 | contig 18685 bp, 15 predicted proteins | sample CZODoug3_1_2_16f_FD_122242 | JGI IMG/M metagenome (GOLD analysis project Ga0137418, IMG submission 122242) | Vadose zone soil fungal communities from Angelo Coast Range Reserve, California, USA - CZODoug3_1_2_16fungal (Hybrid Assembly) | ecosystem: Environmental > Terrestrial > Soil > Vadose... | reverse complement strand
CTCGAGGAGATCGAGGAGATGATCCGTGCCGGTCGCGAGATCGCGGTGGTCGACGCCGCCACGGGCGAGGACCTGACGTCGGTCACGCTCGCCCAGATCATCCTTGAGAACGAGCGGAACCGCCGGGCGGCGTTGCCGTCGGCGTTCCTGCACCAGCTCATCAAGTACGGCGACACCTGGCAGGACTTCGTCCAGAAGTCGATGAAGTCGAGCCTGGAGGGGCTCGTTGGGAGCCAGCGGGAGATGGATCGGGTCTTCCGGGAATGGGCGGCCCGCGCCGGCTGGGGGCCCGCGCCGTCCGCCCGTAACGAGCGACGCGACGAGGCGCCGCCCGCGGAGGGGGACCTCCGGGACGAGGTTGACCTCCTACGGCAAAAGGTCAAGGCGCTCGAGGAGCGGCTGGAAAAGCGCAAGTAGGCGCGAGCGGCCCGGCCCGACGGCCGGGCCGCTCCCCCAGCGGGTGCGGTCGTGGTCAGGCGGCCGCGAAAATCTCCTGCATCCGTGCGGAGAGCCCGGACAGCGTGGCCTGGATCTCCTTGCCGGTTTGCTCGGCCGTCGCCTGGAGTTGCTCGGCACTCCTGGCCACGGCCTGAGCGCCTCCCTCGATGAAGCGGACGGCTTTCTGGCTGCCCTCGATCGTCTCCGCGAGCCCCTTCTGATACCAGAGGATGGGGTCCTTCGGGATCTCGGGCCCGTCGGTCTGCCGCTTGAGCCAGAACGCCTGGCTCTCGCGGACTGCCTCGACCGTGCTCGACTGCAGCTCGGCATAGAGGCGAGCGCTCTCCGTGGCCGTCGCGGCGGACAGGCCGACGAGCTCCCGCACGACGCGCTGGTTCGCGTCGGCCCGGAGGCATTGATCGGCCGGTGTTCCTGGCTCTGATCGCTCCGTTCCATCCTCGCCGCGCCACCTGCCTCCCCGTTAGGCCGGCACCAATATCGGCCGACGCAGCGTCCAGGCTTGCGTCAGGTTGTGCGCCAGAGCGTACAGCAAGCTCGACGACAGCACCTTCTTCAGCCCGCGCACCAGGAATTGCCGCAAGCCCCGGTTCCGCGCCCGCGCATTCACCCGGGACGGCCATCGAACGGTTCCTCTGACGGATGGGCCGTCGCAGATCCAGATTCAGTATGAGCCAGTGATTTCCGTTGCCGCCCCGATTATGCAAGATGATCGCGGGTCCGTCGTTGCAGTTGATCGCAATGTCGACCAGTCCGTCATTGTCGAGATCACCGAAGGCAGCGCCCCGTGCTGCCATAGGCGTCGTGAAAATGGAACCGCTCTGTGGCGAGACATTCGAGAAGCGGCCCTGATCGTTTCTCAGAAGCAGCGGAGGCTCGAGATACCGTAGTGTCGGCTCGGTGAGTTGGATGTTATCCATCACGTGGCCTTGAGCGACGAAAAGGTCGAGCCAGCCATCGTTGTCGTAGTCGATCCATTTCGCTCCCCAACCGGAATGCGACATAGTCGAAGCACCCAGGCCGATCCAATCTGTCACATCATCGAAGGTTCCCTTGTCATTGCGGAAAAGCTTGTATTTCTGATTGGCGAGAGCATTTACGAACACCGAAGGCCAGCCGGTGTTCTTGTAATCGCCGAAATCAGCACCCATGCCTGCAAACGCGTGGCCGTTCTGGTCGTAACCCAGCCCTGAAATCAACGCCACTTCCGTGAATGTGCCATCGTGATTATTGCGGAAGAGTTGCTCCGCGACCGAGTCGTTTGCAACGAAGATGTCGGGCCAGCCATCACCATCGAAGTCGTCGATCGCTACCCCCAGCCCTTTCCCCGGAGAACTAGCGATGCCACTCTTCTTGGAAACATCCGTGAACGTTCCGTCTCCGTTGTTGTGAAACATGAGGTGCGTGATCGGTTCGAATTGGTCGGGGTGGCAATAGGCGCGATAGCCGGGACGGTGTTCGCCACAGTAAACTTCCGAGAAGTCCCACTGCACATAACGACTGACGATCAAATCCAGCCGCCCATCGCGGTCGTAGTCAACGAAGCACGCGCCCGTGCACCATCCGCTGCCGCCCACGCCTGCCTTGGCCGTAACATCGGCGAACGTGCCGTCGCCGTTGTTGTGATAAAGAATATTCCCACCGAGGTTCGTCACCAGGAGATCGACATTGCCATCGTTGTCGTAGTCTCCAGTGGCGACCCCCATGCCATAGAGCCGCCCTTGCAGCCCAGCCTTCTCAGTAATGTCTGTAAAGGTGCCGTCGCGATTGTTGTGATATAGGCGGTTCCAGTAACCCGGATCGGATTTGTCCGGCGAGCTGCCGCGTGGCATCGGATCCTTCAGCTTTGCCCCGTTCACGAAAAACAAATCAAGCCATCCGTCGTTGTCGTAGTCGAACATTGCGACTCCGGCACCCATGGACTCCGGGAGATACTTCTGGCTCGTGCGACTGGCCTCGTGCTTGAAGCGAATGCCGGATTTCACGGTCACATCTTCAAATCCGATGACCGGCGGAGTCGCAGGTGCCAGCGTTGCACCCAACAATTTGGCGGCGGGAGCGGCAGCGAGTGCAGTCAGCAGAAACGCCCGGCGATTGATCTTCGAGATCAAGCTATCGCTGTTCTCCGCGAACGGGAGGAGGGGTTTCGCGAGTCAGGTCGGCATATTTTTTGGCAAGAGCAGTATCGCCCAACCGCGCGTACACCTGGCTTAGCAGGCTGTAAATTTGCAGATCGATGACGCCTCCCTGTTGCGTGCACGCAGCAGCTTTTTCTGCATCCGCGCGTGCCTGCTGATAGTTCTGCATCTGCATGTCGAGCTTTGCGCGCTCGTACCACACTGCGCGGACTTGAGGCGCCGATTCGACAGCGCGATCTAGGTGGCGTTTGCTGCTACTCAGGTCGTTACGCTTTGCCAGAAATCGGCCGTAGTTGTAGTCGAGAAAAGCATCGTGATATCGCCCGGCCTGATTCACCTGCAACCCTTTTTGATAGGCCTGCTCGGTACCATCCAGGTCTCCCACGAGTTCGAGGTTCAGGGCCAGATAATCCCACGCGCGCGCGTCGTGCGGATTTAGCGATGCAGCCTTGCGGAAATGTTCCACAGCTTGCGCAGCAGCCTTCGCCTTGTCATAAATCGTGCCCAATTGGAATTGGGCCTCAGGGTCATCGGGATCGAGCTTTACAGCTTTTTCCAGCAGCTTCTGCCCCTCGAGAGATTGCCCCTTCATCAGAAGTATCTGTCCTCGCAACGCCAAAGCAGCCGGATCATCTTGATTTTTGTCCAACGCTGCTGCCGACAACGCATCGGCTCGCATGTAATCGCGTTGCTCAAGGAAGAAGCGGCCGAAGTAAGCAAGTCCGCGCGAGTCGTCCGGATCCGTGTCGGTGTAGCGATAGTAAAACTCGGCGGCCTCACGAATGTTTCCCTTAGCTTGCGCCAGTCGGGCCTGGTGCAGCACGATTTCAGGACAATCAGGGTAGGAAACGGTCAAGGAGCGCAGCGTATTCTCGGCGATATCGAGAGCATTGACGTTCAGAGCCTTCGAGACCTGTGCCAGTTGCGCCTCCGCACTAGTGCACGGCCCGGCGAAAGCAGGCCAAGTAGCGCAGACAGCGAACAGCAGCGATATAAATGCACTCCTCACGCCTTCATTCCTCGGTCACGGTTAGGACCTGGTCTGCTTTTACGTTGCGCAGCACCTGCAACGTTCCACTCGGCCACTTCAATTCGATTTCCTTGATGACCGTATCCACGGCCAATCCAAAGTGAACGCGCGGATCGTTCGAACTCGCGTAGCTTCCAGCTGTCGTGACGTGGTTGTACTGCACAAAGCCGGATGCGGTTGTCACCTTGATTCGCGTTCCGATGCCGTCGCGGTTGCTTTTCACTCCCACTGTCTTGATCAGAATCCAATGATTGCCGCCGGTTGAGGTGTTGTAAAGCAGTTCTGCCGGACTGCCAATGGCCGAAACCACAACGTCAATCTTTCCGTCGTTGTTCAGATCACCGAACGCGCAGCCGCGGTGCGCAGCACGAATCTGCATGCCAGGACCGCCATCGCCGCTCACGTCTTTAAAAATTCCGTCGTGCGTGTTCCGAAAAACGGCATTGGCCTGCCGGTAGTGCTGCTGACCATCTAAATCAGCATTCTCACTCACGTGCGAGTTCGCCGTGAACAGGTCCTTGTAACCATCGTTGTCGAAATCCTGAATTCCCGCGCCCCAGCCGCTCATTTTCAAGCTGCGGAATCCGATACCTGCCTTGTAACTTTCGTAGCTGAAAAAGCCGTTGCCTTCGTTTCGGAATAACGGGTAGATCTCGCCGCCAAGTGTGGTGATGATCAGGCTGGGTTTGCCATCATTGTTCCAATCACGAAAATCCACGCCCATGCTGGAGACGGGCAGTCCGCTGTCGGTGTATGCGACGAATGACTCGACGCCCATCTCATCGAATGCTTTTCCGCCGCGGTTTTTGAAAAGAAAATTTCTGTCATTGTCGTTGGCAACGAAGATGTCCATCCAACCGTCATCGTTGTAGTCGGCTATCGCTACACCCATGCCTTTGCCGATACTCCCGGAGATGCCCATGATTTCCGAAACATCCGTGAACGTGCCATCGCCATTGTTGTGGTAAAGAATGTTTGGCTCGCCTTTGTAGAGAGTGGGCGAGCAGGAGAGGCGATTGCCGGGTGAACCGCACACGCGGGAGGTTGCAAACGACCAGTCCAGATAGTTGACCACAAACAAGTCGAGTTTGCCGTCGTTGTCATAATCCAGCCATGCGGCCGAGATGCCCCAGAGCTTTTTCCCGGTGGGGGAAACCCCAGTTACACCCGCTTTGGTGGTTACATCGGTGAATGTGCCGTCCCCATTGTTGTGGTAAAGGAAGTTGCGGTCAAAACCGGTGACGTAGAGATCCGTGCGTCCGTCATTGTCATAATCGGCAGCGGCGGCACCGACACTGTAGCCCTCGCCGCGCAGCCCGGCGTGATCCGTCACGTCCGTGAACGTGCCATCGTGATTGTTGTGGTACAGGCGGTTCGAGAATTTGTCGCCTTCCTTCGCAAGTCCGGGCAGGCTCGCGCCATTGGTGAAGAAGATATCAAGATAGCCGTCATTGTCGTAATCGAGAAGCGCGACTCCACCGGGTATGCCATCGATCATTGGCTTGTCAGGAAGCGTGCCGTTGTCGAGGACAAAACTAATTCCCGAATTCCTTTGCCGGTTCTCGAATTGAATGCGCCCGGCATCAGCGCCCCACAAAACCCTGGGAGGAGCGGCCAGTGCCACTACCAGCGCAACCGTGAAGAGCTTTCTTGGCGTCATTTCGGCTGCCCCATCAATTGCACTTTGGCAAGGAGTTGACGCATGAATGAGTCAGCGGGAAAGCGGTGGACGTAATCTTCCATTTGCGCCCGGGCGTTAACGTATTCCTTTACTTGAATGAGTTGAACGATCAGCCGTTTTCGCAGCTCTGCATTGAACGGGTCGCGGTCCGCCGCCTGTTTCAGAGCCTGAACTGCGTCGCTCGCGCGATCCAGTTTCACCAGAGCGTCAGCGAGATCAGTGTACAAGACGGTTTTCGCATGCCCTTCCTTGATGGCGCGCTGCAAGTGCTCGACTGCTTCCTGATATTTGCCGGCATGCAAGTCGCGATTGCCGATTGCGCCTTGCACGAGCGGATCATCGGGATCAGCGCGTTCGAGTTGATCAAGAACGGCGTAGTAGCGAGTCAGATATTCCGGATGTTTCTCCACTAGCTCGCCGTAAGCTTGCAGCAGCACCAGCGCCGGTGGCGGGGTACCTTTTTTGCCGGGCGCCGGATTCAGATGAATCAGATCGGCCAGCGCCGGTGTCGTCTGCTGAAACGCAATGTCAGGAAACGGCTCATCCGGGCGCGTCAGAATCCTGTGGTTGGTGATGCTGGAATGCGAAATTTCCCGCACGTCGCGCTTTTGCATGTGACAACCTGCGCAATCATCAGCCGGTTGGCTCCGTTCGCGGACTTGAAGCGGCAGCGTGCAGCTCTTTTCGCTGTGGCACGTCAGACACTTCTCCTTGAAGTATGCGGGCGCTTCTTCGCGAGTCGGCTCGAAGTGAGGATCATGACAACCGATGCAACTCAGTTTCTCACCGCTGGCGCGATAGCACTTGCTCAGAGTCATCGAGTAGTAGTGTTCGAGCAGGTCCTGCTGCGGCGGGGACTCGCGCTTTGGCGGGACCATGAGAATCGAGAGTGTATCGTCGAGCGGTGTTCCCGGACGAAAATCCTTGTAGTCTTTTCCTGGCTTCAGCACTCGCACATCTCCGGTCTGGTGACAGGACATGCAGATGTCGTCTGCTAGTACGGGGGGGAGTGACGTGGGATTCACGATTGAAGAGTCATGCCCCTGATCGTTTTCGAATCCCAGCTGATGTGCGAGCACGTGCGTGAGGCCGGGACCGTGGCAGTTCTCGCAGCCGATCGCCAGTTCGGAAAATGGCGGATTGGCAAAATGACCGTTGCCCTCAGGGAGGGCATTGGGCCGCCCGCTGTGGCAAGAGATGCAGCCGGGCAAAATCGGGCGATTGAACCCGGAGTTGCCTAGTTCGTATCCCGGCGACAGCTCCCAGCGCTGTGCCTTGGAGTAAAAAGACAGCGGTGCTTGAAATACATAATCGCTCTGCCGGACGAGGCCGCTGAGCCCGTTCTCCCCAGCTCCGATAATCCACTCCAGGGCGCGAGTGTCGCGGAAGATTTCCTTTCCGCTGGAATCGAGCTCGTATTCCGACTGAAAGAGCTGCCCGTCGCGTGCATAAACATCGAAATGCAAACGAGTGTTCTTGTCTTCGATCGAACCCGAAGTCGGCTGCGCTTTCAAAATCTCAGGCGTAACCAGTGACATAGAGCGTCCCATGCCGGTCTGCGAATATTTGTTGTAGATCCGTTTGTGACACCCGGCGCAAGCCATGGAACCAACGTGCTCGGACGCCATTGCCTTGGATTGCGCTGTCGGTTTTACGTTGGAAGGAGATTGTCCATAGGCGCACACCCCTCTGAGTAAAACAGAAACGAAAATCGGGAGCCACGCTACTAGGCTGACTCTCCTGAGCGGTTCTCGTCGTTGACATGCATGAAGGTTCTCCACTTCGGATTGCTGACCGACGTCTCCCGCGTCGCTTTGGATTTTTGCAGATCGACTGTGGAACATCCGTTTGCTACTTTGAAATACCACATCTTCGGTCATCGACGCTAATTCTACGCGGGGGTCAAGGAGCGCAATGACGAGATCACTTGGTGGTCGTTCTCTCGGCTCAAACTCCATGATGAGTGTTCACGGCCGACCGCAGTTAGCCCCACGAGGGCCCAGCCTGACCTGGTTTGGGATGTTTCCGGGCAAGAGCCTATCTCTCTGAATACAAAGTGCTTTAATCGCACGACTACCTGCGGCGCAAAAGGGGTAAACATCGCCAATTTTTTAGTATGAGCGCTCAAAGTTCGTATAAGTAGCTACTTCCGGCTTAGATTGTCGTTTATGTCCGGCTGCGAGCGCTCAAATAGTTCTTGACAACTTCTAGTACTTTGATCCTAGAATGGCGCCTCTGTCAAAAACGTGGAGTTTCGCATTGGTTGATCGGGATAGCGTTTACGAACAGGCTGGAGGAATCCATGACCGATTCACTCGGGCGGACCTATCGCTTTCGCACTCTGGTGTGGCTCATCAGCGTTCTAGTTTTCTCAACTGTGGCTGCCCTCGCTCAGCTTTCCACGGCGTCGCTTAACGGGGTTGTTCGCGACGCCACGGGTGCGGTCGTGCCAAGAGCGTCGGTTACTCTGCATAATTCGGATACCGGTGTCGAGCGCAACACCTTCACCAACGACACTGGCACATATGTTTTCTCCGATATTAACCCGGGTCGCTATACGCTCAGGGTCACCGCACCGAGCTTCAGCACGAAGCAGGTTTCCGACTTCGTTCTTGCCGTGAACCAGACGGCCACCATCGACATCGGACTCGACCCTGGCGCTCAGACGGTGGTTGTGAGCGTGGAGGCGACGGCGGAACAACTGCAGGCTTCCACCGCAGAGTTGGGCACGGTTATCGCCACCAAGCAAGTGAATGACCTTCCCCTGAATGGCAGGAATTTTACTCAGTTGCTATCGCTGACCCCTGGTGTGGCACCGATCAGCGTCGGCCAGAACAGCATGGGTGGCCGCTCAGGCGGTTTCGCGGCGCCCATCGCGGAGGGTGCCGCTTTTTCGTTCCCGTCTATCAACGGCGCAACCAACCGGAGCAATTACTTCCTGACCGACGGCATGAACAACTTTGCGGCGTTTCTGAGCACCTATGCCGTGCCACCGATCATTGACGCGATCCAGGAGTTTAAAGTGGTTTCCCACACGGATTCCTCGGAATTCGGTTCTGTTCTTGGCGGTGTGGTAAACGTGGTGACTAAGTCCGGCACCAACCGCTTCCGCGGTTCAGCTTGGGAGTACTTGCGCAACGACGCGTTCGATTCACAAGATCAGTTTGCCCCAGTTGTTCACTATCACCAGCATCAGTTCGGCGGAGCAGTCGGTGGTCCAGTTGCCCTCCCCAAGTTGAAGCAAAATACATTCTTCTACTTTGCGTACCAGGGATTTCGCTACTCCAAGCCCGTCGCAACCCGAATTCTGGTTCCGACGGCTGCGATGTACAGCGGCGATTTCAGTTCCATCTGCCTAAGCGGCTTTACGGCTGGGATTTGCAATGACCGGACACCTACCAATTTAGTGGACCACCAACTGTACAATCCGTATACGACCGTTGCCGCGGGTTCGGGATTTTCTCGTACACCGTACCTGAATAACCAAATTCCCGTAGGCACGAATCCTGACGATATTCAGCCGCAAGTCGTTACTTTCCTTCAGAGTGTACTGCCTGCCGCTGGTGCTTTCGATCCTGCTTTCAACAGCAATGCGTTCGATACCGATCCCAACACTCAGCATCAGAACGAGTACAACATCAGGCTCGACCACACGTTTGGACAGACGGACTCAGTCTGGTTCCGCTACAGCCGAATCAACAGCAATGTTCTTAAGCCCAGTGCCGGCAGTGTGCCGGGCCTCACGACAAACCAAGCCATTCCCGGTCGTAACTGGGGAGGCAACTGGGTCCACACCTTCAGTCCGAGTTTGCAATTGCAGGCGCTATTCTCGCGCACTACGGTGTCAGACAATGCCTATACCAAGTTCAAGACAGACCTGACCAATGTCATTCAGGCAGCTGGCTTCGCTCCTGGGTTCGCCAGCAATTTCTCGGGGGCCAAGGGTTGGCTGCTTCCCAACTATGAACTTCGAAACGGATACGTGAGCGGAGGCGAGAGCGTCGTGCTCACGCCGCAAGCCACGGACAACAATCAGTTCTCTGTAACCGTGAACAAGCTGAAGGGCACCCACACATTCACGTTTGGTGCAAGCTACATCACCAGCGTGTTCTCCAGCCCACTCTCGTTCGATAGCGTTAGTTTTGCCAATGGCCAAACGGGAGACGGAAACGGCAATGCTGGTTTTAGCGTAGCCTCGGCCCTCATCGGTGTTCCCGATGGCGCGAACCGGCGCGACGTGGACGAAAGAACCCGTCCTGGCGGGTTGTTCAGTGGCTTCTTTCAAGACTCCTGGAAGGCGAGCCCGAAACTAACCCTGAACTATGGTATTCGTTATGACCTTACCTTGATCCCGCCCTACGGTACCAAAAAAACCATCGATAAGTCGGGTGGAATAGAAACCGGAGACTTCGATTTCTCAAACGGCACATATGTGTTGCAGTACCCGCCGCCTCCCTGCTCGGTACGGGGACACGCTCCGTGCATTCCCAGCATCATGCTTGACGCAAACGGCAACGCCGTGGCCTGCGATCCGGCTACTCAACAATGCTTGCCTGCGGGAACGCTGCCGCCTCACGTCGTAGTTGACCCGCGTGGCCGCATTTCCCACAACACATACACCAACGTCGGTCCTCACCTCGGGTTTGCCTATCGTGCGACTGAGAAAACAGTGGTGCGCGGTGGTGCCGGGATCGTGTATGACAACTGGGCCGCTGTCAGCCAGATGTCTCAGAACATCGAAGGCGATTGGCCCGGCATTGGCCAACTGATCGCCAACAACCTCAACGTGCCGGGCGGTCCCACGGCTCCGAGCGGCACCCCGACGGCGACTTACGGCGATCCTTTCTCGGCAGGAGGCGTTAGCGCCGGTCTGCCTGCACCGACGCCCTTCTTCTCCGGCGGCGTGAACTGGCACTATGATCCGCATATCAAGAATGCGTACGCGTACCAGTTCAACTTTGGCCTTCAGCACCAGATCAACTCGACCACTACGGTTACCGGCAGCTATGTAAGCGCGTTGACCCATCGGGCGAACATCGGGGGCGTGTACAACACCGCGTTGAAACCGAGTACATTGCCAAATCCGCAATCGCGCTCGCTGTTCCCTTACATGATCTCCACCTTCTATGACCGCAGCGTTGGGTTTGCCGACTATCATGCCTTCCAGCTGTCCGTGGACAAGCGCTTTTCCGGTGGCTTGGCCTACCAGGTCGCGTACACATTCTCGAAAGCCCTGGACGAGAACGATGGATTTTTCGGCGCTGAAGGCAAGAACGTTGCAGATCCTTACAATCCACGAGCCAGCCTGAGTCCAGCAGGGTACGATCTGCCTCACCTGCTTACTGTGAATGCAAATTATGAGCTTCCGATCGGCCGGGGCAAGCGCTATTCCACCGGCAATCACGCAGTAGACTACATCGTAGGCAACTGGCAGATGAATGGCATTCTCGCGGTCCGTTCCGGTCAGCGCTATAGCGTGACGGACAATAACGGCGATCCGGCCAACACTGGAAATGTGGGGTGGGCGGGGTACGAGCAAGCCAATCTGGTAGGAGATCCAAACTCCGGCTCGTGTCCGAATGGAGCACGGGTGCACACTCAAGGTTGTTGGTTCAACACCTCAGCGTTCGCTACCCCGGCCTTGGGTACGTTCGGTAATCTTCGCCCGAATCCCTTCCAGGCGCAGCGCTACTGGAACGTGGACTTCTCGGTGTTTCGTGGATTCCCAATCTGGGGTGAAGAGCGGAAGCTTGAGTTCCGTGCCGAGGCGTTCAACCTCTTCAACACTGTAATTTTCGGGTCGCCCAATAGCGACATCAGTAATGGAAAGAACTTTGGCACCGTCACATCGAGAGCGAATGCAAACGCGCCTCGAGTGCTTCAGTTCGGGCTGAGGTTCATTTTTTAAAGTGATAATGAGCCTGTAAATTTGCCCGCCGCCGTTCAGATCGGGGCGGGCATTTTGCTGCCTTCGAAAGAATTGTCCGGGGGGGTTAGGTGGTAAGGACCATCATAGGAAATTTGGGACCGCAGTTTATCTAACGCCCGCAGCGATGGAGGTTCTATGAAACGATTTCTCCTTGTTGTCCTACTCCTTTCCCTGTTAAGCGCCTCGGCATTAGCGCAAAGCTATGACCCCACTTGGGACTCTGTCGATAAGCGTCCGACGCCGGCTTGGTTTAGTGACGCCAAGTTTGGAATTTTCATTCATTGGGGGACTTATTCGGTTCCGGCGTATGCTCCGGTACTGCCCGGCAAACTCGCTTACGCCGAGTGGTACTGGAATGCCCTGACGAATGGCAGGACCAATCCAAAAGCCGATGAACTCCAGAAGGGGACGTGGGCATTTCATCAGAAAGTGTATGGCGCGGATTTTCCGTATCAAGATTTTGCGCCGCAGTTTAAGGCAGAATTATTCGATCCGGACCATTGGGCCGACGTGTTCGCGCGATCCGGCGCCAAGTACGTCGCGCTGACCTCGAAACACCACGAGGGATTCGCATTGTGGCCGAGCAAGGAAGCGTCAGCCACCTGGGGCCGTCCGTGGAACGCGGTCGAAATCGGTCCTAAACGCGATGTGCTCGGCGATCTCTCCGACGCGGTGCGGCGCAAAGGCCTGCGCATGGGCTTCTACTATTCGCTTTACGAGTGGTATAACCCGCTCTGGTTTTACGACAAGCCGCGTTACGTACGCGAGCACATGTTCCCGCAGTTCAAGGATCTGGTCACGCACTACAAGCCGGCAATAATCTTCAGCGATGGGGAGTGGGAGATGACTTCGGCCGATTGGCACAGCGCTGAACTGCTGGCGTGGCTGTTCAACGAGTCGCCCGTTAAGGACGAGGTGGTCGTGGACGATCGTTGGGGCAGCGACACTCGCCACAAACATGGCGGCTATTGGACCACGGAATATACAGCGGGAATGAGTGGTATCGACCATCCATGGGAAGAGAGTCGTGGCATGGGAGTGAGTTACGGCTACAACCGCGCTGAAGCTCTCAACATTTACCACACTGGCCGGGAACTGGTGTTTATCCTGGTCGACACGGTCAGCCGCGGCGGCAACCTCCTGCTCGACATCGGTCCGAGGGCCGACGGAATGATCCCTGTCATCATGGAAGAACGGCTTATGCAGATGGGCGACTGGCTCAAGATCAACGGGGAAGCGATCTACGGGACGAGGCCCTGGAAAAATAGCCGACAGTGGACCGCCGGCGAAGTGCCAAAAATTGAATATAACAAGGAATATTCGTCAGCGTACGACGTGACCAAGTTAATCGAAAAATCCGCTGACGGAAAAGCGTCGATCGAAGCGTTTTTCACGTCCAAGGGCAATGAGGTTTACGCTATCCTACCCCGTTGGTCGGGTCACAACCTTGTAATCAAAGACCTGAGTGCCGCAAAGTCAGTCATATTGCTCGGCTCAAGTACGCCGTTGAAAGCCAAAAACTCGAAAACGGGATTGTCGATCGAACTTCCAGACCTTCCCGGGGACTTGCGCCAGCAACCGGCGTGGGTCCTGAAGATTAGTCAATAATATCTGGAAGCGGACGTTCTTTCGCCTCAATCTTCCAATCCTAGCGCCTTTATCCATGCGGGCTTGAGATTGCGCGAGAGGGTAGGGCAACAGCTGTCAAGCATGCCTAAGTGCATCTGCTGACTAATGAAACAACATGACTCAATCGACTTCTGAAAAAGTTGCCCCTTCGGTGAAGCAAGGTAGTTTCCGGCTCGACGGAAAGACCGCAATCGTCACCGGAGGCGGCAGTGGAATAGGACGGGCGATTGGAGTCAAATTCGCCGCTCAAGGCGCGAAGATCCACATTCTCGATCTGAGCCTTAAGGACGCGGAAGGCACATGCCAGGAAATTGGCGCCGCGGGAGGCAGGGCCGAAGCACACGTCTGTGACGTGACCGACCAAAAGCAAGTGAAGGTAAAATTCCAGCAATTGGCGGCACAGGGGCCGATTTCCATTCTGGTGAACAACGCAGGGATTTCGCATATCGGGACGGTGGAGAGCACGAGCGAAGAGGATTTCGATCGTGTCATGCGCGTCAATGTGAAAGGGTTCTACAACTGTGCGCGCGCCGTGGTCTCACACATGAAAAGCACCGGCGGCGTGATCCTGAACATGGCCTCGATCGCCGGATCTTCAGGGCTGGCGGACCGTTTCGCGTATTCCGTGAGCAAGGGCGCAATCCTGGCCATGACGTACTCAGTGGCCCGAGATTATCTAGCCTACAACATCCGTTGCAACTGCATCTCTCCGGCGCGAGTTCACACGCCGTTTGTGGATGGCTATCTGAAAAACAATTATCCCGGGCGGGAGCAGGAGATCTTTGACAAATTGTCGAAGGCTCAGCCCCTAGGACGAATGGGCGAACCTGAGGAAGTGGCTGCACTAGCCTTGTTTCTGTGTTCAGATGAAGCCAGCTTCATCACGGGCGTCGACTATTTGCTGGATGGCGGTTTCATCAATCTTCGAGGATGAACATGGATCTGCAATTGAAGGGCAAAGTCATCATCGTTACGGGCGGGGCCAAGGGCATTGGCGCGGGAATTGTGCGCGCGTGTGCCGCCGAAGGCGCCATACCCGTAATTGTGGGACGCGATGCCGACGCGGGCAAAGCTTTACAAACCGAGCTGTTGAAGAACGGAAAGTGTGGCTTGATCACCATGGAACTGTCGACGCCGGAGACCTGCCAGCAGGCGGTTGCACAGACCGTGGAAAAGTTCGGACGCCTGGATGCGCTGGTGAACAATGCCGGCGTGAACGACTCGATTGGGCTGGAGCACGGAACACCCCGCGACTATATCGCCTCGTTGAATCGCAATCTGGTCCACTACTACTGCATGGCGCACTACGCGCTGCCGCACTTGAAACAATCCAAGGGTTCGATCGTCAACATCGGCTCGAAGACGGCTGTCACGGGCCAGGGAAATACCTCCGGGTACGCCTCTTCCAAAGGAGCCACTATGGCCCTCACCCGTGAGTGGGCGGTGGAGCTACTGCCCTACAGCATCCGCGTGAACACCGTGATTCCAGCAGAGGTCATGACTCCCCTTTACCGTCACTGGCTCGACACTTTCCCCAATCCCCAGGAGAAGCTGGATAGGATCGTCAGCAAGATTCCTTTGGAAAACAGAATGACGACCTCCGAAGAGATCGCTAACATGACGGTCTTTTTGCTTTCCGCAAAATCAAGCCATACGACCGGACAACACCTGTTCGTGGACGGAGGATACGTTCACCTCGACCGTGCTCTGATGTGAGTCCCGAGACGCTTCGAACGTAAAGTGATTTTGGGAGAGCAAACACAGACGCTGTTTAAGGCGCCATATGAGGGGTAGGGTTTCAACAGCATCCGAACGGCCGCGGCTGCGACCGCGACCTGGTGATGTATTTTGCCGACGCACTACAGAAAGCAGAACATCTAATTCATTCTTTATCGGGGGTTGGAACATCGCTATTCCCATCCTGCTTCAGGATCTGAAAGCAATTGCTGCTCCGGCGCACAACAGGATTTTGCCTTCCGGCAAACCCGAAAATCATGGCTGAAAGAATTGACGCGCACCATCATCTATGGCGCTACCAGGCGGCTGACTACAGCTGGATTAATGATTCCATGTCCGTGTTGAAGCGCGATTTCTTACCACAGGACCTGGAGAAGGAGCTGCACGCCGCGGGATTTTCGGGCAGCGTTGCCGTGCAGGCAAGCCAGACTTTGGCCGAGACTACGTGGCTGCTGGAACTGGCGACGAAGTTCCCCGCGATTCGGGGCGTCATAGGCTGGGCTCCGCTTGCTAGCGACCATTTCGCCGCTGATCTCGAGCATTTACATTCCCAGTCCAAGCTCAAGGGCTTTCGCCATCTTGTTCAAGACGAACCCGACGACAACTTCATCCTGGGAAGTAACCTTAACCGGGGCGTTTCCAGCTTGAAGAATACCGGGCTGGTGTATGACATTCTGATCTTTGAGAGGCATCTCCCTGCTTCGATTCAGTTTGTAGACCGCCATCCCGGGCAACTTTTTGTGCTCGATCACATCGCTAAGCCGAAAATTCGTGAACGGCTCATGGATCCCTGGAGTAAAAACATCGGCGAATTGGCACGTCGCGAAAATGTGTTCTGCAAACTTTCCGGCATGGTCACAGAGGCGGACTGGGCAAACTGGACGGAGGCGGACCTGAAACCGTACGTGGACGTAGTACTGGGGGCATTCGGTCCCAAGAGGCTGATGGTGGGATCCGACTGGCCCGTTTGCCTGCTCGCCAGCACTTACAAGAAATGGTTCGATGTGCTGAGAAACTTACTCGGGGATCTTTCAGACTCCGAACTTGACTGGGTTTTCGGACAAACTGCGCGGAACGTCTACCGCCTGTCGTAGCAGTACAGAGAAGGACCCGCAATCATGAAAGCACTCGTCATCAAACAACCCAGAGAAGCAGTGGCCGCGCAGGATACAGTTGCCCTCATTGGATGTGGAGGAGTTGGCTTGGGCGCCATAGCGGCTTCGCATTTCTCCGGAGCTTCGTACGATCGCGGTGGACGTGGACGATGCGAAGTTGAATATCGCCAAGAAGGCCGGGGCCGATTACGCCGTCAACACCATCAACGAAGCCCCGCACCACAGAGTTCTCGAACTCACCGATGGTCTCGGCCCGGATGTGATCATCGAAGCGATCGGGTTGCTACAAATCTTTCGTGCCGCCGTCGAAGAAGTTGCATTCGCTGGCCGCGTGGTTTACATCGGGTATACCAAAGAACCGGTGACGTACGAAACTCGGCTCTTCGTAAAAAAAGATCTGGACGTGATGGGCTCGCGCAACGCTTTGCCGGAGGACTTTCGCCAGGTCATTCAGATGCGGGAACAGCGGTTGTTTCCGGTGGAAGAAGCGGTAAGTGCGATCGTACGCATTGAAGAAGCTCCGGCACTATTACGTGCTTGGCCAGAAAATCCGTCTCGCTTTTCCAAAATTATGGTCAGTATGGAATAAGGGATCGCGCACCTGAAGAATGAGGATTTTATCTTGCAGATCAAGGATCATCCATGGCCGTTTCAACCTCGTTGAACTCAGGCAGTTTCCCGTCGCAAAGCTCTGGACACCGTCTCTTCCCCGCCGGTCAGCTTGTTCCCTTCATTCTGGTGACCGCACTTTTCTTCTTGTGGGGAATCCCCAACAACCTGAATGACGTCCTGATTCGGCAGTTCATGAAGTCATTCTCTATCTCCCGTTTGCAGGCGGGACTCGTGCAGTCGGCCTTTTACATGGGATACTTTCTCCTGGCCATGCCGGCTGCGTTGGTGATGAGAAAGGTCGGATACAAAGCCGGATTCATCATTGGTCTGCTGCTTTACACCGTCGGGGCATTTCTGTTCTGGCCCGCTGCCTTCATGGGGCAATACGGATACTTTCTTTGCGCGCTCTTTGTGATTGCCAGCGGTTTGTCGTTCCTCGAGACCGCATCGAACCCGTTCATCGCCCAACTTGGCGATCCCGACACTTCGGAACAGCGCCTCAATTTTTCCCAGGCATTCAATCCTTTTGGCGCTATCTCGGGTGCTCTAATCGGCACTACCTTCATTTTCTCCGGCGTGGAACTTACGCCGGCAGAGGTCGCAGCTCGTCAGAGTGCCGGTACTTATGAAGCTTACCTGCGCACCGAAACACTAAGAGTAATCGAACCATACCTGGTCCTCGGCTGCGTCACTCTTTTCTGGGCATTCCTGATCTGGCGGACGAAGTTTCCCGCCATTCAAAGCGAGCACGAGAACAGCCGGGAAGACCACGGGCGCTTCCGCGAACTATTCCGGTATCCGCATTTTGTGCTGGCCGTGGTTGCCCAATTTTTCTACGTCGGGGCGCAAGTGGGTACGTGGAGCTACTTCATACAGTACGTACAGGAGTACACTCATCAACCGGAAAAAGTCGCCGGCTATTTTCTCACCGGCACTCTGGCTGCGTTCGGCGTGGGAAGATTCGTTTCCGCCTATCTGATGCGGTTTATTGCACCCAACAAACTGATGGGCGCATACGCTGTCGTCAATGTCATTCTCGCGTCCGTCGGAGTGCTGAAGCCCGGATGGATCGGGCTGTGGGCCATTTTTCTGACCAGCCTCTTTATGTCGCTGATGTTCCCTACGATCTTTGCTCTGGGGCTGAAAGGACTGGGCCCGAACACCAAGATCGGCGGTTCGATGATCGTCATGGCGATCATCGGGGGTGCGGTGCTGACTCCGGCGATGGGCTGGATCTCGGAAGAGTTTCACAGCGTCGCGTTGGCTTATGCAGTGCCCTTGTCAGCCTACGTGATCATCGCGGTGTACTCTTTCTTCGGCGCGCGAGAGCGGAGCGTGCAGACAACCTGAGAGTTTCATGGTTTTGGCTGCCTTTTTCGGCTGACTCTTTAGCGGTTCAATCATCACGAGAAGGAAAAAGCGATGAAGCTCTTACGATTTGGAAGTCGCGGCCAGGAGAAGCCGGGCGCGCTTGACTCTGAAGGACAAATCCGTGATCTCTCCGGCGTCGTTGCCGACATTGCCGGTGCCGCGCTGCTGCCTGATTCGCTTGAAGGGCTGCGGCAGATCGATCTCCACACTCTGCCGCTCGTTGCCGGCTCTCCACGGCTGGGTCCTTGCATTGGCTCTGTCGGTAAGTTTCTCTGCATCGGTCTCAACTACTCCGATCACGCCGCCGAATCAGGCATGGCAGTCCCCGCCGAACCGGTACTTTTCATGAAGGCTACCTCCGCCATCTGCGGGCCAAACGACAATGTTGTGATTCCAAGGGGCTCGCAGAAGACCGATTGGGAGGTAGAACTCGGTGTCGTGATCGGCAAGGAGACCAGATACGTCCGCGAAGAGGATGCTCTCTCTCATGTCGCGGGATACTGCGTTGTCAACGACCTTTCCGAGCGAGCCTTCCAGTTGGAGGGCACTGGCCAGTGGGTCAAAGGCAAGAGTGCGGACACCTTTGGCCCGATCGGTCCATGGCTGGTTACGGCAGACGAGGTTCCCGATCCACAGAGCCTGAAACTCTGGCTCGATGTCGATGGACACCGGTATCAAAATGGGAGCACCAGCACGATGGTCTTTGGCGTCGCCCATCTTGTCGGCTACCTGAGTCGCTTCATGAGCCTTCAACCTGGTGACATCATCTCGACGGGAACGCCTCCTGGAGTGGGTCTGGGACAGAAGCCTCCGACCTACCTGCGTGCCGGCAACGTGTGATTCTGAATGTCTTTCTCTGGGTTGCTGGTTTGGCGTTCGCCCAGCAACCCGCGCAGAAGCCTGACGCCCAGGTCGAGAAATGGACCGGCAAGACAATCATGCTTATCGGCGCTCACGCCGATGATGATGCCTTGTCGCATGGCACCC
>Ga0137418_10002009_pt1 | contig 18688 bp, 16 predicted proteins | sample CZODoug3_1_2_16f_FD_122242 | JGI IMG/M metagenome (GOLD analysis project Ga0137418, IMG submission 122242) | Vadose zone soil fungal communities from Angelo Coast Range Reserve, California, USA - CZODoug3_1_2_16fungal (Hybrid Assembly) | ecosystem: Environmental > Terrestrial > Soil > Vadose... | reverse complement strand
CCGAGGAACCAAGCGGCGACGAGCGCCGACACGCCGGCGCTGATGTGTACGACGGTGCCGCCCGCGAAGTCCAGCGCCCCGCGCTTCAGCAGCCAGCCGCCCGAGCCCCACACCCAGTGGGCCAACGGATCGTAGATCAGCGTCGCCCACAGGACGAGGAACACGATGTAACCCCGGAAGCGCATTCGCTCCACGATCGCGCCCGAGATCAGGGCGGGGGTGATGATCGCGAACATCCCCTGGAACATCGCGTGGGCCTGCAGCGGGATCGTCGCCGAATACGTCGGATTGGGGTCCATCCCGACGTTGTGCAGCCCGAACCATGCGAGGCCACCCAGCCACGAATTGCCGGGACCGAACGCGATCGAATACCCGACCAGCATCCACTGGACGCCGATCACGCCGAGCGCGACGACGCTCATCATCATCGTGTTGAGGGCGTTCTTGGGCCGCACCAGGCCGCCGTAGAAGAACGCGAGCCCCACGGTCATCAAGAGGACGAGGGCGCTCGACGTGAGGACCCAGGCGGTATCGCCCGAGGACACGGCGCCTTGCGTCATCCCACACCTCCCGTACCGGCGGCGTTGATGGCGGCACGTTGGACTACGTCGGCGTTGACTGCGGTCAGCGCGGCGTTGTCCGCCTCGCCCGTACGGATGCGTATCACCCGTTCGATTGGCTGCACGAAGATCTTTCCGTCGCCCACTTCGCCGGTGCGGGCCGCCGAGAGAATTGCCTTGACACACGGCTCGACGAACGGCTCGGAGCACACCATTTCGATCTTCACTTTTTCGTGGAACTCCATGACGAGTGCCGTACCTCGATACTGCTCGACCAGCTCGTGTTCGCCGCCGTGACCGCTGACGCGGCTCAGCGTGATCCCCGTGATCCCGGCCCGAAACAGCGCCGCCTTGACCTCGGGGAGGCGATCGGGACGCACGATGGTCGTGATGAGTTTCATGCTGGACTCCCAGTCGATTGGGGGTGGGGGGGTGGGGGGGCCACCGGTTCGATCGCCGCCACCGCGGGCGGTGCGACCTTTCGGAACAACCGACGGTACGCGTCCCACTGAGCGAGGATCATGCGGGCGCGGGTGCTGCCGGTTTTGTGGAAGTGCTGCTGGATGAGCTTGCGCAGCACACGCTCGTCCATCTCGTTGAGACCATTGACCGCCACCATCTCCAGGTTGCAGTGCTCTTCGAGCACGCCGCGCTCGTCGAGGACGTAGGCGATGCCATTCGACATCCCCGCTGCAAAGTTCCTGCCAACGGGTCCGAGTACCGCCACGACGCCACCGGTCATGTACTCGCAGCAGTGGTCGCCGGCGCCCTCGATCACAGCAACGGCGCCGGAGTTACGCACTGCAAAGCGGTCGCCGGCGCCTCCGGCCGCAAAGAGCCGGCCGGACGTCGCGCCGTATAAGGCGGTATTCCCGATCAGCACGCCGCTGGTATAGCCGGCGCCACGGAATGGCCTGATGACGATTTCGCCGCCGCACAACCCTTTGCCGACGTGATCGTTCGCCTCGCCCTCCAGGTGGAGATGCATCCGGGGAAGCGTGAATGCGCCGAAACTCTGACCGGCGCTGCCCCGGAACCGCAGCCGCAGTGGCTCGCCCGGCCCGGCGCCGCCGTGTGCCCGCGCCAGCTCACCCGCGATGCGCGCGCCGACCGTGAGATGATGATTGCCGACCGACCAAACCCGTGACGCCGAGTGCCGCTGCTCCAGAATCTCGGCATCCAGGCACACGAGGCCGGGACGCACATTGCGCAGGGCGGTGCGGCGGCGGGGGGCTGAGGCATCCGTCGGTGGCACGAGCAGCAACGAGAGGTCCAGCAGCTTCGCGCGCGGCGTCTCCGGGCGTTCGATGCGCTGCAAGAGCTCGACCCGCCCGATGAGATCATCCATCCGCCGCACGCCCAGGGAAGCCAGGATGCGGCGCACGTCTTCGGCGACGAATGTGAAGTAGGCGATGACCTGTTCCGGCGTGCCGCGGAACTTCGCCCGCAGGTCCGGCCGCTGCGTGGCGATGCCTGTCGGGCAGGTGTTCAGGTGACATTGGCGCGCCATGGCGCAGCCGAGCGCGACGACCGTCGCGGTGCCGAACCCGAACGACTCGGCGCCGAGCAAGGCGGCGATGACGACGTCGCGTCCGGTGCGCAAACCGCCGTCCGTCCGCACTTCGATGCGCTCGCGCAGCTTGTTGCGCATCAGAATGGCCTGCGTCTCCGCCAGGCCGACTTCCCACGGCGAGCCCGCGTGCTTGATGGACGACAACGGGGAGGCGCCGGTGCCCCCGTTGTGGCCCGAGATGAGCACGTAGTCGGCGTATGCTTTTGCGACGCCCGCGGCGACGGTCCCAACGCCGGCTTCGGCCACGAGCTTCACGCCCACACGCGCGGCCGGATTCACCTGTTTGAGATCGTGAATCAGCTGCGCGAGATCTTCGATCGAATAGATGTCGTGATGCGGCGGCGGCGAAATCAGCGGAATACCGACGACCGCGTGGCGCAGCCGGGCGATCAGGTCGGTGACTTTGTGGCCCGGCAGCTGGCCGCCTTCACCGGGCTTGGAGCCCTGGGCAATCTTGATCTCGAGCTCGTCCGCGCGGACGAGATACGACGCCGTCACCCCGAACCGGCCGGAAGCGACCTGCTTGATGCGATTGTCGGCTCGGTCGCCGTCGGCTCGGCTGGCATACGTCGCCGGATCTTCCCCACCCTCGCCCGAATTCGAGCGCGCGTGCATCCGGTTCATCGCGATCGCCAGCGTGGTGTGCGCTTCCGGCGACAGCGCGCCGAGTGACATGGCGCTGGAGATGAATCGCCGCCGGATCTCCTCGGCGGGCTCGACTTCGTCGAGCGGCACCGGCGTTTGCGCGCGAAAATCGAGCAGGTCGCGCGGCCCCGCCGGTGCGCGACCCCGCACGCCATCCGCGAACCCGGCGTACTCGGCGTGCTGCAAGGCGCGCACGAGCGGCGGCGACCAGCCGTGGTCTTCGCCATCGCGGCGATAGCGCACCCGACCGTGATCGGGCAGCGCTTCTGTCACGGAGGCTGGCTGGCGGGCCAGCACGTCCTCGGCGATCTCCCGGAACCCGACGCCGCCGATGACGGACGCCGTGCCGGTAAAGCAGCGGTCCATCACCTCGCTGCCGAGGCCGATCGCTTCGAAGATTTGCGCGCCGGTGTACGACTGCAGCGTCGAGATCCCCATTTTGGAGAGGATCTTGAGCAGCCCCTTTTCGGCCGCCTCGCGGAATCGCGACGCTGATGCGTCGTCGCGCACATACTGCAGTGCCAGCCAGGGATGCACCGCTTCCGCGCCATAGCCGAACAGCGCGGCGAAGTGATGGACGTCCCACGCGTCGCCCGCCTCGGCCACGAGGCCGACGCGCACGCGCTGCCGGGCCTGCACCAGGCTTTGGTGGACGGCGCCCACCGCGAGCAGCATGGGGATCGGGGCGCGGGACTTGTCGGCGTCGCGGTCGCTGATCACGAGCAGCGTGGCGCCGCGCCGCACGGCAGTGACCGCATCGCGACTGAGCGTCTCCAACGCGCGGGCAAGCTCGTCGGGGCCGGCGGCCGCCTCCCACACCGCGCTGAGCGTCGTGAGGTCGGAGCCACCGGCACGCCGCAGCGCGGCCATTTCCTCGGCGCGCAAAACGGGGTGCTCGATGCGCAGCAGCGTCCGTCCGCCGGGCCGCTGCGCGAGCAGTGAGCCGCGCCGGCCCAGATACATGACGAGCGACATGACGAGCTCCTCGCGGAGCGGGTCGATCGCGGGATTCGTCACCTGGGCGAAACGCTGGCGCACATAGGCGTAGAGGCTTTGCGGCACACGAGAAAGCGGCGCGATCGGTGTGTCGTCGCCCATGCTCCAGATCGCGTCGCGTGCCTCCGCGGCCATCGGCGCCATGACGTAGCGCAGATCCTCGTGGCTGTAGCCGAAGGCATGCTGCCGCGCGGTGAGCTCTTCCGGCGGCAGCGCGTGGCCGAGCGCCGAGACGTCGGTCGGGAGCTCGCGCACGACGCGGCTGCTCCAGCGCCGGTAGGGACAACGCAGCGCCACCTCGATCTTCGCGTCGGCGCTGCGGAGGACGACGTTACGCAGGGTATCGACCACGAGCAGCTCGCCCGGCCCGAGCCGTCCGGACTCGACGACGTCAGCGGGGTCGAAGTCCACGACGCCGACTTCAGACGCGGCCACCACCACGTTGTCGCGGGTCACCTTGTAGCGGCAGGGACGGAGGCCGTTGCGGTCGAGTGCCGAGCCGGCCACCACACCGTCGGAGAAGGCGATCGCGGCAGGGCCGTCCCACGGCTCCATCAGCCCCGCGTGATACTCGTAGAAGCTGCGCAGCGCCGGGTCCATGTCGGGGATCCGCTCCCATGCTTCGGGCAACAGCATCATGAGGGCGTGCACCGGATCGCGTCCCGACCGAACCAGCAGCTCGAGCGCATTGTCGAGGCTCGCTGAATCGCTGCCGTCCGCCCAGATGACGGGCTTCAGCTTCTCGACGTCCTTCTCCCACACCGGCGCGGCCAGGGCCGGCTCCCGCGCCAGCATCGCGTTGCGGTTGCCCCACAGCGTGTTGATCTCGCCGTTGTGCGCGAGCAACCGGAACGGCTGCGCCAGCGGCCAGCTGGGAAGCGTGTTGGTCGAGTAGCGCTGATGAAAGACCGCGATACCGGTCTCGAACAGCGGTGACCGGAGATCGGCGTAGAAGCCCGGCAGCTCGGTGCCGACGAGCAGCGCCTTGTAGACGACGGTGCGGCACGAGAGCGAGCAGACGAAGAGTTCGAGACCGGCGTGCGCAGCCCGGCGCTCGATGACGCGCCGCGCCAGGTAGAGCCGCCGCTCCCACGCCTGCGCGTTGGGCGGACCTGACGGCGGACCCACGAACAGCTGGCGGATCACCGGCTGGCTCGCGGCGGCGAGCGGCCCGAGCACGCCCGCGTCGACCGGTACGACGCGCCAGCCCAGCACCGGCATGCCGAGGCTCACCAGCGCGCTCTCGATGAGATCGACCGCTTCGTCGACGCCGTTGGGCGGGAGGAAAAACATCCCGAGGGCGACGCGCTCGGCGGGCCCCCCACCGACGCCGAGCAGGCGGTGGGGAATCTGCGTCAGGACGCCGGCGCCATCACCGGAGCGATCGTTCGACGCCGCGCCGCGATGCGCGAGGCGAGCGACGGCCGTGAGGGCCAGCGACAGGATGTCGCGCGTGCGCTCGCCGTCGGCGCGGGCCACGAAGCCGACGCCGCACGCGTCGCGCTCGCGCCAGGGATCGAGCAAACGAAAAGCCCGCTCTGGTGAGGGAGCGGGCTGGTTGGGCTTTGGTTTTCGTCGCACTATCGCGGCCCGCCGCTCCCCGGTATGGGTGTGTGCGTATTAATCGGCAGCGGGAACATCGTATGTTTATGCATTGGTCGACATAAATATGCGGAGGAGTTCGAAACTGTGCAAGGGGTCCGTTCAGCCTACCAGGATGGGCTCGACCGGCTGGCTGTACCGGTACGTTTTCCCGGCGTAGTTGCGCAGCACCACTTCCTTGTCCGTCAGCTTCACCACGTACTCCGGGAGCAGGGGGATCTTCCCGCCGCCGCCCGGCGCGTCGATCACGAAATGCGGCACGGCGAGCCCCGAGGTCCAGCCCCGGAGCGCCTTGATGATCTCCAGCCCCTTCTCGACGGTCGTGCGGAAGTGCTCGGCGCCCGCCACCTGGTCGCACATATAGATGTAGTACGGCCGCACCCGGGCGACGAGCAGCCGCTGCATCAACAGCTTCATCACCTCGGGATCGTCGTTGACCCCCTTCAGCAGCACGGTCTGGCAGCCCAGGGGGATGCCGGCGTCGGCGAGCATGCCGAGGGCGTGCACGGCGGCCGGCGTGAGCTCGTCGGGGTGATTGAAGTGCGTGTTGATGTAGAGCGGGTGATACTGCTTGAGGATCGCGCACAGCGCCGGCGTGACGCGCTCCGGGAGATGGCACGGCACGCGGCTGCCGATGCGCAGCACCTCGAGGTGGGGGATCGTGCGCAGCCGCCTGCAGATGTCGTCGATGCGGCGGTCGGACAGCAGCAGCGGATCGCCGCCCGACATGATCACGTCGCGGATCTCCGGGTGCTCCTCGAGATAGCGGAACGCCGACTCCAGCTGCGCCATCGGAATCTTCTCGGGGTCCCCCACCTTGCGGCGCCGGGTGCAGAAGCGGCAGTAGGCGGCACAGACGGGGGAAACGAGAAACAGCGCGCGGTCGGGATAGCGGTGCGTGATGTTGGGGACCGGCGAGTGCGCGTCCTCGTCCAGCGAGTCCACGAGGCCGTCCTGGACCTCCAGCTCCTGCACGGTGGGGACGTACTGCCGCCAGATCGGATCCCCCGGCGACTTGATCAGGTCGACCATGGCCGGGGAAATGCGGAATTCGAAGTTTTCGGCGGCTTGCCGGAGACGGGCGATGTCCCCGACGTGTTCCGCGCCGAACCGCGCGGCCAGGGCGTCGAGGGAGGCGATGCTTTTCTTGCGGAGCAGCTCTTGCCAGGTCTCCGTCAGGTCAGATCCTTGGTAAAGACCACCAGATCGTCACCGGGCGCGTAGTACCCCGGAATGGTCGCGGCTCTGGTGTAGCCGCGCGCTTCGTAAAAACTCCTCGTCGGCGTGTAGTCGGGTCGCGACGACGTTTCGACCACGACCAATCGTGCGTCGTGCGTCGTGAGTCGTTGCTCCACCTCGGCGAGCAGCTGCGTGCCAATGCCTCGCCCTTGGTGCTCGCGATTCACGACGATCCAGTACAGATCGTGAGTCGCTGCCGTGCCCGGCGTCGGTCCCCAACAGGCGTAGCCGACGAGCTGCTCACCCTCGAACGCCCCGATGAACCGATAGTCCTCGTCCCCTTCCAGGGACTCATCCAGCAGCTCGACCGCGGTCGCGACCTCCTCCTCGCGGAAGAGGCCCGTGCCCCGAGTCAGCTGCTCAAGCCGTGCGCGGTGCGCGTGCCCGACGGGGCGCAGCGAGCAGCTCACGCGCGGCCTTCGTTCCCTGCGCCTCCCGCAGCGCCACCTCGGCGATGCGGCGAATCAGCTCGGGATACTCCCACCCCGCCGCTTTCGCCATGCGCGAGAGGCCGGCTTCATCGGTGAGGTCGGGATTGGGGTTGACCTCGAGAATCCACGGCCTGCCGGTGTCGTCCACGCGCAGGTCCACACGCCCGTAGCTCTTGCCTTGCACGACACGCCAGGCCGTCTCCGCGAGCCGGCACAGCCGCTCGGCAAAGCGCTGCGGGATCTGCGCGGGGCAGACGGGACGGCTGCCCAGGTCCTCGGGCGATCCGACGTGCCACTTGGCGGCATAGGTGAGGATCGGCCACGTGCCGTCGGGCATGGTGCTGAAATCGATCTCGGCGATCGGCAGCGTGCGATCGCCCACGATGCCGACGTTGAATTCGCGTCCCGGGATGTACTGCTGGACCAGCACCTCGTCGAATTGCTCCGTCATCGCGGCGATGCGGGCCTTGAGACTCTTGCGGTCGCTGACGACCGATTGGCGGTCGAGACCGGCGCTGGCGTCCTCGGCGGCGGGCTTGACGATGGCGGGCAGCGGGAAGTCATCCTCGATCTTCCCCTGCGCGATCGTCCAGCGCGGCACCGGCAACCCGGCGCGTTCCAACAGCGTGTTGGCGACCGCCTTGCGGCGGCAGGCCGCCGTGGTCCACGGCCCGCACCCAGTGTAGGCGATACCGGCGAGCTCCAGCGTCCCGACGACGTGATCTTCCCACTGCGCGACGCCGCGCACGCCTTCGCAGAGATTGAAAACGAGATCGGCGCGACGGCAGGCGTTGAACCAGCGCATGTCATGGCGTACGGGAACGCGCTGTACCTGATGGCTCAACGCAGCGAAGATGCGGGCGATGTCGTCGACCGCCTGCATCACACCGGCGACGTCCTCGGCGGTCCAATCATCGGCGCCGGGGTCGTAGAGGATGACGACCCTCACGCGCTGGCCGCCGCCGCCCCCGCGGCCTCCGGGATGGCACGTCCGGTAATGCGTTTCCAGGCGAGCCGCACGACTTCTTGAATCAGCTCGTCGTAGCCATACCCGGCGACCCGCGCCGCTTTGGGGAAGCACGAATTCATGGCGGGGTCGGGAATGATCCCGGGCAGCGGATTCAGCTCGACGACGTTGGGCACGCCGAAGCGGTCCACGCGCACATCGACGCGGCACCAGTCGCGGCAGCCGAGGGCGCGATAGGCGTCGAGCGCCACCCGCTCCGTCTCACGGCACAGCGATTCGGCGACGCCGGTGGGCGGGCATTGGAAGATCTCGAGCGGATGCTCGCGCGTGTCCCAAATCCACTTCGCCTCGTATCCGTAGACCGGCGGCGCGCCGGGAGGCAGCGTCGCGAAATCGAATGCCACGATCGGCAGGCAGCGGACGTCGCCATTGTTGCCGAGGATCGCGACCGTGAACTCGGGGCCCGGGAGATAGGTCTCGACCAGGACGGGCTGCTCGTAGCGATCTAAGAGGAAGGGCACGCGCTCCGCGAGCTGCGCGGGCGTCTCGCACAAATTATTGACGAATATGCCTTTGCCGGACCCCTCGGCCACGGGCTTCACGAACAACGGGAAGGGCAGGGGCATCCGCTCCAGGTCCGACACCCGCTCGATCACGCGGAACGGCGCCGTTGGCACGCCGCGATAGGCGAGGATTTCCTTGGTGCGTCCTTTGTGCAGCGTCAGCGCCAGCGTCAGCGGATCGGAGCCGGTATACGGAATGTTGAGGTACTCGCACAGCGCCGGCACGTGCGATTCACGACACGGCCCGTGCAGGCCTTCGGCCATGTTGAAGACGATGTCGGGGCGTGCGAGCGAAAGTTTCTGTGGGAACAATTCGTCGGCTTCGAGCCGAATGACGGTGCCAAAGAGACCGAGCGCCTGGTCGACCGCATCGATGGTCGATGGGTCATCCCATTCCGCGTAGGCGTCCGACGCGGGCGTGGCGTCGGGTTTTTCATTGTATGCGAGACCGATCCGCATGTGAAACCAGAATACGAAATGCGGAACGGATGCGCAAGACTCATCATGCGTCGAGAAAAAATATTTTTGCGTCAGACCTTGTGATAGGTGACGCGCGCCGACTCCTGTTTGTCGTCGCCGACGTAGATGTCGAAATCGGAGAACAACGCACCCGCTTCCTGCTGCAGCAGTCGCAACACCGCGATCGCCATCCTCCGAATCTCGAGCTCCGCGCCCTCGCCGCAACGCAGCTCGAGCATCGTGCGCCATGCGCGCGCGTTCCCGGACACGACGATCTTCACTTCGGTGGCGTTCGGCAGCACGCTCCGCGCCGCTTCGCGCGCCATTTTGCGGCGGTGCACCTTGTCCGTCACCCACTCGTAGCGCTGCATCAGCCCTTCCACCGACCGGACGTACGCCGCCTGCGCCTCCGTGACCTGGGCCTGCCAGTCGGCTTCGAGCTTCGCATCGCCGGCGACGGCGGGCGGCATGACGAAGGCGGCGTGCGACTCGTCCACGTAGCGCTGCGAGATCTGCGAGTAGCCGAACCCGGCGCGGTGGCGCACCAGCTCGTGCGAGCAGGACCGCGAGATCCCCTCGATCAGCAGGACGTAGACCGCGTGCTCCAGCACCGAGCCGTGTCCCTGCTTCTTGATGTTCTCGAGATACTCGGCGGTGGTGCGGTGGACGGGATTGTGCTGGCTCATGTAGCACAGCCGCCCGGCGAATTCGGCGATGCGCTCGCCGTCGCTCGCCTCGCCCCGCCATTGCACGGCGAGATGCTCCGGCTCGATGAACTGCGGGCGGGCGATGAGGGTGACACGGGGGACGCGGAAGACTTCCACTGGTACTAGTGAGCCAATTCGAGTTTCGGTGTAGCCCATGCGGCGCTGCGCTCCACTTCTCGTAGTCGCGTGGCGATGTCTTCGGGGATCGCCGGGGCGCCGTCGCCGACCTTCAGCGTGGCGAGCGGCGACCAGTCGGTCGCGGGAATGATAACACCGGGATTGAGGATCGACAGCGGGTCGTACGCGCGCTTCACGTCGCGGAACAGCGCCATCACTTCGCTTCCATAGAATCGCTCCAGCACGCCCGCGCGCAGGCGGCCCACGCCGTGTTCGCCCGACGGCACCCCGCCCAGACCGAGCAGCAGCTCCGTGACGTCGTCGAACAAGTGCTGCAGCGCGTCGCGCCAGCCGTCGCGCGTGGTGTCGGGCAGGGCGTTCACGTGGACGTGCCCGTCGCCCGCGTGCCCGAAGATCGCGACCGGGATGCCACGACGCTCCGCGGCGGCCCTGAGACCGGTGATGTAGTCGCCGAGGCAGTCGAGCGGCACGCACCCGTCTTCGATCACCTGCAGCGAACGCTGCGACGGAGGCAGGCGGGCGAGGGCCGGAGAGGCAAGGCGCCGCACGTTCCATAGCTGCTGCAGCCCGGCCCGATCGACTGCGGTCTCGACGTACGTGACGGACTGTTTCAGCCCGCGGACGGCATCGCCGACCACCCCGCGCACGGCCGCCGCGGTCTCGCGTTCGAACTCCACGAGGAGCATGCAGGCGACCGCGGGGGCCTCCGGCACGAACTGCAGCAATGTGCTGTCGAGCAGCTCGAGCGCCGACGGCTTCAGCGACACGAGATAGGGGACGGCTTCGGTCATCGCGCCGAGATCGGCGAACCCCAGCGCCGCGCCGGCGACGTCGGGAGGAATCGGATCGAGCCGCCACTGCACCGCGGTGACGATCGCGAGCGTGCCTTCGGAGCCGATCAGCAGATCGAGCTCGTCGCCTGATGCCGCGAATTGATCGAGGGCGTAGCCTGAGGAGTTTTTCTTTGTCTTGGGGAATCGCTCGGCGACCAGTCGGGAGGCTGAGTCGGACAGCGTGAACCGCTCCCCGCTCCCTGCTCCCCGTTTCACCCTTCTGACCTTTCCATCTGCGCCGACAACCTCCAGCGCTTCGACCCACTTCCGCACACTGCCGTATCTCACCGTCCGCGGCCCAGCGGCGTTCGTGGCGACCATGCCACCGCTCGTTGCAAACGCGCCTGAGGAGGGATCGGGGGGGAGACGCAGCCCGTACGGTTGGGCGGCGTCGTTCACGTCGGCCCAGCTGACCGATGCGCCGGCCCGCGCGAGGCGGTTGTGCGGATCGACCTCCAAATCAGCGAAGCCGATGCTGAGATCGACGATCGTTCCCGATCCGACGTTGCCGCCCGGCATGCCGCTGCCGGCGCCGCGGGGGATGAGGGCGGTGCGTGAGCTGGCTGCGTAATCGAGCAGCGCTGCGATGTCGGCAGTGGACTCTGGAATCGCAACGGCGGCGGGCACGATCCGATAGACTCCCGCGCCCTCCGAATACGCCGCGCGGACACGAGGGTCGGTCACTAACACGCTCCAAACTTGACACCGGCGGACCGCAACGTGAAGCTTCGTTTCCCGATGGCTGCTACTCAGACCGCCCCACCTCCGGCTCAGCCCCGTGCCCAGCTTATCCATATCGAAGTGGATCGGCGGTTGGGCCATGAGTGGGACGAGTGGAACGGCCGCCCGCTGCCGCGCGGTGGCGATTTCTCTGCGGCGCCGGGGCTCTTCTTCAGATTTGCGGCGCTGACCGTCGTGGTCGCGACCCTTGCCGTCGCGCTTCTTCTATATCTGATCGGCCCGCGGCTGGGAGCGGTGTGGGCACCGTTGCCCCAGGCGCTGTGGATCACCGTGGCGGTTCTGGCGGGACTCCAGACGCTGTACCTGGGCGTGCTCGCCGCGTCCTACTACTCGGGCAGGAATCTCCTGCCCGAGCGCCTGATGGAGCGCGGCCCCTACCTCCAGCTCATGAACTACACGTCCTTGATCGCACGCGCGTTTGGGAAGCGTGATTGGGTCGAGCACGCCGCGATCGACATCTATAACACCATGGCTGAGCGGCGTGGCCGGAGAGTCGGGAAGGGCGAGCTGTTGGTGCTCATTCCGCGCTGTCTATCGAAGCAGGCGTTGGACGGAGTGCTGGCGATCGCGGGGCGCTACGAGGTGCCGGTGTTCGTCGCGACGCGCGGGCAGCTGGCCCGACGGGTGATTCGCGAGCGCCGTCCGCGCGCCGTCGTCGCGGTCGCGTGCGAGCGCGACATGATGACCGGCCTGCGGGACGTCGCCGGGAAGCTCCCCGTCCTCGGCTTGACCATGCAGCTGCCCAACGGGCCGTGCCGCGACGCGGCGATCGACCTCGAGCAGCTGGAGAAATGGGTGCAGGGGCTAGTGGCTTCCTAGTAGTTCGTGACCCCGAGTTTTTCCTTCAACGCAGCCAGTAGCCGCTCGGCGCGTAGCAGACCCGGAGACCCGGGCGGTGCCGCGTGCTCGAGATCGCGCGGCGTACGTGACGGATCCTCTGCGGGACGGTACACCGCTTCAATCGTGACGCGCGCTTTCCCCGGCGCGTCGGGATCGGCCCACAGCCGGAGCTTGTATGTCCCCGCGAACTCTCGCGTCTCGAGCCAGGCGTCGGGCGTACTCGCGAAACGGACCGGAACGGTATCGGCGATGAGCAGTGTGCGCGCGGCTTCCGTGACCACCCCGGGCGACGCGTTGATGACGGCGTGCAGCGCCTCGGGGAAGGGCGCGAACGAGGGGCGCGTTGTGGTCGGCGTGCAGGCCGTGAGAAGAAGTACGAAGGCGACAAGGGTATTTCGCATTTCGAATTTCGAATTAATGGGTATGCGGCGGTGTTCCTGGTGGGTGCGTGTGTGGAGCGGCGACGTTCGTGGTATCGCCCTCCTCGTGCGTGTGCCCGGCAGCCCGGTCTTGGATCTCGGCCTGCAGGGTTTGCGTCGGAATGCCCGCCGCGTGCTGAAACATCAGCCGGCCGCCCAGCACTGCGGTCCAGATGAGTCCCGCCAAGCCGACGACGCTGAGCGCGCGCGTAAGCGCCAGCTCCTGCGCCGGCATCTGGAAACGCCGCGCCATCTTCCAGATCAGGACGATGGTGAAAAGGCTCATCGTCAGGAGCGCCATCGTCTCGTGCTTCTCCATGATCTCGTGGATCGCCTCACCGTGCTCGATCGCGCCTTCCGCCAGCTTTCCGGCAACGACGGCCGCCCACCCGCCGATCACGCCCGCCCACAACGTCCAGATGCCGGCCCACGCCAGGGACTCGCGCTTGGTCGCCGCCGCCGCGAGATCGAACAGCACCGCCACGAGCAGCAGTGCGGCGGGGAGATCGTTGAGTACGGCGTGCCAGCGGGGGGCGTCGTAGCCGAGCATTAGAGTCCCAGGTTGCTGACGATGGGTGGATTGGCCGAGTAATCGTAGAATCCTTTTCCGCTTTTCCTGCCGTACATCCCCGCGAGGACCATCCGCTTGAGCAGCGGCGGCGGCGCATAGCGGGTCTCGCGGTATTCCTTGAACATGATTTCGGCGATGTTGTGCGTGGTGTCGAGCCCGACGAAGTCGAGCAGCGTCAGCGGCCCCATCGGATATCCGCACCCCAGCTGCATCGCCTTGTCGATGTCCGGCACACTCCCGACGCCACGCTCGACGGCGCGAATGGCATCCAGCAGATACGGCACGAGCAGCAGGTTGACGATGAAGCCGGAATTGTCCTTCGCCGCCACCGGCTCCTTGCGGAGCGAGGCGGCGAACGCAAATGCGCGCTTGAACGTCTCTTCGGAGGTCGTCACGGTGCGCACGACCTCCACCAGCGGCATCAGCGGCACGGGATTGAAGAAGTGCAGGCCGACGAAGCGGTCGCCGCGCTTCGTAGCCGCGGCCATCGCCGCGATTGTGAGGCTGGAGGTGTTCGACGCAAAGATCGTCCCCGTCGCACACAGGCCGTCGAGCTCCAGGAAGAGAGCATTCTTGAGGGCGAGGTCTTCGGTGATCGCCTCGATGACGATGTCCGATTTGCGGAGGTCCGGAACGGCCGTCGTGAACGTCAGCCGCTTGAGAATCTCGTCGCGATCGGCGGCCTGGAGCTTGCCCTTCTCGACGAATTTGCCGAGCGACTTCTCGATGCCGGCCCGGCCGCGATCGAGGATCTCTTTCGAGACGTCACGAACGGTTGTCTCATAGCCCGCGGTCGCCGCGACCTGCGCGATCCCGCTCCCCATCAGGCCGCAACCGAGCACACCAACTCGCTTGATGTCGGTCATGATGCTCCTAGCGGCCGCGTGGACGCGGGCGCGGGTTCTCGAACGCTTTGCGGACTTCTTCCGCGATCTTGATGAGCGGATGCGTCCCCGGTAACGAGGGAGTATCACGAATCTCGGCGCGCTCGAGCCGGTCGAGCACTTGCTCGAGCGAAATCTGAACGCGCTCATTGTCCACCCGGTGATGGCGCGTGATCAGCATGGACGTGGGGGTGAGCACCGCCGCAGGCAGCAGGCCGATGGGGCCGAGGAAAGTCGCAAAAGCCGCACTCACGAAGACTCCAAGCGCAACGACTACCGCGCTCCCCTGAATGCGGCGGCCGCGACGCGGCGCCACGTCCGCGGACAGGCCGACGTGGCAGAAGCCGGGCTCCAGCTGGGTCACCTGTCCCGCGATCTCGTCCGCATTGGCGAGGGAATAGCGGCGCCCCTTCTTCCCCAGAGCGCGCTGGATGCTCGCAATCGCTCCAGCTCTCGGCTCCCACGTAGTGCGCTCGGGATAGCGCCGTTTCACCTGCAGCGATTCTTCCTCTTCCATCCAGCGGGCCAGAGCTCGTTCCACCGTCGCCCGGTCGCCCGGAACGACCCGCTGTGCCGTGAGGACGCGTGGGCCAGTCAACCAGGCCCAAAAGCCGGTGCCGCTTTCGACCAGCGATCGAGTCTGCTCTTCGAGCAGCGCCTGCTGCAGATAGCGGTTCGGGATGCCGACATCCTTGCCGAGCGCGAGGACTTCGTCCTTGCTCAGCCCCTCGCCAACATCATGCTCGCCGGCCTGGAGCTCGGCGGCGCGCTTGATGATGCGGTCCAGCGCGTCCTGACTGATGAGATCCTTCCCCATCAGACCTTTGCCTTCCCCTTCCTCCGGGGAGCCGGCAGGCGCTCTCGCGACGTGGTCTCGGGGAGCGCGCGCTTGCCCGAGTCGGAGGGCGCGATGCGCTCCATAAAGCCCTTGAAGAGATCGATCGGGATGGGAAAGATCGTGGTCGAATTATTCTCGGATGCGATTTCGTTGACGGTCTGCAGATAGCGCAGCTGAATCGCCGCCGGCTCCTGGCCGATGATGTGCGCGGCCTGCGCGAGCTTCTCGGCCGCCTGCAGCTCGCCTTCCGCGTTGATGACCTTGGCGCGCCGCTCGCGCTCGGCCTCCGCCTGCCGCGCCATGGCGCGCTTCATCTCGGGCGGCAGATCCACGTCCTTCACCTCGACCGCCGAGACCTCGACGCCCCATTCTTCCGTCCGGGTATCGATGATCTGTCGCAGGATCGCGTTGATCTTGTCGCGGTTGGCGAGCAGCTCGTCCATCTCCGTCTCACCCAGCACCGACCGTAGCGTCGTCTGCGCCAGCTGGCTCGTGGCGTAGAGATAGTTCTCGACCGCCACGACCGCCTTCTCCGGTGTCTTCACACGCATGTACAACACCGCGTTGACCTTGATCGAAATGTTGTCGCGCGTGATCACGTCCTGCGGCGGAACGTCGATCGCCATGACCCGCAGCGACACTTTCTGCATCTTGGCGAGCACCGGCGGCAGGAAAATCAGGCCGGGGCCTTTGGTGGGGCGCAAATGCCCGAGCAGAAAGTAGACGCCGCGCTCGTACTGGCGCAGCACCCGCAATCCCGAGAAGAGATACAGCGCGATCGCGGCGATCGCGATGACGAGAGTTTCGTTCACAGTGCCTCGACGATGACGGCGGCGCCCTGACCGCCTCCAATACACGCCGAGCCGAGCGCAAAGCGCTTCTTTTCTCGACGCAATGAGTGCAACAGGTGGATCGTGATGCGCGTCCCGGTCGCCGCCAGCGGATGACCGATGGCGATCGCTCCGCCGCAGGCATTGGTACGCGTGCGATCGAGTCCCAGCTCGCGCTCGACGGCGAGATACTGCGGCGCGAAGGCTTCGTTCACTTCGACGAGATCCATCTGCTCGAGTTTCATCTTCGCCTTCTCCAGCGCTTTGCGCGCAGCGGGCGCCGGCCCGATGCCCATGTACTTTGGCTCGACGCCTGCCACGGCCCACGCGACCAGCCGGCCGAGCGGCTTGAGACTGTGGCTCCGGGCGTACTCCTCACTCGCCAGCACCGTCGCCGCACCGCCGTCCGAGATACCGGATGCGTTGCCGGCCGTCACGAGGCCGTCCTTCTTGAAGTACGGCTTCAGCGAGCTGAGGATCTCGAGCGTCGTATCGGGCCGCATGTGCTCGTCGGCGCGAAACTCGACGTCCTTCCCTTTCACCTTGATCGTGACCGGGACGACCTCGTCCTGGAAGGCGCACGCGTCCCACGCCTGCTTCGCCCGCTGCTGCGACAGAGCGGCCACTTCATCGACTTCCTTGCGGGTGAGCTTGTACTTCTCGGCGAGGCCCTCGGCAGTCTCGGCCATCGATAACCCGCATTGCGGGTCTTTGAGCGCTTCCCACAACAAGTCTTCCAGTGGCGCCGGGCCGAGCCTGAGTCCCCAACGCGCCCCGCGCACGACGTGCGGTGCCTGGCTCATCGACTCAGCGCCGCCGGCCAGGACTGCTTCGGCTTCGCCCAACAGGATCAACTGCGCGCCCTGCGTGATCGCCTCGAAGCCGGAGCCGCACAGCCGATTCACCGTCACCGCCGGCGTCTCGATCGGAAGACCGGCTTTGAGCCCCACATGCCGGGCCATGTAGATGGCGTCCGCGGATGTCTGGAGCGCGTTGCCGAACACGACGTGGCCGAAGTCGCTCGCGGGAACGCCCGAGCGCTGGATGGCATGCCGGGATGCGGCGGCGCCCAGCTCGATGGCCGATAAGTCCTTCAAAGAGCCGCCGAACGACCCGAACCCTGTCCGTACACCCGACAGGAAGACGACGTCCTTGGTGGCACCCTGGGTTTTCATGAGAGGAACTCCATCGTAAGTGGGCGGAATATGAGCTTGCAGTCGGTGCGACGGTAGGTCGTTACCGCAAAACACGAGCGGCGGACGGGATTGTTCCCCATCCGCCGCTCTGGTTCCGGCGCCGGCTTGTCGATGCGAACATCACCGCACGACGTCTACCCATCCGGCCTCGTTGGCCACAATGGCGAGGCTGCCGAGCTTGTCGAACGCGATGTGACGCGGCAACCCACCGGGCTCCAGAGTACCGACGCATTCCAGAGTGTGCGCGTCCAGCATCGCGACCTGACCCGCGGTCCGCAGACTGGCGTACACGACGCTCTGATCGGGCGTGAGCGCAACCTCGTCCGCCGGCGTCGCGAATTTCCGTCGCACGATCTGTCCGGTTGGCAGATGGACGAGATCCAGCCAGCCACGCTCGTTGCCGCTATACAGCCGCAACCCGTCGCGCGAGAGGGCGATGCCGAGCGGTTGGCCCCCCAATTCATAGTATCGGAGGGTCGCGAGGCTGCGTGCATCCAGTTCGAGGATACCGCCCGCTTTCCAGGTCGGTACGTACACGCGATTCCCCGCCGGGTGAACCGCCAGCTCAGCGCACGCCTGAGGAAGGGCGACTGACCGGACGACGCGGCCGCCGTTGTCGGACAACGCACAGGCACACAAGCGGTCGAGGTTCGTGGTGACGTAGAGGATGCGACCATCGGTGGACAACGCCGCGCCGAGCGGATCGCCTTCCATCGCGATCGAGCCGGTACGGCGTCCCCACACCAGATCGACGACGGCGACGTCTTTGGTAAACTGGTTCGTGACCCAGGCGCGGTCCCCGGATGGTGCGAGAACGATTCGCGTCGGCGCGACGCCGACGGGAATGGCGCTCATCTCGCTGAGTGGCTCGAGCCGCACGCGTTGGAGCACGGCTGCGTGCGTACGTGTCAGCCAGCCGGTTCCGTCGGGCGTGACGGAGACGTCGAATGGGTAGCCGCCGATTTGCAGCCGTGCTCCCAGGACTCCCCGCGGCTTGCGTGGCGGGGGTGGGGGTAGCGGATTGATAGACGGCGCGACTAAGGAGGAGCCGGCGGCGACTGCCACGAAACTCCCCGTGCGGCGCGCCGCCGCCTGCAGGTACGGCCGCAGCGCGAGCTCGTGCATGCCGATGTCCTTCCAGATCGTGCGAAACCGCAAGATCGCGCCGGCAATGCCGCCGCGCCGCACGTGCGACCACGGTTGCCCCATCAGGCGGCGGACCAGGCGATAGCATGTGGCGGGCTCGATGTGGGACTCGCGCGCCAGAGCGAGCAGCGATGCGCCCGTCTGCTCCGACTGCAGGACCCAGTAAAACAGGCGCGTCCAACCGGCGAGCTCTTCGAGAGGCGGAAGGCTGGCGCGTCGCAGAGTCCGGGCAACCTGATGACGCGTGCGGAGTCCTACGAATGTGGCGACATCGCCTGCTGCGGGGAGGAGCCCGTTCTTGCACGCCAGCACGTCGACGACCGCTCGTGCTTCGCCCGAAAGAGAGGGTAGGGCGACGTTCAGAATTTTCGCCAGCGGAAGTGGTGGCATACGACCACTCATTCCTTCGCAGGACGGAATTAAGTCTTTAGCTCTACCCCACAAATAAACGCAAGGTCTATCAACCAGCGCTCAAATCAACGCGCGCACTGCATCCGCTACCGCTCGCGT
>Ga0137418_10002008_pt1 | contig 18689 bp, 18 predicted proteins | sample CZODoug3_1_2_16f_FD_122242 | JGI IMG/M metagenome (GOLD analysis project Ga0137418, IMG submission 122242) | Vadose zone soil fungal communities from Angelo Coast Range Reserve, California, USA - CZODoug3_1_2_16fungal (Hybrid Assembly) | ecosystem: Environmental > Terrestrial > Soil > Vadose... | reverse complement strand
ACGAGGACTACGACGTGCGCGACACCCGAAGCCTGACCCGCGCCGAGATTCACGCACGGCGCCAGGCCCGCGTCTACCTCGACGTGCTGCGCACCCTGCCCGGCTGGGCGCAGGCCTACATCGCCAGCACCGGGCCCGAACTCGGCACACGTGAGTCCCGGCACGTCATCACCCGCCGCAAGCTTGACCGCAACCACGTCCTGGAAGCCCGGCGCGACCCGGACGCAGTCGCTGTGGGCGCCTGGCCCCTCGAATACCACCCCGGCGCGGGCGTGCCCTCGATTTGGAAGTACATAGCCGACGGCGGGACCTACGACATCCCGCTGGACGCCCTGGCCAGCGCCGACACCGCGAACCTGTTCGCCGCCGGCCGCCTGCTCGACGGCGACCGCGGCGCCGCCGCGTCCCTGCGCGTGATGGGCACCTCCTTCGGCACCGGCCAGGCCGCCGGAGTCGCTGCCGCCCGCACCGCCGCCCACCCCACGACCGCGGCCAGCGTGTCGGAGGTGCGCAACGAACTCCAGAGCCAGGACGCGCGCCTCCCACACCGCCACCTAGCCCCCACACACTGACCCCCGCGTGTTCGTGACTCCATCATCCGAGCGGTGCTGGACCGGCAGCCGGACCTTGCCGGCTGCCGGTCCGTAGTGGACGGGCTGAGCACTGCCTCCGCCCCTTTCTTAGTTTGTCTTCACCTGCAGCATGGTGAAGCCGTAGGCCGGAAGGCTGACGGTGTAGCTGGTGCCATGGATCGGTGCTGCTTTGCCGCCGTTGTAGAGATCCTTGGGCTGCTGCTTCGTCTTGATTCCTGCGCCGGTCAGGTCCACGGTCACGTTGGTGGCGGTGTTGTGGAAGTTGTACACGAGTAGCGCGGTCTGCTTGCCGTCCTGACTGGTTCGTCGCATCGCGTATACGTCCGGGTCGGAGCCTGCGGGCACCCGCACGCGGTTCGCCGACGGAAGCAGTGCCTTGTTGTCGTTGACCGTGCGAAGTACCCGGTCCCAGTTGGCCCGCAGGGTCGGCGACCAATGGAGGTACTGGTCGTACATGAACCCGCCGTAGAGGATTCCTGCTCCGGCCAGCAGAGCCGCTTCCTGCACCCGCATCACCTCGTCGTTGGGATAGCTCGGGTAGCTATGGGGGATCAGGTTCGCATCCGGATCATCCGCCGAGATGCTCCACGCGTAGGTCGTGGTGCCGACGGAGCGGGCGTAGTCCGAACCCTTGAGCGCGGTCTCAAGGCCGTTGGCGTCGATCTCGCCGTTGACAACCCGGGTGTAGTCGTTCGCCACGATGTCGTTGTCCTGGTAGTTGAACCACGATGTGAGTCCGAAGTCCTTGTAGACGGCCGCGTTCGACGCGTTCGCCCGCTCGAAGGTCAACCACTTGTCGTTGGACGTGTAGGACTTGGGTAGGTCAACGGCGCTCGGCTTGAACAGCGAGTTGGTCGTGCCGACATCCCACATGAAGCCGTCGATTCCGGTGTCGAGCCAGAACTTCTCGATGCGGGTGACCTCGGCGACGCTACTGGGCAGACTCCAGTCGAACCCGGGGCCGAACCACAGTTTCCAGTAGTAGGCGCCGGCAATGGGGCTCCACTCCCAGTGGCTCACCCCCGGGTTCGGCGGCATCTGCAGCGGCGGAAGGGGGTCGGCCGGGTTGGTCGTCCAGCGGATGGCGCTGACCTCGCGGGAGGTCCGGTCGCCGCGGGCGTATTGCTCCTGCGCGGTCTTGAAGAACGGCGCGTTCTCGTCCATGTAGATATTCACGAAGTACCCGACGACCCTCATGCCCCTCTCGTGTGCGGCTTTGACGAGATCTCTCCAGTCCTGGATCGTGCCGTTCTGCGGCGAGACCGAGTAGAAGTCGAGCGGGTCACAGCCGTCGCATTGGTTTCTGTCGCCGTGGTACGGGCTGAAGAACCCGAGGACGCGAATTCCGTCGGCCTTAAAGTGGTCGAGTTGCCGAGTGATGTCCTTGTACTTGTAGCCGAAGTAGGTGTTGTAGAACCACATGAACCCGTTCAGGTTCTGGAACGTCGGCTGCGTGTGCTGCTCGCCCACCGTCGCCTGCTGGGTTTGGGCGGCGGCGGGGCGGGCCGCCGTGGAAAGCGCGAGCGGCAGGACTACCGCGAGAAGCAGTGCGGCCCCCGCTCTGCGGAGTTTGGATCGTGCCATGACACTTTCACCTCGTGCTCTGATTGTCATTGGTGATGGCCCAAACAAAAGGTCGGCTCCGGTTGCTCGCTCGGGATTTCGAGCGCAAGGGAAGTCAGCCCTTCTTTCATCTCCTCGGATGTCAATGAGTTGGACGCGCCACTTGAGCGGGAGGAGATCTGCTTACCGCGCTGATGGATCCCTTGGACGATCTGGAATGTCGCATGGCCCTCTCCCCTTGCTGTAAAGGCTGACCACTGCGGGTTCGAGCGCTCGATGCATGAGGCTTGTAGCGGGCTGGCTACTCGGTTGGCCGCGCTGAGTCGGCCTGCGTCGTGGTCAGCCGGCCATGCCGCCGGCGGTGTAGCCCTCGACGAATCGGCGCTGTAGGAGGAGGAACGCGATCAGGACGGGGATAACCATGATCAATCCTCCGGCGCTGATGAGCGCGTAGTTCTGGGTGTAGCCCTGCTGGAACGAGAAGAACGCTGTTGAAACGGGCATCTTGTCGCTGGACTGGATGAACGTCACGGCGAGCATGAACTCGTTGTAGGCAGACAGCCCGGCGACGAGGGCGGCGGTGAGGAATCCCGGCCAGGTCATCGGCAGGACGACGCGCAGCAGCACCCCGAGATTGCCCGCCCCGTCGAGCCGGGCAGCCTCCTCGTACTCCTTAGGCAAGGCGACCATGAAGGAGCGTATGAGGAGAGTGGCGAATGGGCTGTAGATCGCCCAGTAGATGATGATCAGGCCGAACAGGTTGTCGTAGAGCCCGAGGTTGGTCCAGATATAGAACAGCGGCACCAGGAACAGCTGGATCGGCAGCGACGCGGTGACCAGCAAATACAGGATGAAGAAGCTGCTGCCGGGCACGCGCAGCCGACTCATGGCGTAGGCCGCGCACCCGGAGATCACGCAGACACCGAGGGCGGTTGCGACGACTAGCAGGGCGCTGTTGCGCAGGCCGGCCCCCATGTTCGCCTGTTGCCAGGCGTCGAGGAAGTTGTGCCACTGGGGGTGTGCGGGCAGGCCGAGCGGATTGCTTGCCAACTCGGACTGGGTCTTGAGCGCGTCGAACACGAACAGCAGGAGCGGACCGATGGCGAAAACGGCGAGCAGCAGCAGGACGGCGTAGATCGCGTACCGGCTTGGGGAGAGCTTCTTGACGCGCCTCGGCAGTGCCAGGGTGCTCAAATGTCCCACCCCCGTCGGCGCAGGTAGAGGAAACTGCTGACGGCGGTGACGCTGATCAGCGCCATGACGACGCCGATGGCGGCGGCGTAGCCAGCTTCCTGGTTGGCGAAGGCGTTTCGGTAGAGCAGGGTGCCGAGCACGTCGGTGGAGCCTGCCGGTCCTCCCTGGGTCAGGATGTAGATGTAGTCGAAGATCAGGAACGACCAGATCACCGTCATCAACGCCAGAAACATCAGGGTGGGGCGAATGCCGGGAAGTGTGATGTGCCAGAACTCCTGCCAGGCGTTGGCCCCGTCGATGCGGGCTGCCTCGTACTGGGCCGGATTGACCGCCTGCATCGCGGCAAGGAAGATCACAACCAGGAAGCCCCACCACTGCCAGGTGTTGACGAACGCTACCGCCCCGAGCGCGAGGTGCGGGTCGCCGAGGAAGTTGACATTCGCCAGCCAGTGGATCCCGAGTTTGGACAGGCCGGCGCCGATGCCCTCGTCCGGGTTGAGCAGGCTCTGCCAGATCGCTCCGGAGACGACAGTTGCGACGACGTACGGGATGAAGTAGGCGACCCGGAACAGCATTTGGAAGCGGCGGATGCGGGACAGCAGGAACGCACCCAGCAGGCCTATAGCCATCGGTACGATCAGGAAGAACACGGTCCACATCGCGTTGTGCTCCAGCGCGTTGCGGAAGTTCGGGTCGCTGAACAGGTGCGTGTAGTTGTCCAGGCCGACGAACTTGGCCGGCCCAATCCCGGTCCAGTCGGTGAGGGAGTACCAGACCGATTCGGCACCGGGCACCCCGATCACCAGGATGTTGATCACCAAGAGGGGCGCCATGAACACAAACCCGGCGGCGCGCCGACGGATTCGCCGCTTGGGGGGTCCGACGCGCGGCCGCGCCGCCGGGGCAGCGTGGGTGTCCGCTTGGAGCGTCGCCACGGTGTCACGCTCCGGTCGGCGGCGGCACGGGCGGCACCACGCCGCTCTTGAACTCCGGTTGGAATGTGGAGTCGACGCCGGCGCAGAAGGATTGCGGTGAGAGCTGACCGGTCAGCACCTTGTTGATCTCAGTGTTGATGTAGCTGTCGGTCTTCGCTGGCCAGAACGTCCAGGTCGTGTAGCCGAAGTTCTTAGTGGTGCTCAGGTCCAGGTACTGCCGCTTCATCCGTGAGTCGACGCTGGCGGGGAAGTCGGCGGAGGTCAGCTTGATCGGCGGGGGCTCCTGGCCTGCCTCGGCGAGCGCCTTGAGCTGGCGGCTGGGGTCGGTGGAGTGGAAGTTAAGGAACGCGGCGGCGGCATCCGGGTTCTTGGAGGCCTTGTTGATCGAGAACGTGTTGCCGATGGAGAGCGGGAACACCCCGGCCGGCACCCCGGTGTTGGTCGAGGGCAGCGGAGCCCAGTCCCAGGTGGCGTCGTTGCCTGCGGCCGAGCCGAAGTAGGGGCCGATTTCGGTGAACGTCCAGGAGCCGCTGAGCATCATGGCGGCCTTGCCGGCCGCGAGCTTCTGGTACATGGCGGCGAACTTGTTGGTGAAGTAGTTGTTCGTGCCGCCGCCGAACCATTTCTTGTCGAACCAGTCCTTGAGCATGGCGATAGCGTCGACGAAGACGGGGTCGGTCCAGGGCCGCTTGCCGGTGAGCGCTTCGTAGAGCGTCTGGGGGCCGGCGTAGCTGTTCCACACCCAGGTGACGTGCCATTCGGTGGCGGCCTGCCATTCGGCGTTGCCTGCGGCGATCGGCATGATCCCCTTGGCGGCCGCGTCCGTACAGATCGCCTCGAAGTCGGCCCGGTTCGTCGGTGGCTTCCAGCCGTGCGCGCTGAAGGTCGCGGGGTTGTAGAAGACCGCCATGGTTTCGTAGCTGGAGGGAATCGAGTAGAGCTTGTTGCCGACCCGGCCCGCGTTCAGTGCCCAGGGGAGGAACTCGTCCGCCCAGCCGAACTTGCTGATGTATGGGTCCAAGGCAAGCAGGTTATTGCTGTGCACGTAGTTCAGCGCCTGGGCGGGCCCGGAGGTGCTGATGATGTCGGGCCCGTGGCCGGAGGCGACGGCGGTCTGGACGAGCCGGTCGAGGGTGGCGATCTGCTTGACCGACATCACCACCTTGGCGGGGGGATTGGTGGCGTTGTAGGCGTCGACGACGTTCTGCGTGAAGTACTTCTGGCCTTGGGTGTCGTTGAACGCGAACCAGATAGAGGTCTGGCCGGTCTTCGATCCGGTGCTACTGGTGCACGCGGACAGCAGGGTGCCGCCGGCCACGGCAGCGCCGGTCAGCTGAAGAAAGCTTCTGCGAGTGAGTGCTGTGGCCATGGTTCCAGCTCCTCGTTTGAGTTGGGGTATGCCGAGTAGTCAGCGGCCGGTCGAGAGTCGGACGGTCCGTTCGGCGAGGTCGGAGATGGGCGAGCGGTCGAAGCCGCGGATGGCGCTGCGTGTGGTGTCGTTGAGGGGCTCGGTCCAGTGGGCCGGTAGCCGTTTCGCGCCAGCGATGATTCCGGCGACACTTCCAGCGGTGGCCCCGTTGGAGTCGGTGTCCCACCCGCCCTGCACGGTGAGCCCGATGCTCGCGCTGAAGTCCCCGTCCCCCCAGAGAAGACCGGCCACGACGAGGGCCGCGTTGTTGATGGTGTGGACCCACGAGTAGTGGCCGTATCGGTCCTCGATGGCGGCTCGGGCGGCCTCCCAGGTTGCCCCTGCGGCGTGTCGGTCGAGGACGAGCCTGATTGCCTCGGCCAGCCGGCTACCGGGTGAGACGCAGGTCAAGGAAGCCTCGATAGCCTGACGCGCGGTGCCGGTGAAGGCGGCGGCCACGAGTGCGGCCGCCCACATCGCCCCGTACACACCGTTGGCCGAGTGCGAGAGGACGGCGTCACGGTAGGCCAACTCGGCGGCCGCTCGTGGGTCGCCTGGGTGGACGTAGCCGAAGATGTCGGCGCGGATCTGAGCACCGATCCACTCTCGGTACGGGTTGTCGACCTTGCCGGCGCGGTCCGGGGTGAGCCCGATCGCGAGGTTGCGGTAAACCGCCCGCTCGGCGGTGTAGGTCTGGGTGTATGGGAGACGGTCGAGCCATTCGGCGGCGACATCGGCGGTGGTGAAGCCGAACCCGTACTGCTCGAGAATGTGCAGACCGAGGATCGTGTAGTCGATGTCGTCGTCACGAGCGCTCTCGGTGATCCGGCCGCGGGTCGTATCCGGCCAGAACTCGCGGAGCCGGAAGCCTTCGGGCATGGGTGTCAGGACGGGTATGTAGTCTCGCAACGGGTAGGCGCCTGCCAACTCCAGGTAGTCGCGCAGGTGCCGCGCCGTCCAGTGATCGCCGTCCTCGACTGGCTTGCCGAGGTTGCATCCCGCGCAGCGGCCGAGCCAGCCGCCGAGCGTCCGGTCCGAAAGCTCCGCGTCGTCGATGACGGTCGCCGGTGCGGCGGCGGGAAGGGAGCCAAGGATGCCGTCGAGTTCCTCCGGCTCGTCGTAGGCCCAGTTCTCGTCGCGGGTCGTAGTGAGGAGCTCGTCGAGCAGGTCGCGGGCTGCGGCGTCATCACCGCTGTCGACCGCGTGGTGGGCGGCTGCGGCGAGGTTGCCGAGGTCGTATCCGCTTTCCCGGCGCTGGGCGAGTTCCCAACGCAGTAGCTCTACTGGATCGTGTGGCTGGTGTTCGGGCACCGTTCACTGCTCCTGTCGATCGATTCATGTTCAGAGGGGCGGGAGGCCAGGTCAGGCCGACTCGCGGCGAACGAGGGAGTTTGCGATGACGAGCTCGCGGAAGGGTTCCTTCTCCTTGGCGGTCAACTGCCGTAGGAGGGCCGCGCCGCATGCGCGGCCCACCTCGCGAGCTGGGTTCACCACGGTGGTGAGCGCCGGGGTGACGAGGGATGCGGCGTCGATGTCGTCGTAGCCGGTGACCGCGAGCTCGCCGGGCACGCTCAAACCAAGCTTCCGGCCGGCGTCGAGCACGCCGATGGCGATGAGGTCGTTTGCGCAGGCAATGGCATCCGGGCGGTCCGCCCTGTCCAGGAGGATCTCGGCCGCCTCCCGCCCTGCGTCGCGGGTGAAGTCGCCCCGGATCACGAGGTCTTCATCGACCGTCCGGTCGACCTCAGCCAGGGCCCGGCGAAAGCCCGTCTCGCGTAGGTCGCTGGGGCCGGTGTGCCGGACACCGCCGATGTAGGCCACTCGGCGTCTGCCCTGTTCGAGCAGGTAGCGGACGGCTTGGGCCATGCCGCCCTCGTCGTCGCTGCGGACCAGGTCCCCGAGGTCGGCGTCGAAAGGGCCGCCGCCGAGCCGGACCAGCGGCATGGTCGTCCCATGCGCCAGGAGATCCTTCCTGGCGAGTTGGAACGACGCGACGACCACACCATCGACATGGCTGCCCATCGACTGCAGGAAAGCGATCTCCTGCTCGCGGGACCCGTCGGTGTTGTAGACGATCGCGTGGTATCCCGCCGGCATCAGTACGTCGTCCAAGCCGCGCAGAACCATCGGATAGAACGGGTTAGTCACATCGGGAACCATCAGCCCGACCGTCATCGTCCGTTGGGTAGCTAGGCCTCGGGCGAGCTTGTTGGGCTGGTAGCCGAGGCGCTCGATCACTTGAAACACTCGAGTCCTGGTGCCTTCGGCGACCGGCCGGCGACCGGACAGCACATGGGAGACCGTTGTCACCGAGACACCGGCCTGCGCGGCAACCTCTGCGATCCCGACCCGCGTCAACTCCGCCTCCTTGCAAAGCGCTTTGCGTAACGTGGCAGCAACAATGCTCTCGGCCCCGTACCGATGTCAAGAGGCAGAACCTCTTACCAGACAGCAGTTCTCGGCAAGTAACGAACATTCACGGCCTGACTCTTGACGACGTCGAGCGCATGAGTTTGAGTTGGCGAGGCTGCAGTTATGCAAAACGCCTTGCAAGGAAGGTGCTAGTGACTTCATCGTTCGAACGCGTCTACGGCGCGCTCATCGGGCAGGCGGTTGGCGACGCGCTAGGGGCGCCGACCGAGGGCCTCACCCGGGCCCAGATCGTGGAGCGCTACGGGTGGGTGTCCGACTTCGTCGACGAGAACCCGGCAGGCACGGACGACACCGAGTACGCGGTGCTGACAGCCCGGCTGATGCTGGCCCACGGCACGCACCTCACCCCAGGCCAGGTCGCAGCCGCCTGGACCGAGAACCTTGTCAATCAGGTGGGCGGCTTCTACGGCGGCGGATTCAGCGAGATGACCGCAATCAACAACCTCCGCGCTGGTCTTGCACCGCCGGTCACGGGGAGCGACAACCACGAGATGTGGAGCGATGGCGCGGCGATGCGGATCGCGCCTGTCGGCATCCTGTGCGCCGGCGACCCCCGCGAAGCCGCCCGGCTCGCCGCGATCGAGGCACAGGTCTCCCACGCCCGGGACGGCATCTACTGCGCCCAGGTCATCGCCGCCGCCGTCGCTGCCGCGATGACCGCCGACTCCTGGGAGGACGTGCTCGAGGCGGGTCTCGCGGCCGCACCCGCCGACTCCTGGAGCACGCGGAGCATCCGGCGGGCTGTGGAGATCGGCACGGCGCACACGGACCTGCCCGCCGCCCTCGACGAGCTCTACGCCAGGATCTCGATCTTCCACTACCCCTTCGCCGACGTGGGCCCCGAGGCCACCGCACTGGCCATGGGCGTGTTCGCCGCCGCTCGAGGCGACTACGTGCAAGCCGTGCTCGGCGGCACCAACGTCGGGCGCGACGCGGACACCATCGCCGCGATGGCCGGAGCCATGGCAGGCGCTTTGCGCGGAGCCGAAGCCATTCCCGAGCAGTGGCGCCGACGCATCAATGTGGTGCGCGGCCACTGCATCCGCTCGACGGCCGGGACCGATCTAGCCCAACTCGCCCGCGATCTGCACACCGCGCTGCTCAGGAAGGACACGGCCGCATGAACACCCCAGCCGTCGTGGCGAAGTCTCCGACCGACCGCGCGCGCGGTGCCCTGCTCGGGCTGGCGATCGGAGACGCGGCCGGTTTGCCAGCCCTCTACCATCGCAGCACGCGTCTGGGCGGACCGCGCAAATGGCTGTGGCACTTCAGCGCCGAAGCCGACACCCAGCACGTTTTGCGCTTCCCGCTGCCGTTCACACTTGGACGCCCCGAGCCGCTGGAACTGGCCGGCACCGACGACACCGAGTTCGCTGCGGCCGCAGCCCTCATCTTGCTCGAGGCCGGTGACGACCCGACGAGCGAGGCGCTCTTCGCCGGCTGGCGCAGACACGTCGTCGACCGATCGGAGGAGGTGTGGACGGGCATCGCCGAGCGCTCCTCGATCGTCAACGCCCGAGCAGGCCTTACGCCCCCGGCCACCGGGAACGACAATCCGGCGCACTTCGACGACGGCGCGGTGGCCCGCGCCGTCCCGGTCGGCCTGCGCTACGCCGGCGAGGCGGACCGAGCGGCCGAGGTCGCCACCCGGCTCGCCGAGATCACCCACGCGGAAGACGGCGTGTGGGCGGCGGCCGCGATGGCAGCCGCGATCGCCACCGCCGCGTCCGGGGCCGACGCAGCCGAAGCGGTGCGGGCGGGTGTGGCCCGGATCCCGCAGGACAGCTGGCTTTCCCGAAATATGGCGAACGCGCTCGACCTGGCCGCAACCACGGCGACTCCGTTGGACCTCGTCGCGGACCTCAACGACCAGGTGGCCAACGCCTCCTACAGCTTCGGCACCGTCGCGCCCGAAACGCTCGCCTCAGCGTTCGCCATCGTCTCGGCGACAGGCGGCGACCCGTCCGTGGCGCTGCCCCTGGCGGGAATGATCGCCAAGCAGAGCGACAGCATGCCCGCGATGGTCGGCGCCCTCACCGGCGCTCTCAACGGTGCCGAAGCGCTGCCGCAGCGCTGGCGCGACAAGCTCTACCTGTTACGTGGCCACTGCCTGCCCCACCTCGCCGACACCTCGCTCACCGCGATCGCCGACCAGCTCGTCACTGCGGCGCAGAAGAACGGCCGCGCCGATGACTGACCTGGTCGTGATCGGCAGCCTCAACGTCGACCTCGTGGTCACCGTCCCGCACCTGCCGAACCCGGGCGAGACCGTCGCCGGCCCGAACGCCGAACGCCGCCCCGGTGGCAAGGGCGCCAACCAGGCCTGTGCCGCCGCCCGGCTCGGGGCGACCGTGCGCCTGGCCGGGCTCGTCGGAGACGACACGTTCGGCACCGACCTTCTCGCCGCCGTCGCAGCACAGGGGGTGGACGTCGGCCACGTGGCCACGCTCAACGGCTTCTCGACCGGGATGGCGTTCATCGCGGTCGAGGAGAGCAGCGAAAACATGATCATTGTCGCGTCGGGCGCCAACCGGCAGCTGACACCGGCGGCACTCGCCGGCCGCGCGGGACTACGCACACTGCTTCACGCGGCGGGAGCCCTGCTACTCCAGCTCGAAACCCCGCTCCCCACATCGATCGCAGCAGCTCAGGTTGCCCGCGAACTGCGTGTCCCCGTGGTCCTCAACGCAGCCCCCTGTCCCCCGGAGCCGACCCCGGAGCTGAGCGAACTGCTGCGGATGACCGACGCGCTCATCGTCAACGAGTCCGAGGCTCTCGCACTGGCGGGTTCCGCGGACCCGGCCGCCCTGCTCGAGTTAGGCCCGGCGGTCGCCGTCGTCACCTTCGGGCGCCGCGGAGCGAGCGCGGCCGACAAGACGGGCCGCATCGACGTGCCCGGCTTCGCGGTGCCGACCGTGGACACGGTGGGTGCGGGCGACACTATCTGCGGCCAGTTCGCGCTCGCCTTCGCCTCCGACACTCCGCTGGCCGAAGCTGTTCGCCGCTCCTGCGGCGCAGGAGCCCTCGCCACCACCACCCCAGGCGCACAATCCGCCGCCGCCACGCCCGATCGCGTCGCCGAACTGCTGTCCCTGTGAATTGAGAGGAGTGGACAACGATGCCGGCCGTACTGTTGATCGGAACACTCGACACGAAGGGCCGTGAATACGAGTTCGTCCGCGATCGGCTCTACCTGTCCGGCGTGGCCACGCTCGTGCTGGATGCTGGCGTGCTCGGTGATCCCGCGGGTGTGGCCGACATCGGCAGCGACGAGGTCGCCCGGGCGGGCGGGAGCACGCTGGCCGCCCTGCGCGCGGCACACGACCGCGGCGATGCGGTGGCCACGATGGCCCGCGGCGCTACCGCCATCGCCCGGCAGCTCCTCGAGGAACGCCGCATCGACGGCGCCTTCGCGCTGGGCGGGACCGGCGGCACCACGATCGCGAGCCACGCGATGCGCGCGCTCCCGGTGGGCTTCCCCAAGCTGATCCTTTCCACCGTGGCCGCCGGAGACACCAGGCCCTACCTCGGCGGCAACGACATCGCCCTGATGTACTCGGTCGTGGACGTCGCCGGGATCAACTCGGTCTCGCGCCCGATCCTCGCCAACGCCGCCGCCGCGGTCGCGGGCATGGTCACCGCCATGCCGCTGCCGTCGAGCCCAGACAAGCCGGTCGTGGCGGCCACGATGTTCGGCGTCACCACGCCGGCCGTTGAGGCGGCGCGCGCACGCTTAGAAGAGTTCGGGTACGAGGTGCTCGTCTTCCACTGCACCGGTGTCGGTGGAATGTCCATGGAAAAGCTCGTCGAATCCGGCTCCGTCGCCGGTGTGCTGGACCTCACCACGACCGAACTCGCCGACGAACTCGTCGGCGGGGTCTTCTCCGCTGGACCGACCAGGCTCGCGGCCGCCGGGCGTGCCGGCACACCGCAGGCCGTGAGCTTCGGAGCCCTCGACATGGTCAACTTCGGGCCCCGCGACACGGTGCCGCCGGCCTACGCCCAGCGCCGCCTGCATACGCACAACGCCACCGTCACCCTCATGCGCACCACCCCCGGCGAGAACGCCGAGCTCGGCCGACGCTTGGCGGAGCGGCTCAACGCTGCCACCGGACCGGTCAGCGTGCACGTCCCGCTGCTCGGCGTCTCGGCTATCGACTGCGCAGGCGAGCCATTCCACGACCCTGACGCCGACAAGGCTCTGTTCGCGGCGTTCGACCAGACCGTCGCCGAACACGTGACCGTCCTGCGGCGCAACACAGTGATCAACGATCCTGAGTTCGCAATCGAGATGGCCGACACGCTGCACCACAATATCCAGACCCACTCCTCGAGGAGGAAGAACCCGTGACCCGCCAAGAGGTTCTCGAAAGGCTTCGCGCGCAGATCGAGCGCGGCAGCGCCGTCATCGGTGCGGGCGCCGGCACCGGACTTTCGGCCAAGAGCGCCGAGAGCGGCGGCGCCGACCTCATCATCATCTACAACTCCGGCCGCTACCGGATGGCCGGGCGCGGGTCCCTCGCGGGCCTGATGCCCTACGGCGACGCCAACGCCATCGTCGTGGAGATGGCCGCAGAGGTGCTCACCATCGTCAAGCAAACCCCGGTGCTCGCGGGCGTGTGCGGCACCGACCCGTTCCGCGACATCCCGCGCTTCCTGCGACAGCTCGCAGACATCGGCTTCGCCGGAGTGCAGAACTTCCCCACCGTCGGATTGATCGACGGGACGTTCCGGGCGAACCTCGAGGAGACCGGCATGTCCTACGCGCTCGAGGTCGGGATGGTCCGCGAGGCCCACCGGCTCGACCTGGTCACCTCGCCCTACGTCTTCGACGAGCAGCAAGCCGAGGCGATGACGGACGCCGGGGCCGACATCATCGTCGCGCACATGGGCCTGACCACCTCCGGCACCATCGGCGCGCAGACCGCCGCATCCCTCGACGAGTGCGTCACCCGCGTCCAGGCCATCTGCGACGCCGCCACAGCCACCCGAGGCGACGTCATCGTGCTGTGCCACGGCGGCCGTATCGCCACCGCCGCCGACGCCCAGTACGTCCTGTCACGCACCAAGAGCGTGGCCGGATTCTTCGGCGCCTCCAGCGTGGAACGTCTGCCAACCGAGGTCGCCATCACCGAGACCATGAGGCAGCTCAAGGAGATCCATGTCTGATACGAACAGAGAAGTGGAACTCACCGCGCTGAGCGGTATGGGCTCGCGCGACTTCGATCTGGCGGTCGACCAGTTCGCCCGGTGGGGGCTGCGCTGGATAGACGTGTGGGGCAAGATCTACGGCAAGTCGGTCGCCGAACTGGATACCGAGACCGCCGGGTGGGCCGCCGCGACGATCGAGCGCGCCGGGCTGCGCGCCTACTGCCTGTCCACCCTGGTCTTCAACGACCATGTGGAGCGCGGCGAGGAAGTCTTCCGCACCGAGCACCTCACCACGCTCGACCGGATCCTGGAAGCCGCCCCGGTCCTCAAACCCCGCTTCGTCCGGCTGATCGCCGGGAAGCTCGACGGCGCCGGGGCCGGACCCACAGTGCCCCGCCTGAAGCAGGAGCACCCGTGGGTCGCCGAGGTCTACCGCGAGGCCACGCAGCGCATCGTCGACGCGGGATTCACCCCGATACTGGAGAACGAGGTCCACGACTGCTTCCTCGCCCAGGCCCGCGACTTCGTCGACTTCGTGGACTGGATCGGGCCCCCGGACCAGTTCCGCATCACCTGGGATATTCAGAACGCCTGGCAGATGGGCGCCCTGCCGACGCTCGAGGCGTACCGGACACTGCGCCCCCTGATCGGCTATGTCCACACCAAGGGCGGGCGCGCCGCGGACGACGACCCGACCCGGCTCGAATGGAACGTCGGGCTCGACGCCGCCAGCTGGCCGGTGGTCGAGATCATCCAGGCGATCGTCGACGACGGGGTGTCCCCCGTGATCTGCCTCAACCCCTCGCACGGCAAGTGGCGGGCGGACTACGAGTACGGCGCACCGGGAGCCTTCCACCCGGACGTCCCGTTCGAGCAGTGGGACATGTCCAAGGTCACCGAGAAGGACCTGAACTTTCTGCGCGTCCACATCAAGGGAATCCGATAGTGACCTACCAGCGAAACTTCGACAAGCGGGTGCGCGTCGGCATGGTCGGCGTCGGCGGGCACGCCTACCGCAACCTGCTGCCCACCCTCACCTTCCTCCCGGTCGAACTCGTCGCCGTCGCAGACGTCAACCACGAACTCGCCAACCGCACCGCCGCGCAATACGGCCTCGAACACGGCTACGCGAGCGCGCCAGCGATGTATGCCAACGAAGACCTCGACGCCGTCCTGATCTGCGTCTCACCGCAACTGCACGCGGCCCTGGCGATCGAAGCCTTCGAAGCCGGACTGCACGTGTGGCTCGAAAAGCCCGCCGCCACCACCGTCGATGAGGTCGACCAGATGATCGCGGCTCGCGGCAAGCTGATCTCTGCGGTCGGCTACAAAAAGGTCTTCATGCCGGCCGCGGTCAAGCTCCGCGAGCTCATCACCTCCGGATCCCTCGGGCAACTCCACACCCTCCTCGCGCAATACCCGCTGAGCATCCCCCTCGGCGGCAGCGCCACGGAGAACTCCATGTGGCTAGCCAACGGCTGTCACCCCGTCTCGCTGCTGCTCAGCATCGCGGGCCCAGCCGCTGGGATCACCGTCCACCGCGGCATCGACAACGCAGGCGCGCTGCTGATCCGGCACAAGAACGGCGTGCTGAGCAACCTCCACTTCACCCACGGCGCGGCGCCCGGCCAGCCCTTCGAGCGGTACACCGCCTTCGGAGAGCAGGCAACCGCCGAGATCGACAACGTCCGGCGCGTGACCTTCCAGCGCGGCATCCCATTCAAGTACGGAGAAACAACCAGCTTCGCGCCCGACGGACTGGGCTCCGGAGCGATCGTGTGGGAACCGCAGGACTCCCTCAACACCCTCGAGAACCGCTCCGAATTCACTCAGGGCCTGTACGGGGAGCTGAACTACTTCCTCGAATGCGTGCTGACCGGCCAGCAGCCCCACATGGCGAACCTCGAATTCGCTCGCCAGGTCGCCGCCATCCATGAGGCCGGCCTCGCCTCGGACAACACCGAAATCGAACTGAAGGACACCCTGTGAGCGAGCAAGAAATCGACACACACCTGCGCACGGCCGCCGACCACGTCCACGAACCGCACGCGTGGGGACGGCTCGAATGGTACGTCTCGGCCGCCATCGGCAACTCGACGACGATGACGGTCGGCAAGTGCGTACTCAACCCCGGGCAGGCGAACGGACGCCACTACCACCCCAACTGCGACGAGATCCTCACGGTACTCAAAGGACGGATCATCAACACCTGGAACGACGAGGAGCGCGTGATGGAGGAAGGAGGCGTCATCTCGATCCCCAGCGGCGTGTGGCACAGCGCAAGAAACCTCGGCGACGAACCCGCCGAACTCGCCATCTCCTTCTCAAGCGCCTACCGCGAGACGGTCGGTTTGGAGGAGTAGATCGACGAAAGGTCAGACTCTCGTAGCTCTCCCTGGTGTCCTCATCGATGTCGTGCTGTGGCAGCCACCGATCCAGTAGGTAACCCAGAGAAGCATTCGTTCTCGCCGATTTGAAACCGTCAGCCTCAGCGAGCAGCTTCGTGCGGAGCTTCTCGGCCTCGCGCAAGGTGGGTGCCGTTTCCTGCAGCGTCAGACGTTTGCCGGTGACCGGATCGGTGCCAGCTGGCACGCGAACCTCATAGCCGGTGCGGTGTTTGCGCCTCGTTCCGCGACCCCAAGCGCCGCGTTTCTTGCGCTAGTCGGTGCTCGTCACGGACATACCGTAAGCACAGTTGGGGGCCAACTAGAGGGCCGCAATGCCGCCGCGACGCGGCAAAGCCGCTACAACCCCCAGAAACTCCGGCTACGCCTGGACCGAGTCGACAACGGCGGCAAAATCTCGTTGCGCCGCGCCGGCCGCATGCACCACCTCGGCGTCGGCTACGCCCGCCGCGGACAACCCGCCATCGTCCTCATCGACACCACCACCGCCACCGTCATCCACCGCGACACCGGCGAAGTCCTCAGCACCCACAACATCAACCCCAACCGCGCCTACTGGCGCAACCAAAGCAAAGAGCCCGGCCGGTGGCCGAGCTCTCAACGATGACGCGACTCAACTATCAACGATCACGCGACTCACCACATTGTGGGGCGGGTGGGACTCGAACCCACGACCCAGGGATTATGAGCACTCCACCCCCTCAGCCCTATGCCACTCCCCTACGGATCAAGGTCCGCCGACCAGCCGATCGTGCTTACCGCGCCGAATACTCCTCTGTAAGCAAGATCCACTTCTGTGCACTCAAGCCGCTCAAACGGTCTGAGCGCAAAATACCGCGGTAACGGGCCTGGCATCGCCGCACGCTCACTTGACATAATGTCGCGCTCGCACTGGCGGCGCCGTAAAGGTGCCGACCAGCCATTGATCAGTTGGTTGGCTGCCAGATGCGTCGGCGGGCTGGCGATGCGTTGCCAGGTCTTACGTTTCAGCAGCTCCTGCCGCCGAACGGCGGTTAGCTCGCTGGATTCCGCTTCGCTCGGGGTGGTCCAGCGCTGAGCGCCGCGACGACGTGGCCGACGGCGGTGTCGAGGCTGATCTTCCAGTCGACGTCGGTCTTGTGCAATCGAAGAGACACGATGCCGTGGACGGCCGACCACATCAGTCGGGCCGAGGTCAGCGGGGTGTCCGGGGCGAACGTCGCTGCCAGTTCCACGAATCGATCCGGCGGACGTGGGTCGTCGTCGGCCCTCGTCGCGGCGAGCCGATCGGAGCTCTCGAACAGAAGCTGGTACCCGCCGGGGTGGGCCAGGCCCCAGACCGCGTAGGCCTGCCAGGCCAGCACAAGACGGTTCGAGCCCTTGCGCGCCTTCGCCAGGGACCGTTCGACAGTGGCGGCCAGGTCTGCGTACTCCGCGTCCAGGATCGCCACCCGCAGCTCGGAGTCAGACGGGAAGTGCCAGTACACCGCCGATGGGGCCACCTGGCAGGCCCGGGCGATCGACCGCAGCGAGGGCACCGCGATCGCCTGCGGCGCCTCGAGCATCTCCACCGCCGCAGCGACGAGCTTGGCGCGCAGATCACGGGATTCGACTCGGGGCACTCGTCTATTGAACACCCGTTCGTGATACGCTCAACTGTACAGCTGTTCAGGAATGAGGATACGACATGTACGCACTGCTGACCGTCATACGCAAGAAGCCGGAGATCACGACCGAGGAGTTCCGGCACTTCATGAAGTTCGACTACGGCCCGACCTACAAGGCGCTACCCCAGACCCGGTCCTACACCCAGTACTACCTGACCGACGTGATGACCGACGGCGCCGAGGACCCGATCGACGCGATCGTCCACATCGCCTTCGACTCCGAAGCCGACATGCAGCAAGCACTGCAGTCCGACACCTATGAAAAAGCGCATCGGCTGCGCGAGGGCTACATGAGAGAGACCTCGGTAGGCATCCACTCAGCCGTCATCGACGAAGTAGTGACGCTGGTTTGAGGCGCTCTGCCGCCGTTACCAGTGAACGGACATTCCTGAATCGGCCGGCAGGGCAGCGCCGGTGATGACCCGCGCCTCATCGGACAGCAAGAAGGCGACAGCGTCGCTGATGTTCGACGCCTCCGCCCACGGCATCGGCAGGACGTTGATGGCCTGGTTGATTCGGGCAAAGTCCTCGTAAGTCGGATTCTCGCGTCCGGGTAGGAACAGATCGTATGAGGCCTCGTTCTGCAGCATCGGAGTGTTGACGCTGCCCGGATGGATCGTGTTCACGCGGATGCCGTAGGGCCCGAGCTCGACAGCAAGGGCTCGCATCAGACCGACGAGACCGGTCTTCGCCGTGACGTAGTGAGCGGTGTTCGGTATTCCCCTAAGGCCGGCGACCGAGCTCGTCATTACGATCGATCCGCCACGGCCGCCCGCGACGATGTGCGGCAGCGCAGCCTTGATCGTCCAGAACACTCCGGTCAGGTTGACATCCATCATGTCCAACCAGGCCTGAGCCTCCAGCTCAAGAGCGGAGGCATAGTTGACGATTCCAGCATTCGCCACGACTCCGTCGAGCCGGCCGAACCGCTCCACGCCAGCGTCGACCGCTTTGTGCAACGCAGCGAGGTCGCGAACGTCGGCGGCAACCGCGAGAATCTCTCCTCCGGCATCCGTCACCAGTTGAGCGGTCTCGTCCAGATCACCCTGCGTCGCCAGCGGGTACGGGACCGTGTCGATCTGGGCGCAGAGATCTATAGCGATGAGCTTGACGCCTTCCTCGGCCAGGCGAACCGCATGGGCGCGGCCCTGGCCGCGCGCGGCCCCGGTGATGAACGCCACCTTGCCCTCAAGCCTCTTGGTCAAGACTCCTCCTAAACGTGATTCGCGCAGGACCTGTGAGGTGTAACCGCCGGACCACCACAATCGCCCTCTAACACGACGTAGCCCAAGGTCATTCCACCAAGTAAACTAAGCATACTATGTTTAGATCGCTGGCAAGGTGCTCCCGCTCTACGCGAA
>Ga0137418_10001292_pt2 | contig 18693 bp, 11 predicted proteins | sample CZODoug3_1_2_16f_FD_122242 | JGI IMG/M metagenome (GOLD analysis project Ga0137418, IMG submission 122242) | Vadose zone soil fungal communities from Angelo Coast Range Reserve, California, USA - CZODoug3_1_2_16fungal (Hybrid Assembly) | ecosystem: Environmental > Terrestrial > Soil > Vadose... | reverse complement strand
GAACCGCGCATTTGAGACCACAACCGAGATGTCATCTTCGATTATCTCTCCAGCCTAACCGCGCGCGATTTCAAATTTCATCGCACGGCCGATCGATGCCTTTCGGCCATGCATCCTCGCTAAGTGAGGTAGCGGGCTGGGTCGGCGAGAATTACATCGCGTACGGCTTGGTGATATTTGATGTAACCAGTGCACCGGCAAAGGTGACCGTTGAGCGCCTCGGTAATGGTCCCCTCGAGCTCGTCGCGCGCTACCGGCTTTTTTGCCAGACGCTCGAGCAGCACCTGTCCTTCGCTCGCGCGTTTCTCTCGCAGCAGAGCCATGCCCAACATGTAAGAAACCGCGAGGTCGCCAGGGTTGCTATCGGTGTTCTCGAGCGGCTTTAGTAGCTCGATCACGCGCTGATCGCTTGTTCAACTGCTCGCTCCCGAACGGCCACTCTCTCTTTGCTCGCACGAGGACGCGTGATAAGAAACATTGCCACAAGGTACAGCCCAGCGCCGATCATCAGCGCTTGATTGAAGCCCGACAGTATCGCGATCACCAGCGCAGCGACTGATCCCATCACTGAAGTCGCGCCGTTCACTCCCCACGCGCCCGCGCACGATCTCGCCGGCTCTGACGTCGAAGCCTTCCTCGACGGCATGATGCCCTCGCAGCTCGAGCGCGAAAATGTCGCCGGAGCCGTCATTGCCGTCGTAAAAGACGGCCATGTCATCTTCGCCAAAGGGTACGGCTATTCCGACATGGAGAAACGCAAGCCCGTCACCCCCGATGCCACTCTCTTCCGCCCCGGCTCCATTTCAAAACTCTTCACCTGGACCTCCGTCATGCAGCTCGTCGAGCAGGGAAAGCTCGATCTCGACAAGGACGTCACCCAGTATCTCGACTTCCCGATTCCGCCCGCTTTCGGCAAGCCAATCACTCTTCGCGATATCCTCACTCACACTTCCGGCTACGAAGAAACCGCCCGCGACCTTTTCGTCGCCGACGCGCAGCATCTCTTTCCCCTCGATCAGTACCTCAAGAACCACATGCCAGAGCGCATCTTTCCCCCCTTCGTCGTTCCCGCTTATTCCAATTACGCCACAACCCTCGCCGGCTACATCGTCCAGCGCGTCTCCGGCGAGCCCTTCGAACAATATGTCGCCGAACACATCTACGCGCCTCTCGACATGAAGCGAACCACCTTCGTTCAGCCGCTCCCCGCCGATCTCCTGCCCCTGATGTCTGGCGGCTATCGCAAAGCGTCGGAGAAGGCCCAGCCGTTTGAATTCGTCGAAGCTTTTCCCGCGGGCAGCGTCTCCACCTCCGCTCTCGACATGTGCAATTTCATGATCGCCCACCTCCAGGACGGCAAATTCGGCGACAAGCAGATCCTTCGCCCGGAAACCGCCAAGCTCATGCACTCCCGCATCTTCGGCACCGACGACCGCCTCAACGGCATGGCTCACGGCTTTTACGAGGAAACGCGCAACGGCCATCGCATCATCGGTCACGGCGGAGACACCGAGCTCTTCCATAGCGATCTGCACCTGATTCTCGATTCGAACGTTGGTTTCTTCGTCTCCTACAACAGCGCGGGCAAAGGCGAAGTCAGCTCGCGCACCATCCTGTTTGAAAAATTCCTCGATCGCTATTTCCCGTACACTCCGCCCCCCGCCGGCAAAGTGGATGATCCCAAGGCCGATGCTGCCGCTGTCGCTGGCCTCTACAAAGCCAGCCGGCGTTCTGACTCCTCATTTGTTCATTTGCTCACGCTCTTCGGCGAAACCAAGGTTTTTCCGAATGCCGACGGGACCCTAAGCGTCGCTGATCTGAAAGCGCCCAGCGGCGAACCCAAAAAGTTTGAGGAGATTCAGCCCTTCCTCTATCGCGAAGTCCACGGCCAGGATCTCGTTGGTTTCAAGAAAGATGGGGCAGGGAACTGGCAATTCCAGATGGACTATCCCTTCTTTATCTTCCAGCGCGTCGGCTTTCTCGAAAGCAAGCCTCTCAACTTCGGCCTCCTGATCTTCGGCCTGGTCGTTGTTCTCCTAACGGTTCTTCTCTGGCCCGTAGGCGCGATGATTCGCAAGCATTACGGCCGTCCGCTGGAATTGAACCCCGGCGAGCGCCGCCAGCGCCTCCTGGTCCGCCTGGTCTGCCTCTTATTCCTCGTCGTGTCCATCGGCTGGGTTGTCGCCATTTCTCTCACCGACAGCATCAGCGCTCTCGACTCCCTCTCGCCCTGGATCATCATTTTCGGCCTCCTGGGTGTCGTCTGCGCCCTCGGCACAATTTTCGTTGTCCTCAACGCCGTCCGCAGTTGGCGCACCTCCGGCCGCTGGATTTGGGCCAAGCTGCACGATGTTGTCCTCGCGCTGGCTTGCCTTTCCCTTGTCTGGTTCCTCTTCACCTGGAAACTACTAAGCTTCAAAACCAACTTCTGAAGAGCCGGGTCGCTCGCTCTCTCTGCGTTGTAGGTTAGAAGGACGTACGAAAATTGAAGCGCTGTCTCTTCGCAAAGTTCGTCGGATGGTTTCCCCGCTTCGAGTTCTTGTTGTAGGGAGGGCGCGTGAGGATCAAAGGAAACTCAGTCCTGAGCACCTTGTTTCCAACCGGGTCCCCTTAGCGCGCGCCCCGCTGTGCGGCCAGTCAGTTTGCCGTCCTCGAATTCCAATTGACCGTTCACGAAGACGTATTTCACGCCTTTGGAAAGTTGCGACGGCTCCGCATACGTGCCCACATCCTGGATGGTTGCGGCATCGAAGACGGTGATGTCCGCAAAATAACCTTCTTTGAGCAATCCACGGTCCAGCAAGCGCTCGCGTTGCGCGGGAAGCGAGGTCATCTTGCGGATGCCCTGCTCCAGAGGCAGCAGGTGCTGGTCCCGGACGTAACGACCTAGGAAACGCGGCATTGCGCCGAACGCCCGCGGGTGCGAGTGCCGTTCATACAATGGACCGTCCAGCGACATCTCGCCGGCATCCAGGCAAAGACTCGTCCACGGCTGTTTCAACCCGTAAATCAGATCATTTTCACTGGCCATGAAATAGAGCGCGCCCGTCTGCCCCTTATCCGCAATGACAAAATCGAACAGTGCGTCCAGTTGCGATTTCTTTTGCGCTTCGGCAATTTGGGCAATGGTCTTGCCATCAAATTTCTTCATCTCCGGATTCACGACACCGGAAACCAACACCCCGCTTCCCCCTCCGCTGTCGAAGTAGATGTTCTCCCAATCGGGATGGTCGGCGGCCATTTCGGCCTTAATTTTTGCCCGCGTCGCAGGATCATGCAGACGCTGCAAGAGTTTCTCCATGCCTCCATCGGCGACCCACGGCGGTAGACTGGAAGCCAGCGCAGTTCCCCCCGCGATGTAGGGATACATGTCCGCGGTCACGTCCTGCCCGCCATCACGCGCGGCCTGGATCTGTCCGACAATTTTGGGCATATTTCCCCAGCGCGTCTTGCCGGAAACTTTCAGGTGAAAAATTTCGACTGGAAGATTCGCCTCGCGGCCGATGCGAAGCGCCTCTTCAACGGCTTGCGGCTCGGTCTGCCCTTCGCTGCGCATGTGCGATCCGTATATGCCGCCGTACTTGGAGGCGACCTTCGCCAGCGCAATCAACTCCTCCGTCTTCGCGTAGTGTCCTGGGGGATAGATGAGCGCCGTGGAAATCCCAAATGCGCCTTCTTGCATGGCCTCGGCCACGAGCCCCTTCATTTTTTCCATTTCGGCCGGAGTCGGCTCGCGATCCACATCGCCAACCACAGCTTCGCGTACCTGGCCTGCGCCAACGTAGGTTCCGATGTTTAGCGGCGTGCCCTGCTTCTCCAGTCGTTTGAAGTAACCATCAAGCGTGGTCCAATCGATTTTCAACTTGTACTGATCCAACGCTGGCTGTAGAGCCGCAAGCGTCAGGTTCGTTTGGGGTGCTATCGATCCGCCTTCCCCGGTAATTTCTGTCGTGATCCCCTGTGCCAGCTTGCTGATCGAGCGATTGTCAATCAAAAGTGAGGCTTCCGATTGCCCCAACATGTCAATGAAGCCCGGCGAGATGACCAGGCCCTTCGCATCAATCACGCGCTTCGCGTGCGCGCCATCAAGTTTCCCGATGGCAGCAATGCGATCACCGAGAATCGCTATGTCGCCGGAAACCCACGGATTGCCAGAACCATCAATGATCGAGCCATTCTTGAGGAGCACATCGTATTCGTCGCCGCCCGAGAGGCTCGCCTGCGAATTCAAAGGCACGTCGTAGGCCGCCGCCGCGATCTCTCCAAGCGCTTCTCCCGCAATTTTCTGCGCGGCGTCCGGGTCATCGCGCGACACGGACACCATGTTCACGTACAGCGCAAGAATCAAGTGCTTACCGTCGGCGGTATCCATGTAACCCGCCAAGCCTTTGCCGGTGATCATAAGTTTCTTGTTCAGGGCATCGTAGGAACCGTACGTTCCGGTTTTTGCGTGCACATGGCCCGCGGCCGGCGAATTCACCTGAATTTTGGACAGCGTTCCGTCTTTCCCCAGGATGGGCAGCCCGCGGTAGAAATCCTGATAGTCTTTCTGTTCGGACATGTACCGAAGGTAGTGAACCATGAAGTCCGGCGTGAAATAGGCGTTGCCGCCGGCTCCATCGCTCTGCGCAGCGCCGCGCAAGTCAAGACCGGCCTTGGTGAGGAACTCATTTTCCAAGTCGAAGCCGGCTTGGTCGATTTTCTTATCCTTGTGAGCAAGGAGCGCGCCAAGCAGAAACGGAGTTGAACTGGCATGAAGATTGTGGCTGACCTTCAGCGTTATCTTCACGTCTTCCTTCAGCGGCGGTGAAACGTGTTCGGCAACGGCGTTCTCTGGTGTGTAGCTCGCCGAGAGCGCCTTGAAATCCACCTGCTCCGCGGGAGCTGCAAGACTTGACGTCACGCCCTCCGCCTTCAGCGCCTCCACCAAAACTGTAGCGGCATAACGGCTCGGCTCAGGAACCGCGTAAGCCGCCATCGCCGGCTTCGCATCCACTGCCATGCTGCCGGTAAGTGTGGCGGTCCGTGTTCCATCCGGATTTAGTTTTTCATTTTCATACCGCAGCGAAGTTCTGGAACCTGCTTTTCCTGTTGTCGCTTGATTGATGATCGTTACGTAGGCAGTCTGCGGCGCAATCTTCAGTTGAACGGCGGACTTCTCTTCCGTCCCCGCGCTGACGATCACATCCACGACATTGTCGTTCACCACTATCGGTGATATCACGACGCCTGTCCCCAATTCCCGCTCTCCTTCCGGAAACAGCGTCGCATCCACCAGCACTCTTCCTTTTACCCGCTTGATTCCTTTCGCCGCCACCTGACGCGCAAACTCTCGCATCACCACGAGTGGATCCCCGGGCAATCCCACACTGTCCGGGCCGCCGTAGGTATGATCGTGGTCTTCAAACGCCAGCGAGCCGTCCGCCTGAATGCGATTCGAGAGGTTCAAATCTCCGCTCGCCACCAGCACCAGGTCGCCTTGCAGCGTGCCATCCTTCTGAATCGGTCCCGTCCGATAGATCTTGGTGTGAAATCTATAGTCTCCGCCAAAAAGTTCCAGCGCCGTGCCTTCGGTCAGCAATTTGGTTGTGGAGCCCGGCACGAAAAGTTGCGCGGAGTTCAGTTCATAAACCACACTGCCGGTATCGGCAGCGATGAATTTGATGCCAAAGCGCGAATGAGCAAACTCCGGACGCTCCGTGATCATCCTGATTCGCTGCTCCAGTGCCGTATTGGATTGCGCAAGCGCCGCATCCCCCCAACATGCAATGGCGACAGCAAGCAAACCTGCGAAAACCAGCCGAACAGGGTATTTCCTATGCATAGCCACACTCCTCAGTGAAATTACCGAACCTGCTCGCTTGCATCATTCAACTTCCAAACACTCCACAAATTGGAACTCTTTCCCGTGCGTCAGCGAAGACTCGACCTTCAGGGTGACTCCTCAACTCGTTCCAACCGCGACAACAATACTGTTTCAGCTCGCCGCGGAGCGGGCATTCCAGTTGTTGCGGCGCACGGTGATTTTCTCGATGTGATCGCGCTTTACCGCATAGCCCAGGCCTGGCGTGTTCGGCACGTGGATTGTGCCCTTCGCGGTAACTTCCACCGCGGGTTCGATAATGTCTTCGTTCCAGTAGCGGTGGCTTGCCGAAACATCACCCGGCAAAGTGAAACCCGGAAGCGTGGACATCGCAATGTTGTGGGCGCGGCCGATACCGGATTCCAGCATGCCTCCACACCAGACGGGAACTCTCCGCTCAAGACACGCCGCTTGGATTTTCCGCGCTTCAGTGTGGCCGCTGACGCGCCCTAGCTTGATGTTGATAATCCGGCAGGCTTTCATTTCGATCGCCGCCAGGGCGTGATTCGTGTTGTAAATGCACTCGTCCAGGCAAATCGCCGTCTGGATTTGCGCCTGAAGTTTGGAATGCCCGTAGATATCGTCCCAACTCAAGGGCTGCTCCATCATTAATAAGTTGAACTCATCGAGTTTCTTCAAGTGCGCAGCGTCATCGAGCGTGTATGCGGAATTCGCATCCACGGACAGGCGAATCTTCGGGAATTCTTTTCGAACCGCGGCAACGAATTCCAGGTCTTTGCCCGGTTTAATTTTTAATTTGACGCGCTGGTAACCGCTGCGAAGCTCTTCTCCCACTCGTTTGACCAGGGATTCCGGGTTTTCCCGAATACCAAGCGACACCCCGGCAGCGATTTCATCCATAGTTCCGCCCAAAAGTTTGTACAGCGGGACACCCTTGAGTTGGGCCTCCACGTCCCAAAGGGCATTCTCAACGCCACTCTTGGCCATCTCGTGCCCGCGAATCTGATTCATCAGCTTCGGAAATTCCGAGGCGGTGGCAAGATGCTTGCCAACCAGAACGGGCGCGATGAAATCGGAAATCACATGCCACGCCGTGTCCGTTGTTTCCGCATTGTAGGCCGGAGATTCTCCCGCGGTGACTTCGCCCCATCCGCTGACTCCATCCGCCACGGCCTCCACCAGAAGTATGCGGCGGTCCTGCACAACACCGAAACTTGTTTCAAAAGGCGACTTCAACCGCATGTGGATCTCGCGGAGTGCTATGGATTCAATCTTCATAAGTCTCCAGAACGTAACTTCCTTGCTCTGCGTCAAATTCAAATCCCACGGCGCCGCGTCCTCCTGCGATGTGCCGTTCGAATTCCCTGCGAACACCAGCTTGAATTCTCTCCGCTTCATCTGGATTGCTGCTGATGATTTGCCGTATTCCCGCGGGAATGCCGATACGCACGCGATCCGATCCTGCTTTCGGAATTTTGCCGCCCAGTAAATCTTGCACCCGCGCGGATCGAACCCACCACTCCGCCACCAGCCGATCCGTTGGCAATCCACCATGTAGCGGGCTCGACGTCCGTCCGTAAAAGTTTGGAAGATACCGGCGGACGATGGCTCCCAGCCGCATCAGATTGAAGTAAGCGTTTTTCAGTTGCAGAGGATCGAAGGTCCATTCGATGAGATCGATTCCCCGTGAAATCGCGTCGTCGCGCTGCGCCAGCTTCAACATGCGCCCCACGCCGCGGTCCTGATACTCCGGCAAAACAGCCACCATATGCGAGTGTAGATGGACCTTTCCTCCATGCACGCCGGCGAAGGCCAGCGCGAAGCCAATCGCTTTGTCTTCGTGGAACGCGCCCAAAACCTGGCCGCCGCTTTCTCTGGCGACGATGAAAATCTGGTCCGGCACGGTGTCAATTTCGGTGTAGCCCCAAACGCGCCGTTGCAGGTCCACGCCGATGCTCATCTCCTCCACTTCCTGCAGAGCACGAATCACAATGCCCTGTCCCTTCACGGATGCCACTCCTTCAGACATTTTCGATCTCTTCCATATTCGTCAGTTTTGCGGTGCGCCGCCAGAACGCATACGCGGGAGCGCCAAGAAAAACGATTCCGAGACCAATCGCGGCACGAACTGGTTGCGTTGCGATGGTGTTACCAACGAGAGCCATCGCGGCGAGAATGAAGACAATCGGTGTCCATGGATAAGCAGGCACGCGATAGGGCCTCGCAGCTTCCGGAGCGCGCTTGCGGTAAATAAAGATGCTGGCCGCGGCCAGCGCATAAAATATCCAGCCAATAAAAACAACATAAGTTAGAAGTTGCTCGAATGTGCCGCTCGCGGCGAGTACCGCCGACCAGATTCCCGCCGCTCCAACAGCCAAAGCCGGCGTTCCAAATCTGGGATGAACTTGCGAGAGGGAGTGGAAGAAGAGGCCGTCCCTGGCCATCGCGTAATAGACCCGCGGCGCGTTCAGCATGATGGAATTCGCCGCGCTGAACATGGAAATCAAGATTGCGATCGCCACAATTTTGCCCGCACCGTGGCTCACGACAGCACCCAGCGCAGTCGCCGCCACCCGCGTTGACCCAGCCACGCCAGAGGCGCCGAGGGCCGCAAGGTAGCCAAGATTCGCGAACAAATAAATAGCGATCAATGCGGCTGAGCCGATCAGAAATGCGAGGGGAAAAGTGCGTTGCGGATTAATCGTTTCGCCTGCGCTGTAAGTTACGTACTGCCATCCTTCGTAAGCCCAGAGCACGCTGATCATCGCCAGGCCAAATCCGGACACGCCCATGGACTGGTGGTCAGTCTGATCACCGCTGCCGAAAATCGGATTTCTTCCTTGCCACAGCAGCACTGCGCTCACCACCAGGATCGCCGTGACCTTTATCGCGGTCGTCACGTTCAGCAAGTCGGCGCTCTGCCGAGTGCCGCGCACATTCACCGCCGTAATCACCAGAATCACCAGCAGCGCCACGCTCTTCGTTTCCCACGCCGAGAGTTGCAAGAATTCGCCGAGATAGTTGCCAAAGGCCACAGCCAGCGTCGCAATCGAACCCGAGCTGATCACAAAGAACAGCGTCCAGCCAAACAGAAACGCGGGGAACGGCCCAAAGCAATCACGGATGTAAACATACAGGCCGCCTGCCCGCGGCTTCATGGAGCTCAGTTCCCCGTAGGTGAGTGCGCCGAGAAGCGAAAGAATCCCACCCGCCAGCCACACAGTTAATCCCAGCGGAACGGAGTTGCCGACTGCCCGCAGCACTGCACCGGGAACAAGAAATATTCCCGAGCCGATCACCGTGCCGATAATCATCAGCACCAAATCCCACATGCCGAGAATCCGGCGAAGTTGGTTCGGCGTTTCCGCTGCCGTCCCGGCCGGCGCCGGAGTGCCTTGAAAGACTGCACTTTTTTCAATTGTCGCCACGCTGCTCCTGATCCTCTTCCCAGGACTGCTCTTCCTCAGCGCAAATGTCTGCCGTTCGACGGCGCCCAGTACCAGCGATGGTCGGCGCGGTCCTCTTCCTCACTCCGGCGCAACAGTGCCAACGTGCGTGCAGTACGCGTGTGAGCACACGCCACCAAAATGGTTCCTAGCAAGGCCATGGGGGCTACATACGAATTGGCGAACGAAACGCTGGTAACCGACGTGATGGAGACGTTATCGCAAATCCTCGCGATCGGCGTGTCAATGCTATCGGTGATCCCAAACGTGGGAACACCCTGTTTCTTGGCACGAAGCGCCGCTTCTACGGTCTCTCGCAATCCCTGTTTATAGCTGATGGCAATTAATAAATCTTTGGACGTGAGCGACCTTACTCTTTTTTGAATGTTTCCCGTTCCGCCCACGGGGCCCTCTGCGGCGAATCCAAGACTCATCAGGCCGTACGACAGATGCCAGCTAAGCGACGCAGCCAAATCGATGCCGACTACCAGAATACGTCGTGCGCGCTTAACCAGCTTGGCGAGCGCGATGATTGGCCCTGGATCCAGAGTTGACTGAAGAGACTGCAGGTTACGCAAATCCAAACTCAGGCTGTTTCGGATGCGATCGCTCAGCGTTCGCTTCTCTTGCGAAGCTGCCTTTAACAATGTGTACGGCGTAATCCGGGTAATAAAATGAGCGCGCAGGTCGGCCGCAAACTCCGCGAATTTGCCGTAACCCAGAACCTGGATGGTTCGCACAATTGTTGCCGCGTCCACCTTGTAGCGTTTCGCCAGCTCACGCGAGGAGAGAAAGAAAGTGTCCTCGGGATTTTCGAGGATCAAACGCAACAGCTTCTTCCTGCTTGTGCTCAGCTTGCCTTGCGACTTGGCGAACCGGGCTTCAAGCGCGGTCATCCCTCCGGAAACAGCCTTGTTTGCCGCGGACCCCGGCGTGAAAGACACTCGTGACTTTGTCTCTGATTTCATTTACCCCGTGACCTCAGCCGGGTGCCCTGCACCCAGAACTCACTTGAACAGCTGCATCAGGGTCTCACATAAACGTTTTGGACGGGCGGCAACGGAAAAAGCTCGCCCAAGGGAATACAACGATTGTTGCATTCTGTCAAGAATATTCAATATTCGTTGCAGGGCGCCAAATCAATTTCTTCGATAGCGTGCATTTGTGATGCAACACTTGTTGCGGGCAACTCGCCCGGCTTATGAAACCGGAAGAATTTTGTTGACATTCATTTAACGCGCACCTAGACTCTCGCGCATTACATACGATTCATTCGATTGCAACGCATGTTGCAATTGTCGTGAGTTGCGGCCTTTGGGGTTAAGGCCTGTCAAGCCACATTTCATTCAACTGGAAGAGGAGGGGGCATGCGGAAGCAGGAATTGGGTGTTCTCGGACGAGTTCCCGGAATTTTGAATTATTGGAGCTCTCCGCGATTTTATCTTGCCTGGTGGGTGGTGCTATTCATTTCTCTCGCACCTCAGCTCTCCGCTCAAACTACTTCCACGATCACCGGAACCGTCCACGACAAACAGGGCCTCACCGTCGCCGGCGCGCTGGTTCATGTGAGCAGCGCCGAACTGGCCATCGACCGCAGCGTGACTTCGGATAGCGATGGGGCTTACCGCCTCACCGCCCTGCCGCCGGGTATCTACGAGATTAAAGCCTCGAAGGACGGCTTTCAGACAGAATTATTCAAGAACATTGAGGTCACTTTAAATAAAACGCTTGTCTACGATGTCACGCTCGAGGTCGGCTCCACGAATCAGACGATCGAGGTCAACTCCGTCATACCGCTTTTGGAGACGACCGCATCCTCGACGGGAAGCACCATCACCCCGCAACAAATTGAAGACATGCCCATCAATGGCCGGAATTATTTGGACCTCTTGCAACTGGTGCCGGGTGTCTCCCTGAATCGGCAGAACGATCCCGCGGGCGACAATTCCACACCCATTCTCGGCGAGCGCGGCGGGAATACCCTCTATCTAATCGATGGCATGCCCAATCGCGACAACTTCAATGGGGGTCCCTCGGCGCAATTCAATCAGGATTCGATCATGGAATTCCAGGTTGTGACAGGCGGCTACAAGGCGGAATTTGGCCACGCCTCCGGCGGCATCGTCAACGTAGTCACTCGTGGCGGCACAAACGATTGGCACGGCGGTCTCTCAGTCTTCTATCGCAGCAACGTTTTCGATTCCAACAATGTCCCCGGCGTCAGTTCGGGAGCGCCTTTCCTGTCGAGATGGGACCCCACCGTTTACGCCGGCGGGCCCGTTTTGAAGGACAAAATCTTCTTCTTCGGCTCTGCCGAAAGGCTTCTTGAGAGCCGTGACCTCAACTTCCAGTTCAATCCAAACCTTCCGGCCAGTCTGGTGGCATTCGAAGCGCCGTTTAACAAGCATAACTTGACGTATACGACTCGCGGGCGCGCCAAGCTGGAAGAAAATCTGGGCAGTCACCGGCTCAGCGAGCAGATCAACTACACCAACAACCACATTACCGACTTTCTGCCGCTTACAGCTTCCCTGAATTTGCCGGATACCCGTTACAACCTCGATGGCAGGACGCTCATGCTCGGGTTTACAGACCTTTGGACGCTGGGAAGCTCCTCCAATTCCTGGATCCTCGACTCTTTCTTTCAGTATCGCGGCGATCCAACCCGACAGAGTCCTTCGCATCCCGACGCAGGGATTCCAAATACTTTATTTAATCTCTTCTCTTCCTATACGAGCGGCGACGAGTTTGGTGACCTCGGGCAGACCTCACTCGGGCCGGGCTACAATTCATTTGGTTTTTTTCAAAAGTACTATTCCGCGGGCAGCGCCCTCTCCAAGGTCTTTGGCCGCCACACGGTCAAGTTCGGATGGAATTACGAGCATTCGAATGTGGACGGCGCGGAGCCGAATAACTTTTTCACACAATTGTTTGCAACTGTCGATGATTTCAACACGTTTGGCTCGATTAATTCCGGGATTAACCTGATTACTCTCCAGGCAGGCCCCACGCCGCAAGATAACCTTGTGCGGGTCCACAATAACTACACAGGATTGTTCGTTCAGGATGATTGGAAAATCACCCCCAAGATCACCTTGAACGCGGGATTGCGTTGGGACTATGACTCGCAGTTCCCGAACAAAACCGATTTCTCACCCCGCATTGGTGTGGCTTGGTCGCCGGATCCAAAAACGGTGATCAACGCCAGCTTTGGCGTGTTCTACGACCAATTCCGGACCGGCGTGGCTCGAGATATACCCGGATTCGGCGGCGCGAACATTCAAAGGGAACGCCTCTTATCCTTCCCGAGACTGTTCTATGGGAATCCGACGACGCTAACAAGCATCTTCCAAACCTTGGGGCGTCCTACCGTTTGTGTGGCCAACACCCTGACGCAGGCGCAGGTTGTGGCCTCGGGAGCGACATGTCCCAACGGTTTGGGCACCACTCTCTATGGTATCGATTACCTGAACAGCATTGTCGCGGCTGGGCATGCTCCCATACCAGCAAATACGGTTGTAAATATGTCCAATATTCAGCAATTGAGTGGATTGACGCCGGATCAATTTTTAACTGCCGCGGACAACGCAGTTGCAAATCTGGCTGGGACAAATCCTAATATTACCGTCCCAGCGAACTATTGGTCATGGGATCCATTCGGAAATCTGACCACCATCGGAGGGATTAACGGCACAGCCGGCTTGCTCCCGATCACTGTCGATCCGAACTTCAAGGTCCCCTACACACTCAATTATCACGTCGGGGTGCAACGCCAAGTATCTTCGGACATGGTTTTGACTTTCGACTATTTCCACAAGAACATCGACGACATCACCACGATTCGAGCAACGAATCTCGCGTTTGAAGCGCGGATGCCAAACCTCGGGAATGAACTTGTACCGGGCACTGGACCGAAGCGAATCGAAAGCTTTGGTCCCTGGGGGTCTGGAACCTATGACGGATTCACTGTTGGGTTTCAAAAACGAATGACTCACAATTTCACTCTCCAGGCGAGTTATACCTACGCGCACGCCATGGACGACGTGCTCAACTCGACTCTCGCAAGTGAGATTCAGAGCGGAGAAGGCATTAATTTTCTGGCAATCAGTGGACTGTCCGACAGCTTTGTTGGAAAAGTTCCTCTAGTGACCGACGCCAACACCGGGCAAACGAACGCGAACGGCCCGTTTGTCAATAGCATAGGAAACCCGGTTCCGAAGGCGGGCACATTTTATAACGGAGCAAAAATTGATTATGGTCCGTCCGACCTTGCCCTGAATCACACCTTCCTCATTCACACCATTTATCAACTTCCCTGGAAGGTGCAACTCGCCGGAATTTTCCGGGCACAGAGCGGCTACCATTTCAGCGTAGGCCCAGCCTCAGGCGGTTCGGACTTCGATGGAGATGGTCTTTTTAATGGGCAGGGCCTCAGCTTCGCCGGTCAAGGCCAGTTGTACGCTCGAAATTCTCAGACTGCCCCGCCCTTCGTGAATATGGATTTGCGCGTTGCGAAACGCTTCAATATCGGAGAACACGTAAGGGGCCAGGTTCTTTTTGAAATGTTCAATCTCTTTAACCGCGATAACGCTGCAGCCGTCAACGGCTTGGCTCCTGCGTGCCCCCTTGCGAACCCGAACTGTGATCTTTTCCAGCAGCAGGGTAGCCAACCTGGGATACGGCAGGTCCAACAGTATCTGCCCGGCCGCGAAGGCCAATTCGGCGTTCGATTTGACTTCTAGTCGTTAACCCCCGACGGCGGGAACGCTCATTTGTTTTGATCGTTCCCGCCTGTTTCTCACGATCGTCAATCCTCTCTCGGTCGATTTGCGGTTGCTTTAGCCAACACGGTACACATCCACTTGAACTGATTCATGATAGAGTCCGCTGCGGAAGTCGTCGGCATTTCAGAATGAGTTGCAGAGTTCCTGGACATTCGTTGCCAGATTGATTATCTATCGGGAAAACCGTGAAAGCAGACATGACTACAAGCGTGCCGGTCCACTCACGCAAACGACCCTTTTTCCGCTGGATACGATATCTGCTCATGGGGTTCCTCAGTCTTCTTATCGCGCTGGCTTTTGCCGGAGCCTTGTATGAAGGGATAGAGAGCCATCGCGACCGGCGGCTATATCATCCCCCCGGTCGACTAGTGGACATCGGCGGTTATCGCCTGCACCTCTATTGCGTCGGGCAGGGCTCTCCCACGGTCATCCTGGAGGCAGGCGGCGGGAATCCGTGGCTTTCCTGGTACAAGGTCCAGCCACAAGTCGCAGCATTCACACGGGTTTGTGCGTATGACCGCGCAGGGCTCGGCTGGAGTGATCCCAGCCCGAGGCCCCGAACGGCTAAAGTGATTGCCGAAGAGTTGCACACTCTGTTGCAGAATGGCGGAGTGACAGGGCCGTTCGTGTTGGTTGGGCACTCATTGGGTGGGATGGACGCGCGAATGTTCGCTAACCAATACCCGTCCGAGGTGGTCGGTATGGTGTTGGTGGACTCCTCGCACCCTGACCAGGAAAACCGATTTCCGCCGGAAGCCAAGAAGCTCGCTGCGGCGTCTTATTACGTAATTCGTCTGATGCAATTCACCTTACCTATCGGCTTGCCTAGACTTGTCGCGTCGCGCGCAGTTCCACCCGAAGTTCGGCCAGAGTTTTGTGCAGTCTTCTGCCGGCGACAGTACCTTGCGGCAGTCCGAGCGGAGGCAGCTGCCCAGCAAGAAAACTCCGCGCAGGTTCGATCTCTCGGCCCGCTGCGCGATTTGCCGCTGGTGGTGCTTTCCCATGATCCCGACAAGGTGCGGTTTCCAGGGAATCTGACCGATCCTGTGAATCGAGAGTGGGCCAACATGCAAGAGGAGTTGGCTCACCTCTCCTCGAATGGTTCTCATGTAGTCGTCAAGGGGAGCGGTCACGATATACAAATCGACAAGCCCGAAGCGGTTGTCGATGCCATTCGCAAAGTAGTTGGCCAAGCTGGGGGAGCTAGCTAGCCAGAGGCAAAGCCTCGGTTGAAAGAACACACTCGACTATCGTACCTGTTCTGAGCCTACGGACTCCCGCCAAACGCGGTACCCGGACAAGCGCAATCCTCGCAAAACCAGGTGTCCGGTTAAGCATTACGCAGGAAACGCGCCAGCGGCAGTTAAGATGTTTTAGGATTTATAGAAAAGAAGTCATATCAAGTCCCCTACCTCTGCCAATTCAGCATCCCGAGTTCAGAGTTTCGATTATGCGACTCACGGAGTAGGGGACTGAGTGACGCCCGGGGCACCACTGGTGCTGGTCCACTGTGAATCGTTCAGATTCCATCCGCCTCCAAGCGCACGATAGAGCTGCACCAATGCCAATTTGCGCCCCAGATCATAGTTCACGGTCGCACTCTCGGCGGGAAACATTTGAATCTGGGCCTCAAGGATTTCCAGATAGCTGGAGAGTCCGCTGTCGTAGCGGATGGAGGAGAGACGAACGGACTCGCGATACGCCTCAACGGAGAACATCTGCTCGCGGTAAGCATTGGCAAGCTGTTGATGGGCGGAGAGCGAGGTGGACACCTCGCCGAAAGCCTGGGTGACTGCCTTTTCGAAGGTGATTCTGGCCTGGTCTCGCTGAGCAAGGGCGGCGTTGTATTGACCTTTCAACCGCCCGCCGGTGAAGATAGGTCCGGCTAAGTCTCCGGCGAGGCTCCACGCTTTGCCGGCAGCCGTCAGTTCCGATAATTGAGGACTGAGCCCTCCGAAAATTCCGGACAAGGAAATGGTCGGGAAGAAGTTTGCCTTGGCTACACCCACGTTAGCGTTGGCGGCGATGAGGTTCTGTTCTGCCTCACGCAGATCGGGGCGCCGCTCCAGCAGAGTAGCAGGCAAACCAGCGGGCACGTCAGGCGGGTCGTACTGATCGGCGAGTGCCGCTCCGCGAGGGATCGAACCGGGATTGCGCCCCAGAAGCAAGTCCAGCGCATTTTCTGCTGCAACGATCTGGCGCTCCAGATCGGGGATTGTCGCCGCCACATTCGAGAGCGCCGCTTGAGCGAAGGAAGTTTCGAGTCCTGAGGAGTAGCCGCCTTCCATCCTGTGCTGAAAAATTTCAAGGGTATCTCGAAAACTCTTGACCGTCCGATGAGAAATCTCCAACTGCGCATCCAAGGCGCGCAATTGAAAATATCCCTGGGCAACTTCCGACATGATTAAAAGCCGCACATCTCGCTTGGCTTCTTCGCTGGAGAAGTAGACCGCCCGTTGGGCTTCATTCAATTTGCGTATACGACCGAAGAGATCAATCTCCCAGAAAGTGCTGAAACTGTAGCTGTAGTAGGTGTGATTCGGGATCGTCAGCGACTTCTGGCCGGAAATGTTGCCGTCGTAACCCACCTGGGGGAAGTACAGTGAACGGCTGACACCGGCGAGGGCGCGCTCCTGCTCGACTCTCGCGAGGGCCAATTGAAGGTCGTAGTTATTCTTCAGGGCTTCGTGAATGAGGGTTTGAAGAACGGGATCTTTAAACAAATCCCACCAGGCGTAATCGGCAATCGAAATTTGTCTTGCCTGGTCCTCGGAATAGAAGGTGGCGGGAGGTTGGAATGTTGGGCGGTTGTACTTGGGACCGACGGTGCATCCGGTCAACGAGAGCAGCGGAAGAAGGGCAACTGCGACGAGTTTGCGCATTAGTCGTGGCCCCCTTCCAGCACGGCTGTTTGAGGTACTTCAACATGAGCTTTCTTTTTCGCAATGCGCTCCACGATTACAAATAGGACAGGCACGAAAAAAATCCCCAAAGCGCTGGCGGCGGACATGCCCGTGATCACCGAGCTTCCCAGCACCTTTCGGCCAATGGCGCCTGCGCCTTTGGCTGTCCAGAGGGGAACGCACCCGAGAATGAATGCAAAAGAGGTCATCAAAATGGGCCGTAGCCGGAGTCTGGCGCCATCCAGAGCTGCCGCCACGAGTTCCTTTCCTTTCGAATGTTCCAGAATTGCGAACTCAACAATCAGAATTGCGTTCTTGGCGGTCAGTCCAATCAACATGATGAGCCCGATCTGGGCGAACACATTGTTGTCGAACTTGCGCAACAGCAGTCCCCCATAGGCGCCAAGTACAGCCACAGGAACTGACAAAAGAACGCTGAAGGGTAGAGACCAGCTTTCGTACAGGGCCGCCAGGATCAAAAAGACAAATAGGAAGGACATTGCGAACACTGCGGCTTGTCCGCCTTCTGCTTTCTTTTCCTGGTACGACATGTCGCTCCACGCATAACCAAAGCCGGCGGGCAGCACTTCGTTCATAACCTGCTCCATTGCCGTCATGGCTTGTCCGGAGCTGAAGCCGGGAGCAGGTGAACCATTAACCTGGATACTGCGGAACAAGTTGAAGCGGTTCGTGTACTCCGGCCCTGAAACGCGCTTCACCGAAACCAGGGAGGCAAGCGGTGTCATCTCTCCCTTGGAGTTTCGAACGTAGAAACTATTGATTTTGTCTATGTTGGTGCGGTATTCCGGTTCTGCTTGAAGATAGACCTTCCACTGCCGCCCGAAACGATTGAATTGGTTGACGTAGGCGCCTCCCAGGAAGGCCTGAAGCGTCTGATAAACTTCGCCAAACTGGAGTCCTTGCTTCAGTACGCGGTCCTGGTCGACGTTCACGAAGAGCTGAGGCACAGTCGGGCGGAAAGTGGTGACCAACGAAGCAAGTTCCGGTCGTTTCCGCGCGGCCAGTGCCAGTTTGTCCATGGTTTCGGACAGCTGCTGAACCGTCCCGCCGCTCCGGTCTTGCAACATGAGGGTGAACCCACCAGCAGTGCCGAGGCCAGGAATAGCGGGAGGGCCGAACGCGAAAGCAATGGCTTCCGGAATCTCGCTACGCATTTTTTTATTCAGGGTTTGAACGAGCCCATCAGCGGAAAGCTCCGCGGTTCGACGCTCTTCCCAAGGCTCAAGCTGGAGAAAGTAGAAACCGGTGTACGAGGCCGAGGTGTTGGAGAGCAGGCTGAAACCAGAAATCCCGCTGAAACTCTTAACGCCGTGCGTGTGCGCCAGCAGGGCATCAATCTTGCGCATGACTGCATCGGTGCGCTGCAGAGAAGCGGCGTCAGGCAGTTGTATCTGGAGGAACGCGTATCCCTGATCCTCCTCCGGGATGAAACTGGTGGGAAGGCTCTTGCCCATAAGCCCGGCAACAACAGCGATGCCTACGAGCATGAGCATTGCCATGACCCACCGACGAATGAGGATGTGGCTCCAACTGACGTAGCCACCTGTGACTTTATCGAACCAGCGGTTAAACCAACCGAAGAATTTTCCAAGCGGGCCACTGGATTTCTTGCGGTGACGCAGCAAAAGAGCGGAGAGTGCCGGCGAGAGAGTCAATGCGTTAAAGGCAGAGATCAACACTGAGATGGCAATGGTGATTGCGAATTGCTGGTTCAG
>Ga0137418_10002007_pt1 | contig 18699 bp, 14 predicted proteins | sample CZODoug3_1_2_16f_FD_122242 | JGI IMG/M metagenome (GOLD analysis project Ga0137418, IMG submission 122242) | Vadose zone soil fungal communities from Angelo Coast Range Reserve, California, USA - CZODoug3_1_2_16fungal (Hybrid Assembly) | ecosystem: Environmental > Terrestrial > Soil > Vadose... | reverse complement strand
TCCTGCTACGCCCTGTCATGGCGTAACATTGCTACACTCGCGCACACCACACAAGATGTGGTTCGTTCACCGCTCACCATAAGTCGCAGCGTCACATAACCACGGTTGGACTAAACCGCTAGCGCGGTAGTGGTGGCGCTGCAATCGTGTCGGTTTATCCGGTCATGCTCGTCGCTGTTCCCGTTGAACATCTCCCTACCTCTGAAGGCCTCCTTGCTAAAGCATGGAGCGGCTGCTCACAGCCGCACATTCCAGCTTGCAAAGGAGCTTTCCATGACGTCTCTTCGACAACGCTTTATCGAGGACATGCAGATCCGCAATCTTGCAGTGAATACCCAAAGGTCTTACGTTGAACAAGTCTCACGGTTCGCACGGCACTTTCACAAGTCGCCAGAGCTGTTGGGACCTGAGCAGATTCGGGCTTACCAGATTTATTTAACAAACGAGAAAAAGCTAGCGACAGGTTCGATCACCATCGCCATCTCAGCGCTTCGCTTCCTCTATGGAGTCACCCTCAAGAAAGACTGGTCCTTCCGAGATCTCATTCCGGCTCCCAAGGTGCCTAAGAAACTGCCCATCATTCTTAGCCCGGAGGAAGTCCTACAGTTTCTAGAATGCGTCAGGAGCAGGAAACATCGCGCCATCTTGACCACCTGCTATGCCGCAGGCCTGCGCATCTCCGAAGCCGTCGCACTCACACCTCCCACGGTCGACAGCAAGCGCATGGTCATCCGGGTCGAGCAAGGTAAAGGGAGGAAAGATAGGTACACGATGCTCTCGCCGAAACTCCTGGAGATTTTGCGTGCCTGGTGGCGAGTCGAAAAGCCCAAGGACTGGCTCTTCCCAGGAGACTTCCCGGGCCAGCACATCACAAGATCTGCGGTTGAGCAGGAGTGCCAGAAGGCCCACCAGATTTGTAAGATTCGGAAACCCATCACTCCCCATTCGCTTCGACACGCATTTGCTGTCCACCTGCTGGAACAAGGCACCGACGTTCGTACCATTCAGCTGCTGCTCGGCCATCGCAGTTTGGCCACTACTGCAAAATATCTCCGCATAGCGACTAGCAAAGTCTGCTCGACATCGAGTCCGCTGGATTTGCTGCCTCGTCCTGTCTCGATCGAGGTCAAGCCCAAACCACCCCAACACTTCTAACCGCCGGGCGCGATGGATCGGCCGAAGCTGGAAGTGGCGGACATCTTCCGCCGCTACGGCGAAGCCTATCGTCAACAGCATGATGGGTCGCTCTCAACGGCCCAGCGACGCGTCATGACCGCGATCGAGGTCTGTCGCACCGCAGCTCTCGGCGGCCATCTCGAACGCTGCGACTGCTGTAATTACGAGCGGCCTTGCTACGACAGCTGCGGAAATCGTCATTGCCCCAAATGCCAATCACTCGCGCGTGCCGAGTGGGTCGAGAAGCGAACGGCCGAAGTTCTTTCCACACACTATTTCCATGTCGTCTTCTCCATCCCCGAACAAATCGCTTCCATCGCTTACCAGAACAAAGCGGCCGTCTACGGCATCCTGTTTCGGGCCACCGCCGAGACCTTGACTACCATCGCTGCCGATCCTAAACATCTAGGAGCTGAAATCGGCTTCTTTGCCGTACTCCATAGTTGGGGACAGAACTTGCTTTTTCATCCCCACCTCCATTGTGTCGTTCCGGGCGGCGGAATCTCCCTCGATGGCACCCGGTGGATCTCCTGTCGACCTCGTTTCTTCTTGCCCGTACGGGTGCTGTCCCGCCTGTTCCGCCGATTGTTCTTGACGTATCTGGAGGAAGCCCTCGACTCTGGCAAGTTGCGGTTCTTCTCTTCCCTCGAGACACTACGAGACCGGCAGGCCTTCAACCGCCATCTGGATCCAGTGCGAAACTCGGAATGGGTCGTCTACGCTAAACCGCCCTTCGCCGGACCACAGCAAGTGGTGGATTACGTCGGCCGCTACACCCACCGGGTGGCCATCTCCAATCATCGGATCGTCGATATCGAAGGCGGTGAAGTGAAATTCACCTGGAGAGACTACCGCGATAACAATCAACAGAAGACCATGACCCTCTCGGCAGACCAATTCATCGGGCGGTTCCTCCTGCATGTTCTACCAAGTGGGTTCCACCGCATTCGCTACTACGGGTTCCTCGCCAATCCCCATCGCAAGGAGAAGTTGGAGCAGTGCCGCCAACTTCTCGGCGTGGCTGCTCGGAGTGACACTTCTTCTGTCCCAGTGACACCGGAGGACTATCGCGATCGATACGAGAGACTCACGGGCCACTCTTTGCGGGAATGTCCCGTTTGCCATCGCGGCCGCATGATCGAAGTCAACGCGCTACCTCAAGTTCGTTCTTCACCGACCATTCGAGACACTTCATGATCGGCCGTGCACGAATCCAAATCGCTCGCTCCAAAAACTCGAGCGCTTCGAGTCGAAGAAGTGGTGTTGCCTTATGCCCGTCACAGCCATATGCAGCCGGCCGAGCACCTCCGTACTTTGCGAAGGCGGGCGTGCGTAAGACTCCGAATCACAGCACCCCATGCCCGTCTCTGTCATTACTAACCGTTTGTTCTCTCCACTTCGCCTCCCACTCACGAATCAAAACCCATAGCCCACACACCTTGCAGCGGTTTAGTCCAATACATTTTTAGCTCACCGGCGTGGCTCGATTACGTTTCCTCTCTGCTCACGCCTACTGTCGCCACGCCGCCGAGCTAAAAATGCTCTGCACTATATTCAGCACTGGCTGAATACCGAAAAGGAAATTCCCAATCAAAGCGCGGCCCGTATCTTCAGTGCGGCGAGCACAATATTGAAAGCAGGCAATTTGCAAACCTCTTGATTTCCGGGCCGTCGAAGAATCGCTGGCACAGGGCCTGTCTGAGCATCCCTCGTGTTACCGAGAACACGCTTACGCACCTGACCATTGCCTCAGCGTTGTGCGCCCATTTACACCGTCGACTGAGGATGAACTCGCTTGTCCCCTGAGGACACGAGCTTGCCTTGGCCGCACGCAACTCGCCTCCAACCGAGAGCCAATTTTCCCCTCTCAGTTGTACCCAACCCATACCTAGATTTCGCAAAGGGTTCAAAAATGTACCCCGACGAGGAGCGCTTTCCCATCAAGCCCCGAAAAGCCAAAAACGAAACGAGTTCTGTGTACCGGATCAGATATGGGTTTACTGTTTCCTCTCCACATTTCATAGATCGGCGGTAATTATAGGAATACTATTCTTAAAGATACGTCACTGCCACAGGGGCAAATTTAGGATACTAATTACTGCCACGTGTTGACTCGAAGTACAGGTTGGCTTGGCTCATTTAGCGGTTCGGAGGGAGCAGTAAGAAAGATGATTCGAGTCATCGAATTCGACACTGGAATTTCATTTGCTCCGGCCCAGCGCCTTCGCATGCTTTGGGCTCATCCCAATCTCGACTTCCAAGGAACCGATAGTAGTTACAGGCTAACGGCCGAGTGCATCCAACGCCAAACACAAACTCTTCGTCGTGTGTTGGACATTGCAGGGACGACCGCATATCACTTCGTTGTTTTCCCCGAATTCAGTGTCCCGGTCGGAATGGTTGCCGAAATCGACCAGGCGATGTCGTCGGCAACATGGGGCGAGAATTCGATATTTGCCGGCGGATTGGCGCCCATTTCCATTGATCAATACAAGGCGCTATCGATTCAAGAAAACGTCACTGCCGAAGCTATACCTCCGGACTCGACGGCGACCTTTCTCAACTGCTGTTGCGTCTGGCTCAAAGACTCAAACGGCCGACTGAAGAAGGTACTCCAAGCAAAGCTCAAGCCAAGCAAACCCGAGCAGGCGAAACAGGGAATGCATGAGGGAAACACGGTTTATCTCTTTAGATCAGATTTGTTGAACTTTGCATTTCTCATCTGCTTTGATTGCATCGGAATCAAGTTAGCTGATTTCATCGACGGCCTCACTCACGACGTAAGAGGTGCGGACGCCAAGAGTCTTCAGCTCCTGATCGTCCTCGAGAACAATGACCATCCTGAGCATGCGGATTTTCTCAGGTTTGCCGAGCACCTGATTGTGAGCGGAAATCCGAAACTTAACACGGGAAATCACGCTGCCGTTGCCTTTGTCAATTCAGCGCAATCCAGCCCAGGGCGGGCAGTCTCGGGGAACCACGGTCGATCAGCGATCTGTTATCTCAGGCGTGGCAATTGGGGTGCGCCCGGCGCTACGGGACCACTAACGTTGAGCCCTTCAACATTTGCACTCGAAAACGTCGGTAACACGCTCGTCAGAACTCGCTTCCGTGAGGATGGCCCTTGTCTTCACTCCTTTACATATTTCATCCCGTCGTTTCTCGGGCCGGATGCCGGAGAGACAAAATATCCCATTCAAGATGCGCGCCGCCACTCGATTGAGCCCAACGGTACCCCTTCCGCCGGAGAACCAGTAGCTGCCCTGAAAAAGGTCGCCGGCGACTGGTTGGCAGTTGCACCCCAACAAGGGGATCCTCGCTTCCTCGCTTCCAACGCAACAGTCACTACTGAACTAAAACTCGCTCTTGCTCGATTCAAGGACTTGGTGACAAATTCGAGCGCTGACCGGCTGGAAGACGCAACTACCTTACTCTTGAGCTCGTACATCGACGCAGCCAGGCCGGGGCGATACAATCCAGATTGGTGGCAAGCCTCGCCCAACGATTGGGTGATCGACACACACGGGCAAGCGATACTCGAACTTGCCTCTGTTTGTGCCCTCTTGGGGCTTGCTTCGCCGGTCGAATTCCAGGCATGCGATCATTCGCATACCTGCAAAGTAGGTCCGTTTCTTATAACGGTGTTGGACGGTAACGGTCTTGAGACCTGTTTTCAGTTGCGTAATGCTTATCTGCGATGGGTAAAAGGAATGGCGTGGGGTGAGGCCATCGGACGCAAACTGATCCTTATATTAACCAGAGTGAGCCAGATGCCGCCGCACTTGCGGGCAATACCAGTGGATATGGCTTTCACTACCCCGGACTCTACGGAAATCGAATCATTGCCTCAAACCTTGCGACCATCGGATCAGAGCATATTGGACAGCCATACTTCGATATTCTGGATAGCAGCGTCGACGCTGCGTCACGCGCTGACGCAGGGTACCGTCGCCGGTGTGCAATCGCAACTCCGGGTGGCACTTGACTGGAACTAGTCATCGCGAAACGCTCCGCGCGGCGCTCCAGACCCTAGGTCTCGGGGATAGAATTAGTCCCCGCGTCGCGCTCGACAATATCGATCTTTCATTAAGTACTCCTTGCTATCAAGCATTCTTCAAAATATTGGAACGAGCAGACGCGCTTTTTGCCAGCTGGCGGACACTCCAAAACACCATTGCGCAATATAAGGTCGATCACATAAACGCCCCGCGCGACTTATATCTCACATTCCTTCTAATGGATTCGGTTAATGCGGATAACCTTCGAATTGCTCAACAGATTTCCGCTGATCCGATGGTTTGCAGAAAAATTGTCTTGTATACAACTGAAAGCTCAATACGCGCAGCTGTTGAATCGCTTCCATTTATCAGTCTGGATACAGCCACCGCAGGGACCGCCCCGAACGTACAACAAACGTTTTCCGCTTTACACACGAGCGGATATCCGGCCCAAATTCTCGATGCAATCTCCGATCGCGTCTCGGTTGACAATATCTTGTCTCGCATCTTGGACCTGCCGGTCCCCACGCGAGTCCCCAATGTAGAACTTGACCGTATCAGTCTTGAAACGAAAGATCCGGCCCGCTCCACTGTGTCTCGCCTGACGAAACTCAGCATCAAAGATTTTCGCGGAATCCGCCAAGCCGACATCAATCTGTCAGCGAATTTAACCGTTATTTATGGTCCAAATGGGACCGGAAAAACGTCCATCCTTGACGCAATAGAATGGGCGCTCCTTGGAAGTGTTGAGCGCCTCGAAATCGAAACCCCCGACGATGTAGGTCGGATGTCCCCCTACGTCAACCTGTTTTCGGATGACCATCAGACCACAGTAGCGCTCGACATGGAGGTATTGCGCGAGGCGCTTCAGATTAGGCGTGTGGTGACTGTCAGTAAGGACACTTCGCTGGGCGTCGACGATCAGACGAATGTGGAAGACCGACAACTACTGACGGCAATTACTGGGCAAGAAGGCGCCAAGGTTGACCTTCGCATTTTGCGAAGGCTCGTTCGAAATACCTGCTTTCTCTCCCAAACAACATTGAAGAGTTTCCTGTCCAACGACCCGACGCAACGTTATGCGTCTCTCTCCTACCTCCTCGGAACACAAGACTACATGCGCGTCCTTGATAAGCTTCAGGAGCTCCGCGCAGAACTGGATGTGCGTTCAGCGGGACTCCAGGAACAGATCAGCTTCTCGCAAAGAGATGCTTCGCTGGTCTCTGAGCAAATCGCTGTACGCCGTTCTCTTCTCGCCGATTCGAGTACGTTGCGCGACTTGGAAACAGCTTTACGGGACTTAGTGCGACGTACGGCTGAATCCCTGCGGGTTGCGGAAAGCCCCTATACGGAGCTCTTTCGATCAGTAACCGGTTATGAGGAGATGAAATCTTCGGTATCTATCAGCACGGATTGGGTAGATAAGGAGTTGCAGCGCCAAAGGGAAGAAGTTGGGAAATCCATCGCTGCAAAGGAAGCTCTCAGCCGCGCCAAGGAGCTAACCATCGCCCTTGCCACCGCGTCCGCAGAGCAACAACGCACGACTGCCTTCATCAAGACTCAAGCTCAAGAAATTGATTCCAAGAAAACGTATCGCGACGAACGACAGGTCGACCTTCGGTCCCTGACCGAAAGGATTCAACGTCTAACGCGTCGGCAGAATCAGGTCCGTGAGGCTATCGTTATCGCAAGCCAGATGGTTAGCGTTGCACCTGTAACGCGAGAGCAGGAACGGCAAGTACTTGCGATCGAGCAGTCATTGCAAGATGTTCTCAACCGCCGGACACCCATAATTATTGAGTCAGATTCCGTGAGGAAGGCCCGCAGCGATGCGGCGGAGAACCTAAATCGCCTGAGGGCCCAACTCAAATTGATCGATGAACTTGAGAGCTCGTCGACTAGTTACGTTCAATTAACTCAAGAGCGTCCTTCCCTCCAATCTGAACTTCGTTCCGCTCGACAGAAGTCAGTCGAACAGCAGAGCGCCAAAACTGCCGCCATTGCCCAAATGGCGGGCCTCCGCGAAGAACTAAAATCCAACGAGAGTGAGCGTGACAAAGAACTTCGATCTGTTGAGAGATCGCGCACACTGCTTCTGGAGTTGCAACAGTATCTCGTCGGCCCAGAGTGTCCCCTCTGTGGACATCCTTGGCATTCTCTTGAAGAACTGACTATTGCCATAAACGAGCGGTCTTCCTGGATCGCTCCTCGGTTCAGGGAGTTGGAACAACAAGCCAAGGAACTCCAAAGACGTTTGGATGTCGCGGAAACGGCGATCCGCACGTCGGACCACGAAATAGCCATCCTCAATGCGAGGCAGGCGGACTTAGAAGCAAGATTTCGAGCTGTTGACGAAAACGAGCGTTCCTACCGCCATAGACTAGAGCAACTCGGCATACGGGCTCGCGAGTTCACTGAAACTGTGTCTGAAATTGCAAAACTGAAGGCCACCAACGATTCGGGGATAGCATCTGCGGCTAAGGAAATCGCGACTCTGGATATGCGCATCGGCCAACTTCATGATGCGCAACAGAGCATCGATTCGGAAACATCAAACCTCGAAGATCAGCGTAATCGGGCCACTTCCCGCCTCGCTGAAAGCCAGCGGCGGGAGAATGAGCTCACACGGCAGTTCACTGATCTTGACTTGGCATTATCCCCTGATCCCGTTTTGCTTGAGCGCGAGCTAGAAACTGCTATCGCCGAAGCGAGTCAGGTCGGTGCTACCCGCACAGGCTTACAACGCGATCTAGAGGGGCTGGACACCGATCTCCAAAAGCTAATTCTAGAATCGGAATCTCTTAAACGAAAAGAGGCCGAATATCTTACTAACAGCCAGAGTCTTAGAGACATTCTCGACCGAGCGACGCATGTACTTGCCCGAGCTGAGGTCACGGTTCAGACGCCAGAGGGTGAAGTTTCTCTAAAGATCGAACGTGCCGATCTTAAAGCTGCGAACTTAGATAGAGCGAGAACCAATCTCCAGGAAATGGATCGGATCACAAGCTGGTTGATCTCTCGTCGCGAAATTGACGAGTTGACCGTTAAATTAAACCAACTCTCGCTCCAGACCCAAGGAATAGTACGTCAATCAGAAAAACTGAAGGCTTGGCATTCTCATCTCTCAGGATTATATATAGCGATCCTGGACGCAAAAGCGAAAGTCGAGACTCTCCAACTCACGCAGTACGGACCTACGATAAACCTCCTATACCAGCGACTAAACACGCATCCTCTTTTTCGCGAAATCAAGGTTCTTGTCGATGCCGCGGCTCAGACTGTGAGAATCAATGTCTGCCTGCCCAAAGAGTCCGTACCGCAAGCCTCAATCAAGAGTTTGCCTCCCACTCTCTATCTCAGCGAGGCGCAACTGAATGTTGTTGCACTAACCATCTTCCTCAGTCACAATTTCCAGCAGCGATGGTCACAGTTCTCCCCTCTACTCCTTGACGACCCCGTGATGAATCTGGACGATTTTAACGCAAACGGTCTTATTGACTGCCTTCGCGCATTTGCCGACGACGACCGGCAGTTCGTCATATCTACATGCGATGTAGCATTCTATCGACTACTCCTCGTAAAACTTCGTTGCATGAATGAAAATGGTCGAATCCGTTTTCGAGCATATCGCCTAGATGGGATTTCTCCTTCCGGACCGGCACTGATACAAGACTATCCCGCCTTAAGCACGGCCTCAACAACCGATAAAGTGATGATCCAATAATCGCACCACCCTCGCGACTCGAAACTGACCTTAATGTCTCACGGTAACAGTTGACGGAGTCGTTGCAAGCGCGGCCGCGAGCTTGAGCTGGATTGCCGACTGTACGCGAGTCTCGCTTTCCAATCCCCAATCGTGCGACAGACCTAACGCCTTCTGCGTCCGGTATATTTCCTCGCGTCTTCCTACTGCCACGCTCGCCGCATTGTCTGTCGATACTTCCCTTTTTCTCCCATCGCTCTCAAGCACCGCGAGCGAAGGAGAGGCTGCGCCCTGCGGCTCGGCGGTCTTCTGCTTCGCTATCGCGCCTGTACAGGTTTTGGTTCCTCCCGCTTCGCGGGCACCCTCCAAGAAAGCAGACCTTGGCACTTGGGAGCTGCCTCACGCTCGCGCCCTCCGGGTGGTGTGCCTTGAGAGACTCAGGGCATCAAAAGGAGAAGTTCGATGTTTGACAATTCAGTGAGGCTGGTTGGGTTCGTAGGCAAAGACGCGGAAGTGAAAACCACGAAGACGCAGCGTGAATTCACGGTGCTGTCCCTGGCGACGACGGCGTCTTGGAAAGACAAAAACGGCGACGGCTACATCCGGCGTACGGAATGGCACAAGCTCATCGCTTGGGGCAATCTCTCGACGTTTGCGGCGACTCTCAGGAAGGGTGCGCATCTAGCCGTTGAAGGCGAGCTACGTTATCGCGAGTTCGTTCCCAAGAAACAGAAGAAGCAGAAGAACGGCGATAACAAGATTCGTGTCGCCGAAATTCATCTCTGGAGAATCGCGAAGCTCGACCGCGCGGAAAAGCGCGACGCGGACACGCCAGCGCCCGAGCTGGGGCCCGAAACGCAGGACACTCCCTTCTAGGGAGTGTCCTCGGCAGGGCCGGCTTCCGCCGAATTCGGCCCTGCTCTACCTTATGGGTCGCCGCCCGTTTGAGCAGTCTGGCGCTCTAGGATTCGTTTCCATCGCTCCTCGACTTCAAAGCCAACAACGAACGCGACAGCACCTGCCGCAAGAAGCGCCAGCGCAATCCATGAGCTGACGCCGCTCCCAACGACCCAACTGACCATGAATCCTACCAACGACACAAATGCAACGGTTTGGCAGACCGCCGCGACGCAGCGCGAGCGCTGTTCGCGTCCATCTTCGCGGTACGGATGATGCTTCGACCGCCACCACACTGGATAGACGATGCCCACGCCCACGGCAATGGCCACGACAGTAGCGAGCATTTGGAATGGTTCAAAACGAGCGCGAAGAAGAATCGCTGGCACCGGGATCAACGCGACCATAAGAAGGCCTAATCGGGTGTTCAAACGGCGACGATCTCGAGTGTATTGCTCCAAATCCAGAGTTTTCGCATTCATCGATGTCACCTTCTGCCTAAAACGATCTAAGCGGTGCTCGCACCCCTTGCTGCGACCATGTGGACATCAACGTGGTTCCCTAGCGCCCGAGTGCCGTTTGGCGCGCGGGCCGCTCGTTGACTCGACGTGGGACCAAGTCCTCGACATTTCGCACGCCGGCGATTAGCTCATTCACGGCTTGTTCCGTGATTCTGGTCCAAACCGGAGTGCGGAACGAGTCTCCCTCCATACCAAGAAAGCGCACTAAGTCGAAGTCTTCTTTCCGGCGATCCTTCGCCTCCGGGTAGTGTTCAATCCAGATCACGTCCCCGGGCTTCAAGGCGTACTGCGTACGCATAGCCGTTGCGAGCTGCTCCGCGTAATTGGTGACGGAGGTGCCCGGATTGTCTGGCAACTCCGTCGCTACGAAGACATATTTCCCATCGCTCCGCTGGTGCACTTCAATGTCGCAGTATGAATCGCTCCAGAATCCTTTGTAGTTGTATCGCATTCTAGGCGGCCTCCCCTTTTCGCAGGACAGACTTTTCTGAATCGCGGATGAGCTTGTCACCGACCAAAGCCACGGGGAACCGCTCCCCTGAAGGGGTAACCTCCACGGTCCTTTTCAGGTCAGGGTCATACTCATAGTGCGTGCCGTTCGAGGGCCTGCCGTTCGGGCCTTCCTGCAACCCGGTGAGACTTCCAAGAGCTTCCATCAGTTGCCGCCGCTCTGCAGGACTCATTTCGTCGTAGGTCGACATAGACGTGGCCCCCCGTGAGGCTCGACTCGCGTCGCGGTCTCGTCGAACAGCCACACCCATCCTGGTTTCCGACGCTTGACGTTCCGGCGCAGAGGAGACACCAAATCCCCTCACTTACTAGGGAACATCGAGGAGGCAAAAAGTAAGAAAATATTTTGTACACGAAAGAGTAGCGGGCCGGCGCCCTCGGACTTTTATGCTTGCTTTGATGCTGGCATTGGGGTACCTAAGGGAATCCCCGGTCTGAGGTGAACCATGCAAACACAAGCCCCGAAAGGTCAGTATCGGGTAATAGGACTTGATCCAGTCGACACTCTCACATGGCCAAGCGGACCGCTCTGGAAGGACTGCGAAACCTTCGACGAGGCACGAGACTTGGCAGACCGCAATGGAGACTCGTACGCCTGGCTCTATGTATACGACGACGCCGGCGAGCTTTTGTACGAGGGAGGCTGCCACGCGCAGTTTGAGAGGATTCAAAAACTAAATCAAGAAGCTCCCGGTGAAAATAAAACGCAACGCTAAGAAGGCCACGCCAGTCCCATAGGCGTCCGCCCACAACTTCGATATTCCTAGCCTCCGGTGGTGTTCCCGTACTTCGCGGTACCATTGACCAACCCTGCAACCTAATGACAGGCTGTCTCTGAGCCAAGTCGAGGCTCCGGCTCGTAAACCCAATGGACCCAGTGGACAAAACAGACCCTTACGGCGAGTGGGTCTTGTTTGGGATTAAGGACCGGCCTGACGGAGCCCCGCTTCCCGTTGATGAAGACTTGTTGGCCGCGGCACGGAAAGCCTGGCCGCGCGTTCTGGCACACGTTCGGGCCGAATTATTTGACCGAGAATTAGGCCCCGAAAGAACGGCGCTGGCAGCCGAGGTCTGGGAACGGGTGCTGCGGTCAGTTGCAAAGACCCGTCTACGGAACACTAATCGCCGGCCACCGATATCCGACCTGGAATCCTACCTGATTGGCGTCTTCCACCACCGCTTCAATCGGCTCCTGCGGCAAGAACAGAGAAGGGCCGAAACCATCCAGTTGTTTGCCTCAGTGGCTGACCTTGAGCGGTTCGAGGCCGCGTTGGACACGAGATGGGCCGAGCAACTCGAACGCGATATTGCCGCCCGCCAGATCACAAGCCGCATGAATCCGTGGACAAAAAAAGTTTGGCTGGCACGGCAATACAAATACTCGTGGAAACAGGTCGCGGGTTGGCTTGGCGTCACTGAGCAGCAAGCAAAAATGAAGTACTACTACAATTTGGAGAAAATTCGGCAGTCTATTCTTCGCGAGTTGAAACGCAGGACGCCGAAGAAAACGGAATGAGGCCAAGCTAGGTGTATATTCGCGATGCGACAGGACGGAGCACACGGAAGGAGGCAGATCTGAACGGCAAGACATATTCCAGGAGAGACGAGAGGCGCATCCTCGATGTCCTAGGCAGTGGTCTGCTCAAGGATTTCCCGAACCCCGAGCGTATCGGCTGCCCAGGGGCCGATGTCCTCAAGAAAATTGCCTCTCACGAGATGCCTCTCTCGGAAGCGGATAAGTGGCTCGACCATCTGGGATCCTGCAGCCCGTGTTACGCCGATTTTAAGCGATTCCGAGAAACATTCGAACGGCAGCGGAGACAAAGATGGCTCGCCGCTGCAGCCGGCATCCTGTTGGCGGTCGGAGTCCTCGGCTGGGCTTTGCTCCACAAGCGAAACGAAAGCTTCGTTGCCCAGACGGCCGTACTGGATTTGAGGGATCGGTCCGTCGCGCGTGGTGGTCAGCCCACTCCTGGCGAGCAACCACTGGAACTTAGTCGGGCGGTGAAGCATCTCGATGTCTATCTGCCGCTCGGGAGCGCTGAGGGGCCTTACGAGCTGCGCATCGCGCCGATAGGGGGAACGGCGGTCGTCGCCACGAGCGGTGTCGCTTCTCTGAAAGATGGCGTTACGTCAATCGAAACGGCCGTTGACCTTTCTTCCGCGTCCTCTGGGCGATATGTTTTGCAGGTCCGAAGGCCTAATTCAGAGTGGAACTCATATCCTCTCTTATTGAGATGACTCCTTTGCTATAAAGTATGCCCGCGAATTGACTATATAAATGCTCAATGTCTATGAACGTCGATCATGGGAAGTTTTCTTCAGGCTGAACCCGATGTTTGCCGAGCGTGGCGTAGCTTGGGTGGAAGGACCCGATCCGCCAGACATCCTGTGCACCGATACCGAGAGAAGACAACTCGGAGTAGAGCTTGTTGCGTGGCTGGACCAGCAACAGATTGAGACCTACAGAAGACAGGAACATTTGGAGACCACGTATCTTGACGCAATTAGGAGCGAGGATAGGCCGTCGCCCGAACATTTTGGGTGGGTAGTAGTGAACTTAAGGGAGCAACGACCATTAGCGCGGAATGATTCCCAACAGTTCGTTACAGAACTGTACGAAGTGATTGGTGATATAGACAAAGAATGGCAGGAGGAAGACCCTGTCTTCCGCATAGAGGCATTTCCTCAGCATGGCGTTCTAAGTCGCTATCTAAACGAAATTCAGATCCACCATCCAGGACATCACCTCGAAATCAACGGCGTGCAGTGGATTGGTTTTGAGTCGAGAGGAGGCGCGTATACGCCCGAATCGATGGTACGGGCGCTGCGGGATCGTATTAGCGCGAAGGTTCGTATGTATCCGCGGGGTTTGGGATATGCAGAGGCCTACCTTCTGGTGCATTACGATGATAGAGCTTACGTCTACAACACACCATTCACGGGAGGTGGCTTTGGACTCGACGATGTGATTGAGCAGGTGCGGCCATTCATAGCAGAGAACCACGGGCCATTCAGGAAAGTGTTCGTTGTGACCACCCTTCCGGGCGACGAGCGTGTGGAACTCGTCTGGCCGATAAGCCAGAGGAATTTGGCCAAAGCAGGCATCCGTACAAATTCTATACGTCTAAAACTGTTGGTTGTTCTAGGTTCGTTGACACTCATTGTCGCGGGCTGGATTTTCCTCAGCCGCTTCATGCGCCTCGGCTACCTCGATTCTGCAATAGGTTCGATGCGGACGCTGGTCGCTGCTGAAACAAAGTACGCGCAAACTCATCCTGAGGTCGGTTACACATGCTCAATGTCCGCGTTACCGAGCGATGAGTTCACAATAGTAGAACAGTTGAGGAATGGCACAAGGAATGGGTACGCCTTTCAAATCGGTGGATGCCAGGTTGCAGATGCCAAACGCCCGAATGCGAAGTACCAGTTGACGGCGCGTCCATTGCTTAAGGGAATGTCAGCATATTGCTCTGACCAGTCCGGCATCGTGAAATATGATGAGAGCGGGTCGGTCCAAAAATGCTTGGAGAATGGTGTTCCCTTCTGATAGCCCGCGATAAGTCAAACCAAACATGCAGGGCCTAGTACCAGTTTGTCCGGCATCGGGGTTCCCAAGGTAGAACAGGTACCACGCTACATCCCCCTTACAATCTCAATAGCCTTCTGCATCTGAGGGTCCTGTCCTGCTAGAAGGTCGTCCGGCAACAGTTCGACTGGAACACTCGGCGTCACGCCTTTACCTTCGATCAGTTTTCCCTGCCACGTGAGATACGCAGCGGCCGGCAATCCCACGATGTAGCCGGAACCAGCCTTAAACGTAGAGCCACTCAGCAAGCGAGCAGCCGTCTTTGTCCCGACGATTGTGGCAAGCCCATTTTCCTCGGCAAATGCAGCCAGCATCTCCCCGGCGCTTGCAGTGTGCTCGTTGACAAGGATCGCCACGCGACCGTGAAATTTCTGAGGACCGAGTCCTTCAGTGACTACGAGAATTGATTTGTCTATGAAGCCATATCGCAGTGCCAGCCACAAAAGAGTCGCCTTGTGGGAAGGTATGTGGCCAAACCTTGGTAGCTTTTCTCTCGTATAACCTTTTTCTTTTCGTTTGCGAGTAAGGCTGTATCCGACTTCCTTCTTTCCGGGAGTCAAATAACTCATCAGCCGCAATCCACCAATGCCGCCTCCGGTGTTTCCGCGAAGGTCCACAATCAAGCGGGTTGAATCTTTAAGATGGGCGATGGCGGTATCAAACATTTTGGCAAGATCAATACCGACTGCTCCCGGAAACATGGTCACCTTCAGCCAACCGATCCCATCGGGTAGCTGCGAACACAAAACCGCTTTGGGTACGATCACTGGATGACTTTTCGACCTTGGCGACGGAACGATCAAGTTGCCTACGACACGTTTGCCATCAGGTTTTTGGACTGCATATTGTGAGTCCTCACCAACCGGGAAAATCGGAGGTTCGGGCGGCATCAATTCTTTATTTCGGATTTGAAGAAGAATGTCGCCTGGACGCAGGCCTGCGGCATGAGCTGGGCCGCCTTCGTGAACGTCTTGGAACATCCAACGCTGGTCGCCATCAAACTTGCATTTCATAAAAGTTGCGGCGATAGCGTGGCGGCCGGGGATCTTCGCACTCTTAGAGTGGCGAAAACCGGTGTGGCTGGTCTTTAGCTCAGCGAGCAGGTCCTGTATCTGCTTTTCGAACTCGTCGTCCGTGTTGCTTCGCAGGATTTGGTCTCTTCTGGCTTTCGACAACTCTTCCCAATTCGCCCCGTTCATGCCGGGATCGAAATGCTTCCGCGTCACAAGGTCACACACGCGGGAATAAACCTTCTCTTTCGCTTGAGCCTCAAGACTCATCGTTCCCCCAGAGGAATCGCGGTTCCTCCCTCCCCGACCATAACAAAAGCTCCCCAATAATAGGGCGGAACATGACCGCCGTCCCTTGCGAGCAAATCCAGTTTCGCGTGCCGCAAGGCTGTGGCTTTCGGTTGGCCTTCCGCGATATGGATGTAGAAGCGTTCCATCAGTGTGCCGGTATATGTATCGTCCGCGCTCCAAAGACTTGCGACAACCGCCCTCGCTCCGCTCACAAGAAACGCCTCGACTAGGTTTGTCACCCCCTCTTCGCCCTCGATCTTCCCTACTCCCGTGTTGCACGCGGAGAGCGTCACTAGGTCAGCATTGAAATGGAGCCGGATGATTTCCCGGACCTGTAAGAGGCCGTCATCATGCGAAGCCGGGTCCACACCCAAGACCAAGCCTGAACGTTCTGGAAACTGCGTGTCAACAAAACCGTGGGCGGCAATATGAACGATTTTGAAATCGGCCAAGGGCTCGGACTTGAACGCGGTTTCCGTGGCGTTTGGACCAAGAAGTAAGACTGGGTCTTTGGTGAGAGCCTTGCTTGCCGTAAGGATTTCTTCGCGGGTCTCCGGTAAATCGTGCAACTCGGTGCCGAACACGTCGGATAGCCCACGCTCAATTCGCCGCGAAAATCCAATTGGTTTCTCAAGTTTCGCCGAAACGTGACCCTGGTTCTCATACGGAACATCCCCAACACCGAGAAAACTGTGCTGCGCAGGTACCGTGGCCTTTTCATTTCGCAAGACCTGGAGAACTGTAGCAGCCGGAACGTAGCTGATTGTGCGAGTTTGTAACAATAAGGCGCCAGCCGGATCACGGAGTGTATCGAGCGGGAGCAAATGCAGTATTCCGTCTGGTACGACGATAGTTTGCTCGCGGTTTGCTTCTGGAGGGAGCTGCCCGAACAAAACATCGTAAAGTTGGCGCGCGGAATCAAAATCCTCGCGCCTAGCTCGCGTCGCATTGAGATATTCTTGCGTCAGACCTTCAATTTTGCGTCGGCCTTCAGACAGTACGACTACACCTCCGCGGTCGCGGGAAATCCAGACACAGTACGAGTGCGGCTCGCTCAGCACGTATTCCAAAACGACTTCTTCGGGACGCAAGCTAGATTGGATCGCCCTCAGGGGGGCCGGTGTGTCAAACCATTTGGACTTCGATTCCGTTCGTTCCGTGCGCGTCCATTCCATCCGCCGCTCGTACTCGACCAATTGATCGAGCAGGCTGGCCCGCTCCTTCGGGTTTTCAGAGCGCATAAGGCGAAGCTGGAGGTTTGAGACTTCATCTTCTAGGGCACGCACGTCTGCCGATTCGTCTTTGCCAAACGACACCTTATTCTCAAGCAATGCCGCTGCGGTTCGTCCCCTGACGCGTTCCAAGACACTGAGAGCCCGGTCAAGCTTCCCTTGGCGCGCCTCTAATTCGAAATGCTGAAGGTACGTGTCGCTCATCGCTCCTGCCAGAGAGCTACTCCAATACGCCTCATGCAAGTCGACGAGCATCCCGTCGATCACGTCTTCAGCATTTGCGTATAGGGCCTCTGCCTCGTTGATAGCTCCGCGCTGAGCCTTGAGGTCTGCAAGCACTGTCAAATCTCGTGGAAGGTAGTATCGGTCTCCCACTCGTCTGCTAGCATCCACTCCGGCCGAAGCACTGACCTCAGCACCTTTCAGGTCGCCTGCTTCTCGATAAAGCCCAGCGAGATCAATCATTGATTGACCCAGGGTTCGATAGAAATTGTACTTTTGCGCGAGCTGGCCTGATTGCTCCAGATATTTCGTAGCGGCAGGCCGGTCCCCAGTTCGAATGGCCAGCTCACCCATTAGTTGAAGAATCATGCTCTCGTGTCCGAGCTTTTGATTTTCTCTTGCAACGGTCAATGCGCGCTCCAACTTGTCTTTGGCTTCTGACACCTTGTCCTGGGCGACTAAGGCAGAGGATTCTCCTTCATACGCCATGAAAGGAAATCCCGCATCCGGCGTTGCACCGCTCGTCTTGATGGCCCGCTCGAAAAACGCAAGGGCCTCCCCATAGCGTTTCGCTTCATTGAATCCGTTGCCGAGCATTTCTAGCATTCGAACCTGGCCACCTACATCGCCACTCGCCTTCGCAGACAAAAGTGCATCGCCAACCATGACTGCCGCGCGACGACTATCCCCTTGGAGAAAGCCGATGATCCCGAGTTCTCCCTCAGCTCGCGCTTCCCATTCGTGTTCTCCCAACTTGTGAGCAATCTGTTCTGCCTCCGTCCAAGCTAGCTTCGCGGAAGCGGGATTGATTTCAAGGTCCGTGTATCCTTTTGCCGCAAGACACCAAAGCTTGAGTTCGGGGTCATTCTTGACGACTGGAATGTTCAACTGCTGCCCCAGTAACTCCGAGACGTCTTCCCAGGACATAGTCTCGGCTTGCGTCCGAATCCTGCCGACCCGAGCGTAGATTTCGTTTCGAGTGTCACCTCTCTCCTTGAACAGTTCTTCGGCCCGTACGTAAAGAGGGCCCGCCTTCGGCGAGTTAAAAAGCCATGCGAGGCGGTTGGCCTCCAACAGGAGGATTTCAGGGTTCTTCGAGGCTTGTGGGTCCTGAAGGAGGTTGGCTGTCGGCCGCGGATCAGGCTTTCGCGTGGCGTAAAGCCACAGGTACTTCCGAGAAATCAGAACCAGGATGAAGAGAACCACGAAGAGAGGAAGGAAAATCGCTAGCCGCCGCTTGGAGACACGTATCAGCACGGACCAACACCCCTCTCGTCGCTGGACTATATCGGTTACGGATGCGCGGAGGCGGCAAGGGGTTTTATGGGCAACTACGTCATTGGTTAGTACCGTGGTACTAGAACATTATCCTTCACGGCTTAGCTGTCAAAAACTGCCTTCAAGTTGACTTGGCTGTCTTTGACGATTTCGATGGGGGGGAACGGATAGACCCCTAGCGCCCCCGTGTAGATTTTTCTTGATGTTTAGATTCGCTCAGCAATTCACGGCCGAAAACTTCCTTCACCCACTCAGGAGGCCTATGCGTTGTT
>Ga0137418_10002006_pt1 | contig 18700 bp, 22 predicted proteins | sample CZODoug3_1_2_16f_FD_122242 | JGI IMG/M metagenome (GOLD analysis project Ga0137418, IMG submission 122242) | Vadose zone soil fungal communities from Angelo Coast Range Reserve, California, USA - CZODoug3_1_2_16fungal (Hybrid Assembly) | ecosystem: Environmental > Terrestrial > Soil > Vadose... | reverse complement strand
GTTGGAAAGTAGCCCGGCCACCGCCAAGGCCGTCAGGACGGAGCGACGAACACACGTGTGGTCGCCTGTAACCCTCCCGCTCTTACGTCGTGGCACGTTTTCGCACGCCATGGCAATGGGGGTCGGGTCGGCAGCGGACAGTTTCGCGGGCGTTACGCGTCGTGGCATGCGATTCATCGTGGCCGCGGCGTCCTCGGGGACGATCATCGAGTGGTATGACTTCTACATCTTCGTGACGCTCGGGTTCATCCTTACGCCTCTGTTTTTCAGACTAACTTCCGACCCGGCCATCAACTTCCTTGCGTTCCTCGCGACCTACGCGAGCGGATTTGCGGTTCGGCCCTTCGGGGCGATTCATTCTATTGCCAGAAACGAGAAACCGCGATCTTCGTGCGTAACAAGACCTTCAATCTATTCTCTCTCAATCAAATGGAGTCCTGCCAATGATGCGTTCCTGCGTGATTTTTATCGCAGTTGTCGGCGCAGCCTCTCTTCTGCCTAGGGCTTTTGCTGGCGACAAAGAAGTAGTCGATTACCGTCAGCACATCATGAATACGCTGAACGAGCAGTCGGCGGCTCTGGGACAGAACCTATCGACTGCAATTCCGGCAGATAACGCAGCTGCTCATATCAACGCTATTGCACTGACCGCCTCGACGGCGTTGAAGGCGTTCGAGCCCAAGGTTCCGGGCGGTGAAGCTAAGGCCGAGGTCTGGGCCCACTGGGCCGACTTCTCGAAGCGCATGAACGAATTCGCTCAGAAGACAAGCCAATCAGCAAAAATGGCCAAGGAACAAGGTGCAGATGCGGCGCTCGCCAACGTCCTAGACGCGCTCACCTGCAAGAGCTGTCACGAGGTCTATCGCAACGATAAGAAGAAGTGATACAGCGCCCCGTGAGTCTCACTAGGCTGGCGTTAAAGCGACACGCGAGCGACTTGAAGCTATTCATCGTGCGGCGTGCACCGCGCTAGAGCGCCTCGAAAGGCCGAGTGAGCTGCGCTCGATAGCGGATTTCATTCGCGACAGGCAAGGGTGAATTTCAAACCGCGTAGCTCGCGTAGACGCTCTTCACCTTCTCGAGAAAATCGCGGCGGTCGAGGGCGTGGACGGCGTATTTATCGGCCCGGCGGATCTCCATGCGTCGCTCGGCTACCCGGGCGAGACGAACAATCCCAAGGTCATGCCCATCATCGACGACGCGATCCGGCGCATCAGGAAGGCCGGCAAGGCGCCGGGAATCCTCACTGGAGTCGAGGCCGACGCGCGCCGCTGGATCGAATGCGGGGGCCTGTTCGTCGCGGTCGGCGCCGACACCGGCGTGCTCGCGCGCGAGACCGAGAAGCTCGCGGCCAAGTTCAAGTCCTAATAACGCCAACTATTTCCTCTTGATCGAGCGAACGGCGCGGGCCGCTGTTCCGGATGAGCTATGGCCCGATTAGAGAATGTCATCTTGGGCGTTCACCGTTCAGCAACCGTCCGCGCGTCCGCGCCTTTTGACTGCGCTTCGGCCTCGTCCCGTCCGATAGGAAGGAGGAGCCAATGCTTGCAAACAGAACCCTCATTGCGATAACTGCCATGGTCACCGCCCTGCTCGGGTGCGGTTCGCGTACGGACCAGGCCCCTCCGGGCGAGGCCCTTGCCGTCGGGCTGCCCGGGTCTGGGCCGGCCAGCTCGGCCAACTGGACCCTTGGCGGGGTGCCGTGCGCCCTGATCCCGGTCCCGGCGGCGGCGCCGCTCGGCATCGGAACCTGCCCGGGGGTGCGTCCCGGCGCGATCGTGCGCTCCGACGTCGGTCAGTGCACGTTGAACTTTCTTTTCCAGGGATCCGACGGCAGCCGCTACATCGGCACCGCCGGCCACTGCATCCTCGGAACGAGCCCGATCGGAGGCGACGTCGGCGAGATGGCGTGGGATCCGGGCACGGGGCCGGTGGCGCGCGATGCCGGCGGCAATCCGATCGGCGAGTTCGCCTACGCCATTCTCCAGGACCCGAAGGACTTCTCGCTGATCCGGCTCGACCCGCAAGTGCAGGCGGACGCCGGCATGTGCCATTTCGGCGGGCCCACCGCTGTCAACGACGACAATCCAGGCCTCACGGAACCCGTGGTGCTCAACTGGTTCGGCAACGGTGTCGGGGTGGGCGCAGTGCTCCCGGCGCGCAGCGCCGTGGCCGCGGGAATGCCCAGTCCGGACCACGTGTTCGCCCAGGGCGCTGCGGCTCCCGGTGATTCGGGAAGCGGAGTCATCTCGAGCGACGGCCGCGCGGTCGGAGTGCTGGTGACGGTGGGAGTGCACACGGCCTCCATCGGCTCCGGCGGCCTCGATGCCGGCATGATCGGAATGACCCGGTTGACCCCGCAAGTCGAGCGCGCGAAGGCAGTTCTCGGCGTGGACCTCGTCCTGCAGACCGCACCGACCCTGTAGCCCTCAGGGTTCGCCCACGGCTTCAGGGGGCCGCGATCGAGCGCATCAGCTCATCGGGGACGAACACCTTGCCGTCCTTGATCACGCGATGGATCCTGCTGAGGTTATTCACATCGGCGAGCGGGTCCGCGTCGAGGATGACGAGGTCGGCGAGCCTCCCCGGACCCAGGGTGCCGATCCCGCGCTCCATGCCCATGGTCTTCGCTCCGTTGGAGGTCGCCGACCGCAATACCTGCAACGGCGTGAGGCCGGCCTGGGTCATGATTTCCATTTCCCGGAATACCGACGGGCCGTGCAGGGTTCCGATGTTGCCGGCATCGGTCCCCATCACCACTGGAATCCCCGCGTCCCATATCCTGCGCAGGTTCTGCAGCGCGATCGCCGAGGGTTTGGGCGGCACCGGCTGGCTCATGGCCTTGGCCACCCGCTCGGGGAGTTTTTCCTTCGGAATTTTCTGCAGATCATTCATCGCGGCTAGGATCTGCGGATCGGCCAGGTGCCGTTCGGCTTCGGTCGGCTGCCAGGTATTCGACAGCGCATACCGGTAACCCTGTATGACGAAGAGAGTCGGGCAGTAGAGCGCGCGGTTCTTTTTCGCCAGGGCGAGGAATTCCTCGTCCACCGGCTCATCCTCGACCGAGTGCACGAGAAAATCCGCGCCGGCTCTGAGCGAGGCCTTGGCCACGCCAAGCTCGGTCGCATGCACGGCAAGGCGCACTCCCCCCGCGTGGGCCGCGTCTCCGGCGGCCTTGACGATCGCCTCCTGAGCGGCGAGATCGTCGCCTTTCTGGTTGATGAACCAGACCTTGATGAAATCGGGCTTGCGCTCCAATTCGCGCTGGACCAGCGCCCGCGCCGCGTCGGCGGAAGCGATCCTGATGATGGGAGGATCGCCGAGATCGAGCTTCACGCGATCGACCATTGAAATGAGCGGGCCTGCAACTGCGACGCGGGGCGCCGCGGGGCTCGCGGCCGCTGCGTCGCGCATCTCGAAATTCCAGAACGGCCCGCCGATATCGACGACGCTGGTCACGCCGCTCGCGAGCCAGACCTTGAACGTCGCGGAAAGGCGGGCCTTGTTGCGCTCGACTTCCTTGGCATAAGGCATCCAGGCGTTGAAGTCGGCCACATCGGGACGCGTGTAGAGATTGCCCGATTGGAAGAAGTGGACGTGCGAATCGATCAGGCCGGGAACGACCCACTTGCCCTTGCCGTCGATCCGCGTCGCCCCGGCCGGCACGGGAGTCGAGCTCGCCGGCCCGATAGCCTCGATGCGGCCGCCGGCGATGATCACCGTGCTGTTCGAGGCGACCGCGGAAGGAAGATCCCGGTCGGGATGAACGACCGTGGCGCCGACGATCGCGGTGACCTCCGCCGCCGAGCACGAAACAACCGCCAGCATCCAGGCTGCAACACCTAACCAACGCTTGTGAGTGGGCATTGCCGATCCTTTCTCGGAAAATCTTTCCAGGCTCAGGCGGCTTTCTGACAGCCTGCAGGTTTGTAGACGCGTTCCGTCGACGCAGGATACTTCACGAGCTTGTCCGCGGGACGGCGAGGCCGCGGAACGAGCTCACCCCCACAGTTGGGGCACACGCCGCCCAGCACGTCGCGCGCACAAGAGCGGCAGAACGTGCACTCGAAGGAACAAATGAAAGCCTCGGCGGAGTCGGCAGGGAGATCGCGGTTGCAGCACTCGCAGTTCGGGCGGAGCTTCAGCATTCTATATATCCCTCGCTGTCTCGGTCGGCGCCATTATGTCAAACGGCCGCGCCTGGCGCGCTTGAGCGCGATCAGAGCAGCGGCCGCTCTCTCTCTCGCGTCCTCCGGAGCCAGCCCTTCCGCCGCGTGGTAAGGCGCAAAGGCGCCGTCGGGCAAGAGCTGGATCTGCGAGCGCTCGATGAGCTGCGGTTCGCGCACGTCGCCCGCTACGGCAACCAGCGCCGCCCGGCCCGTTCGCGCCTTCAATCCGAACGCGACGCGCATGACTCGAACGCTGTCAGGTCGTACGCGCATCGAACGCCAATTGCGGACGAGCGCGCTGCGGCTGCCCGGGAAGCGGCGCGGGAACCACGCCGCGACGGATCGCCCCGCATTCAAGATAGAACGGTTCGGCATTCGGGTCGGCGTCGACGGTGACTTCCGCGGCCCCGCCGCGAGCCGCGGTTTCGAGAGCGTGCGAAAGAAGCGCCCGGCCGACGCCCAGGTGCATGAATCGCGGCAGGACCCAGAGATTGTCGAGCTCCCACGAACGACCCAAGGGGGAAAGAGAGTAGAAACCGGCGACTTCAATTCCGACCATTGCGACAAAGGTGGGCCTCGTGCGAATGCCTTGCGGCGATACGGCCAACTCGGCACGCCAGCCTTCCAGAGCTTCGGCCGAATAACCCCAGTGCGCCTTGGCTTGCATGGCCAGCGCAGAAAGGAGCAGAGCCTCGGTCTCTACGGCCGGACGAATGTTCATGGGAGCGGCGACAGCTGCGAAGCGCGGTCGGTCTGCAAGCGCGGGTTAGGCGCCGGCGCAGCACCGTGGAACCCACGTCATGGGGTAGGTGGTATCCAAGCTCTCGAAACCTTTTGCCTCGAGTATGGGCCGACTCATGGGCGCAGCATCTACCGCTACCCACCTCACTCTTCTCTCGAGCGCATCGACCATTCTTATCTCAAATAACCGAGAATAGATACCTCGTCCGCGATAGGCAGGAAGAACCGCCCCTCCGTGCAGTTCGGCGAACTGCGAGGCCTTTGGGTACTCGATCCAGCCGGTTCCCACAAGGCGCTGATTATCATAGGCAGAATAGAATGCACATTGGTCCCAGATCGAGCGTAACTGGTCAAGAAGCCATGCGAACGACCTGCCCCAGACCACTTCCTGAAACTCCGCAATCTGTTTGAGCATCGCAATATCTTCGATGTGCCGCACATCAATTCCATCCATCCCAAATCTCCCGGTCCGGAACTTCGCCACTTCATAAACCATCAGCGATTCAGGCTCTCCTTGCTCGAAGCCTACGTCGACTAATTTGTCTCTCAGACACTTGGGCTCATCGGAGTCGTAGACTTTCCATTCGAATCCAATATTCATTGCCTCAAAATGAGCAATGTGACGCCGGATTTCGTTCCCCAACTCATCCGCAGACAAACTCGTAAAGCAGACGATACCTTCGGCATCTTGGCGAATCGGGCTATATCGAACGACCGCGCCGAAATCTTCCCGACGAAAATCCGGGATTTCCAAAAGGCGCCGTTCGCGTCTGTAATCCCCGACTATGGACATCTCGCTAATCCAACATTCCCAAAGGACACGATGCCGGCCCGAAAGCCATGCGGGAACCTTCGGATTCCGCGGCCGTCACTTGGAAGGTCTAACGCACGCCTCTTTGGTCCCGGGGACACAACTTCCAGCGCAGACAGCTTTGCCGCTTTGATCCACCGTCGCTCCTCCGCGCGGATGACTGGAACAAAGGACATTTCCGCGTTGATCTTTGACGCAGTAACCGGGACCACAGAGCTGCTCGCCATATTGGTCGTTCATCATGCCGCCTCCGGGCTTTGTACAAACGACCTCACCGCGCTGATTCGCTGCGCAGGTTGAATCGGGTTGGCCACAGACCACCTTTCCATTCTGATCCGTCACACAGCTGCCCTGGGCGAGAACTAGAGTAGGAGCGATCCAAAGAACACCCGCACCGACTAGAAATCTCGCAAGCCTATTCATGCGATGTTTCCTTGAGAGTCGTCCTAGTGTTAGTGCTCTGTCCGGCGAGCGCGCCACGTCCGTGTGGCCTAGGTAACAGTCAAGGGTTGGCAAGCTCGCATGGATTCAATGCGGTATTCGCCGTCACCGAGTGGCAGGCTCCATGCCCTTCGCCTTGATCACCGCCACGGCCTCAGGTGTGCGCAGGAAATTGACCAGCGTCCTCGACGCTTCGGCGTCCTTGCTGCTGGCCATCACGGCCGCGGCAAAGACGATGGTATTCTGGAGATCGCCTGGTAGCGGGCCGACGATATCGATGCCGGCGACCGATATCAATTCCACGATTATGTGCACGCCGATCTCGGCCTCACCGTTTGCAACTAAAGCTCCAATCTCGGCAGGAGTTTGGGGGTTGGGGAAGACCGTCTTCGATTTCATCTGGTTGGCGATCCCCAAGCGATCGAGGACCTTGGCGAAATGGATACCGCTCGCGCCGCCGCTCGCTGGATTCACATAGGAGATCGACTTCGCAGCAAGCAGCGTACGCTTCAAAGCGTCTGGCGACGAGATATCGGGCTTGGGTGTGCCCTTGCGAACGGCCACGCTGATGCCGGCACTGGCAAGAGTCACGCTGTCCGCAGCGGCTTTGCCGTTTTTCACTAAGCCATCGATCCCCTGCCGCGTAGCGATGACAACGTCGGAGGCTTCGCCACCTTGAGCACGTTTTACTGCCGCGCCGGCAGTGTCGAACGAGAGCGAGAGCTTGTGTCCAGTTACGCGCTCGAACTTCGGCCCGAGATCTTCCAGGACCGACTGCATCCCGATCGCGCTCAACACTTTGAGTTCAGCGGCTTCCGCTTTGATGCCAAGCAGAACCAGAAACATGAACCCGATATTTGCCGCGGCGACAATTGAGCGTGTCTTCATTGCATCCTCCTGTGACAGGGCCAACTTTCGGGCCTAACTAACCAAGGTAACCGGCGACCCGCCGCTGCCGCGAAGCCGGGCGCGCGGGGCGTCCGTGTTGACCGCTGGGTTAGGCGACATCATCCGGCGCGAACAGTACATTGAGCATGCGCGAATAGGGCGACCTCCCAGACAGCACCTAGGTAGAATGATGGCTCCAGTATGTCGATTCTAGACGGCTGTTCCGGGCGCGTGTTCGCGGCTCGAAAGGAGCCTCAATCATGACCGTTAGTCGTTGGTCCCGCATCGTTGCGCTGCTGGCGTTCTTCGGCCTTGCGAGCCTTGCCTCCGGCCAGACGCCGGAATCGCCCGATGGCCTGGTAAAGGTCACTCCGCGTCGTATGGAACTGGCGTGGTTGCGGCCGGGAGCCGATTTTCGCCCCTACACCAAAGTGATCATCGACCAAACCCAGGTCGCCTTCCTGCCCAACTGGCTCAAGGACTACAACCTTAACGCAGACCTGGGAAGCAGGATATCGCAGGCGCAGGCCAATCAAATCATGGCCGCCGCGCAGACCAACTTTGACGAGATCTTTCGCGACGCGTTTCGCAAGGCCGGGTACGACGTGGTTACCACCCCTGGGCCGGATGTGCTGCGCGTGAATTCGGCCATCCTGGACCTCGACGTCAATGCGCCGGCTGGCCAGGCCGGCTTTCAAACGACGTGGATCATCACCGCGGGTCAGGCCGCGTTGATCGTGGAGGTCCGCGATTCGGTCACCAATGCATTGCTCGGCAGGGTTGCAGACAGGCGTGAGACCCAAAACCTGGGTCGGCGGATAGCATCCAACGCAACCAACCTCTACGATTTTCGCTTGCTATTCAGTCATTGGGCGGGCATCTGTACCAATGCTCTCGGAGAATTGAAGTCCGCGTCGCCGATACCGAAGGACCTGAAGCCCAACCAGCGTCTTTGAGCGCCTCGGGGCTGGCATCAGAACTCGTCAACTTTCCATGGACGCCTAACGTTCGCGTTGAACGGCGCGAGCAAGGGAGCGAAGCGATGCTTGCGAGCGTCCGTTTTCGAACGCGCGGTTAGACCTCATCTGTCAAAACCGTCTACGTGGACACGCGCCGGCCTAGTGAGGGAGCCACTAACTACCTCGACTCGAAGATAGTATGCCTTGTTGGTCTCAGAATCGAAGTGAGTCCCCCATCCACCTGATGCTTTGAAACCTATGCGCTGACCTTTCGTGCCTCCTCCGGGAAGAGGTATCTCTCTTCCCTTTCCTTGTAGATAGAGTTCCGAAATGTTATCGCGTACCCCATAAGATCTGACCCACGAATTGAGCGAGCCTTCTTCGAGGATCACCGTTTCCCCTTCCTCACTCTGCATCTGAATCCGGACCACGGCGGGGTACTCGGGGCGAACGTCCCATTCGTTTTTCCTTTCCTCGAAGACTCGAATTCCGACAACCAACTCGGCGTGAGGTAGGCCACTCAACTTGTAGGAATAAACCCCGGGCACCGCGAGATCTATTGGCCCAAGGTCTATTTCGTAACGCCTCGAATAGACTAGGAAGCCGTTGTCAGTGAACTTTCCATCCCCAGTATAAAAAAGAGCGGCGCTGATGCACCCGGACAGTACTATTACGCTGGTGCATAGGATGAGGCATTGCCCCTGGTTCATGAGAGGACTAACGTTCGCGTTGAGCGGCGCGCCGCTCTTCGGCGCGTCCGCTCGCGAACGCGTTGTTAGACGGCACCGGACCCCTCCGATGCGGAGCCAGCCAACTTTGCGCGATAACGAGTTGCCTGCTCATGCAACCCCATGTTTTCGGCTGCTAGTACGAGCTCGGTCCAGAATTCTTCGCCAACGCCATTGGCCTGACCGAGGCCTTCGAGTTCCTCCATTGCCAACGCAAGCTCGGTCTGATGCAAAAACTCCTCGAGTTGACTAACCATTCCATTCTCAGGAGATTGCACGGGGTTCACCGGAAGATAGAACCGCGCAGCCGCTAGATGTCGGAGTGTGACCTTCAAGCCCTGGGAAAACGGACGCATGGTTGCAAATGATCGTGCCGTCTAACTAGTAATGAACGTCAACCGAACAATGCCAAAACCATATACCAGTATATGCAAAGATATACCCGCATATAGAACCATATGCCGCTATACATGTCGCGTTCGCACCGGCGCGGCGCTTATCCGGCGACCACCCGATGACCGATGCCGAGTGTGCGCACCGCTTGCCAGGACATCTCCCAGAGTTTCTGCCTCGGCCGCCAGATGGCGCCCGCCCGTTTCACCGCGGAGCGCAGCTCCGATTCGTTCCACGCGATCCTCACCCCGACAAGATCGTGGTCGTTGCGCCGCGGTCGTCGCGCGCGGCCGCGCCACGGCGCCTCCTCGATGACGAGCTCGACGGTCTTCAGCCTGCGGTTCCGGGCTTCGTCGTAGAGGTAGCGCACGCAGACCAGGCGCTCGCCGTAGCGCGCAACCAGCCTTTTCGTCCCCGGCATGCCAGGGCGCAACGTCAATCGGGTTTCCATCCGGGTTCCCTTTCCGCGCTGAACGCGCGAGCGGGAGGGCCGTGCACACTACGGTCAGGAATCGAACTTCTTGTACAGAACGGGAGCGAGCGCCGACAGCATTGCGAGTATGAGCGCGGCCAAGGGCGCGCCGCGCGCCAGGATCCCGAGCGGAAAGACGACGAAGACCACGACGAGAATCCACGGAGGCAGGGCGCGGCTGTATTTGAGATAGTTCAAAAACCCCGCGGGGATCCGGACGCGCTTCCCCCGCTCCGAGCGATCCTTTTGCGCCGCCCTTTCCTCGAGCCAGATCAGGAACACGTAGAGCTGCCCCACCACTCCGCACAGCCACACCGCCGCACCAAGGAGCAGGGCGAAGAACCTGAGCCACAGCGGCGGATCGTAAGACAGCCGGGCCGCCCTGAACATGATGTCGATGGAGCATACCGTGCTGACGAGGAAGAACACGAGAACCACGGGAAGCACTACCCACGCGCGGGACACGAGGTAGTCGCGGAAGACATCGTCGTTCTGGAATTTGAGCGCGAAGTCGAGAGCGTCGCGCAGCGCCCTGCGCGGGCGAAGCTGGTCGAGCATGTCGCCCCCCGCCGCGCGCAATTCGCGCTCGTCGACGTTTAGCTTCATCGCGCGGAACCGCCAGCGAAAGATCCTCACGGAGGGCATCCTAAGACCATCCGCGGACCCATGCAAATGTTCATGGGGCCGGGCCGTGCAAACCGCACGCCGGCCGCGCCCTCCTCCGGCACCGCGGCGAGCGCCGCCATCGTGTAAGCTTCATCGCATGAAAACCATCGCCATCGAAGAGCATTTCATCACGCCGATGTACCGGCAGAAGGTCGCAGCGAACGAATTCCGGAATTTCTATCTCAGCTCCCGCAGCGAGCAGATCGGGCACGACATCGTCGAGCAGAATTCGGACCTCGGCGCGAAGCGCCTCGCGCACATGGACGCCGCCGGAATCGACGTGCAGGTGCTCTCGTTCGGCTCGCCCGGGCCGCAGGGCTTCGGCGCGGACGTCGCGATCCCGATGGCGAAGGACGCGAACGACCTCGCGCACGAGGCGGTCAAGGCGCACCCGGACCGCTTCGCCGCCTTCGCCGCGCTCGCGACCGCCGACCCCGACGCCGCGGCCGACGAGCTCGGACGCTGCGTCACCCAGCTCGGTTTCAAGGGCGCGATGATCCACGGCCACACCCGGGGGAGTTTCCTCGACGAGAAGAGGTACTGGGTGATCTTCGAGCGCGCCCAGGCGCTCGACGTACCGCTCTATCTGCACCCAACCCTGCCACACCCCGACGCGGTCAAGGCCTACTTCCAGGGATACGAGGACCTCGCCCGCGCAGGCTGGGGTTTCGCGGTGGATACGAGCTGCCACTTCCTGCGGATCGTCTTCTCAGGCGTATTCGACGCCTACCCGCGACTCAAGATCATCCTCGGGCACCTGGGGGAAGGATTGCCTTTCGCGATGCACCGGCTGAACGATCACACCTGGCGCGCCGCCGCGCGGCGGGGCCTGGCGAAAACGCCGCTGCAGTATCTGAAGGACAACCTGCTCGTCACCACCAGCGGCAACTGGTACGAGCCCGCGTTCCTGTGCACGCTGCTAGCGCTCGGCGCGGACAACATCCTCTTCGCGGTCGACTGGCCCTACGAGCCGAACACGGCGGGAATGGAATTCCTGAAGAAGCTTTCGATCAGCGACGCGGACCGCGAGAAGATCGCGCACCGCAACGCCGAGCGCATCCTGCGGATGTGATGCCGGCGCCGCCTTCCTCATGTTTCATCGAAAGGTTTTGTCCTCTCCGTGTGGTGGCGCACAGAGAAGCCTGCTGAGTAGGTCATAATGAGGCGTGAGAGACAAAACTTCGGCTCAAAGATAGGCCACCGTCATTTCCCATCCCGATCAACCATGGGCGATTCGCGTATCGCGAGCGCATTCCCGCGAAGCGCTGGATCACCTGATGGACGCCTGGTACAAGGGCGTCATGGTCGGAGGGGGTCTGAGCGGAGCGATCGGTTTCGGCTCGCACATGGAGCGCAGGGATTGGGAAAGCGCAAAGAACAGCATCGAGCGGACCTATGGACGTTCGAGCCGGGCGCACCGACTCACCCTGGATACCTTGAGTGCCGCAATACAGAGCAGAAGGATGCTCAGCCCCAGGCTCGCGGGCTGACATGCGCATCGATCCCTTCCTCGAGGTGGCATGGCGCGACCTGAACCGCAGGTCCAAGATTCTCTGGCGGCTGTTCTTCGGCTTCATTCCAGCAATGGCCCTGCTTTCCTATCTGCTGAACGACACGCTTCTCCAGGGCGCACCGTTTCTCGCTATCGCGCTCGCCTGGATGGGCGCGATCGCGTGGGCCGGAAGCCGGATGGCGAGCTTCGCATGCCCCCGCTGCAGCAGGGCGTTCTTCGAGAACTGGTATTTCTTCAAGCCGCTCAGGCAGAACTGCGCTCATTGCAGCCTGGCTCGCTGGGCTAAAGAAATGCCGCCGCCGGCGACCGGATCCTAGCGGCCACGCTACCCCGCAGGCTTCGGCGTGACGTGGCCGCACTTCCCGCAGGTGCGGCGCGACTCCTGCGAATAGAACTCCTCGTAGACGCGCGACACGGGGTCCTCGCGGTAGTCGGCGACGTGCCGGACCGCCTGGTACAGCTCCGCGCGGCACTTCTCGCAATACCAGAAGAAGCGGTCCCTCTCGTCGGAGCGGCGCTTGCGCTCCAGCACGAGCAGGAACGAGTCGGGCGAGAAGCGCGGCGAGTGCCGTACGCCGGCCGGGCAGTAGATGATCTCGCCTTCGCGGACGAGCGCAACCTTCTCCTCGCCTTCCGGCGTGAGGTAGTGCAGGTTCATCTCACCCTTGATCATGTACATGACTTCGTCGCTCGGATCCGCATGGAACTCGCTGCGGTGCGCTCGCCCGCGCGCGACGAAGGCGATGGTGTCGGGCGCCTGCCAGAGGATGCTCACCGGCCGGACGCTCTTCCTGATGCCCTCGGAAACCTCCGCGAGGCTGACGGCCTTGAGCTCTGCCACCTTGCGCTCTTGCTCCAGTTCGAGATCGTTACGCTGTCACCGGAGATTGTAAGCGCAAGAGGTAGGTAAACGGTAAGATCGTCGGCACCGTCGGTTCTTGGCAAATGAAAACACCGAACGCGGCTGCGACCCTCGCTAGCGTCGTCTTTCTGAAAATCCAGGAGTTCGCCCGCAGGCCGGTCCAGGAGCAGGCGCGCCTGCGTGCGCAGCTCGAAGCCGTGGTGGCCGTGACCACCGCGGAGCTCGCGCCCGCGAGCCGCATCGTGCTCGACGCCGCGGACGGCGCCGCCATCGTGGTTCTCGGCGATCCCAAGGGGGCCCTGCAACTGGCCGGGCGCGCTCTCGCCGCAACGGCAGCCGGGCTGCCCCTGTGCATCGGCGTCAATCACGGCGCGGTGCAGCTGGCGGCTGCCGGCCGGGGCGACGAGGGGTTGATCGGCGACGGCATCGCGGTGGCGGCGAGCGTCGCCGAGTTCGCTTCGCCCTCGCGCCTGCTGATGTCGCGGTCCTTCCGCGAAGCCATGGCCGACGCTTCGCCCGGGCTCGAATCCGGCCTTTTCCCGGCGGGGGTCTTTACCGATGCCGGGCTTCGCACCCACGAGCTGTTCAGCCCGGACGGGCGGGTGGCCGAGCGAAGGCGGACACGCTTCCTCGCCCTCAGCGTCGCGGCCGTGATCGGGCTCATCGGGGCCGGCGTCGCGGCACGGGTGTCGGCCGAAGGTCCCCAGAAATTCGTGGACGGCGCCGTCGTCAAGATCCGGCGGGCGATCGCCGTTTACGAAACTTACCTCGGCGGCGTGATCGAAAGAGTCCGATGGCAAAAAAGAAGCTGACCAAGATCGGCCGCTACAAGATCCTCGGCGAGCTGGGCCGCGGCGCGATGGGAATCGTCTACGAGGCCGAGGACCCGGCTCTCGACCGCACCGTCGCGCTGAAGACCATCATCCTTTCGGACGACGCGGAAGGGCGCAAGGAATTCCACAAGCGGTTTTTCCTCGAAGCCAAGGCTGCGGGGAAGCTCACGCATCCCCGCATCATCACCGTCTACGATTTCGGGGAGGAAGGCGACCTCGCCTACATGGCGATGGAGCTCCTCAAGGGGATCGAGCTCCGCGCGAAGATGCTGAAGGGCCCGATGTCCACCGTCGACGCGGTCGATATCGCGGAGCAGGTCGCCGACGGCCTGGGCTACGCGCACGAGCGCGGAGTCGTCCACCGCGACATCAAGCCGAGCAACATCATGCTGCTGCCGCGCGGGCAGGTGAAAATCATGGACTTCGGGATCGCGCGCGTGCGCGTTTCCGACCACAAGACGAGCACGGGCGTCGTGCTGGGCACGCCCCGATACATGTCCCCCGAGCAGGTGGCGGGATCGGATGTCGACCACCGGTCCGACATCTTCTCGCTCGGGATCGTGCTCTACGAGATGCTCACCCGCGCCTCGTTGTTCGCGGGCGCGGACACGCCGCAAATCCTGCACAACGTCGTCCACGTCGAGCACATACCGCCCTCGCGGCTGAATCGCGAGGTGCCGTCGATGCTCGATTTCATCATTGCAAGAGCGCTCAAGAAAGACCCCGCGGTACGCTACCAGGACGTCTACGAGCTCGCCGCCGACCTGCGCAGCTGCCTGGCCGAGCTCGGCGGCCGCAAGCACGCGGAAAAGGACGCCGACGGCGATCAGGACATCACGAAGACGGTGAAGCTCGATGTGGACACGGCGAAGACGCGGCTCGCGCCCGCGGCGCGCGCGATCGGTTCCGACACGCGCCTCCCTCTTTCGCGGCAGTTCGACTCTTCCGCGGGGCTGGGACGGCTTTCCGCCCCCACGAAGCGCGATCGCGAGCTGCTCGCCCGGCCTCCGCGGCCGGTCGGTTTTTTCCGGCGCCTCAAAAACGATCCCGGTCCGCGCCTGTTGTTCATCGCAGTGCTCGCCGCGGCGCTCGTCGGCAGCGCGATCGCGTTCGCGTGACGCGGGTCGCGGGCGTCCCTATTCCAATTTGATGCCTGCTGCTTTCACCAGCGCTGCGTTCGCCGCGATCTCGGCGCGGATGTAGGCGTTGAACTGCTCGGGGCTGTAGTCCATCGGCTCGGCACCGAGGCGCGCCATTTTCTCGCGCACGTCGGCCGCGCGCAGCGCCTTTGCGGTCTCCTGATAGAGACGGCTCACGACGTCGCGCGGCGTCTTCGCCGGCGCGAACATGCCGACCCAGAAGTTGTAGTCGGAGTTAGGAACGCCGGCCTCCAGCGTGGTGGGAAGCTCGGGAAGCGCGAGCGAGCGCTTCGTGCTCCCCACCGCGAGGGCGACGAGCTTGCCGTCCTTCAAGAGCGGCAGCACTGCGTTGACGGGGCAGAAATAGAAATCGACGCGGCCGGTGACGATCTCGGTGAGCGCTTCCGGCGAACCCTTGAAAGGGATATTGACGGTCTCGATACCCGCGCCGAGGCGAAAGCGCTCGGCGTTGAGGTGCGTCGCGCTGCCGATGCCGACCGAGGCTGAATTGAGAGAGCCGGGTTTCCTCTTCGCCGCGGCGACGAGCTCCTTCACCGAGCGGATACCCTTCGAAGGCGCCATCACCAGCACATTGGGCAGCAAAGCGAGAGGGATGACGCCGGTCAGGTCGCGAAGCGTGTCGTACGGCAGGTCCCTGTACGTGGACGGCGTGACGGTATACGAGGAGGAATGCACGAAAAGCGTGTAGCCGTCGGGCTCGGATTTCGCCACCACCGCCGCGCCTATGGTGCCGCCCGCGCCGGGGCGGTTCTCGATCACGATAGGCTGCCCGAGCTGGGGCGAAAGCCTCTCCGACACGGTGCGCGCAATGATGTCGGTGCCGCTCCCCGGGGTGAACGGGACTATGATCCGGATCGGCTTCGAAGGCCAAGGCTGCGCCCATACGGCAGACTGCGCAGCGCACAGAGCAATTGCGCAGGTAACCATCCATCTCTCATACAGCTGCACGATTCGCGCATCTTTATGCATAATCGAACCCGAACGATTCACTTTACCGCGCCGATGCCGTGCCAATCTGAAAGAAGTCTAACTCGACCGAGCCCTTGATGCCGAATTGGTTCAGGAGAGGCACAAAGTCGGCGCCCCAGGCGAACGCGGCGGCGCGCGCAGATGGCGGAAGTGCGGATGAACGCGCCCGCGACGGGCTGCAGCATCACCAGGCGGGGCGCCTGCGCGAAGCCGAAGCGGCGTACGCGGACGCCCTGCGCCTCGATCCGCAGAATATCGACGCCTTGCACTTTTCAGGGGTAATCGCGTATCAAGAGGGCCGGCAGGAAGAGGCGCACCGATTCATATCGCAGGCGCTGTCCCGGAATCCGGCCAATCCACCCGCGCACAACAATCTGGGCAACGTGTGGATGAAGCAGGGAAGACTGGCGGATGCGACAGCGAGCTTCGAGCGGGCGATTGCGCTGCAGCCCGACTACCTCGACGCGTATTTGAATCTCGCAAGCGCCTGGATCGCGCAAGACCGGCCGGAGCAGGCGATTCCCTGTTATCGCAGCGCTTTGCGCCTCCTGCCGGGCTCGTACCGCCTGCGTCTGGATTTGGCGCAGGCGCTGGCGACCCTCGGTCGGCCTGAAGAGGCGATCGAGTCCTGCCTCGAAGCCATTCGCATCGACCCTGAATCCCCGGAGGGCCATTCCAACCTCGGGCACTTTCTCAGAGAGGTGGGTCGGATCGACGAAGCGGCTGCCTCGTGCCAAAGAGCCCTCGCTCTCAGCCCCGATTTCGGGCCGGCGCTCTCAAATCTGGGGGACGTGCTCAAGGACAAGGGGCAACTGGAGGAGGCCGCAGCGTGCTACAGGAAGGCGATCGCGATGCACCCCAAGGTGGCGGGGGTCCGCTACAACCTGGGAGTCGTGCTCTCGGATGCCGACCGGCCCGAAGAAGCCGCTGCATGCTTTCGCGAGGCGCTCGAGATCGAGCCGGAATTGGCCGAAGCGCGCTGGGCCCTTGCCATGACGCAGCTACCCGCAGTGTGCGAAAGCGACGCAGACCCGGAGCGCCATCGCCAGGCGTTCGCGCGCGAGCTGGAGGGGCTGGAGCGCTGGCTCGCCGGCGCGCGCCTCGCCCTCGGCGCCAAGGCAGTCGGTGTGCATCAGCCGTTCTACCTCGCTTACCAGGAGTACAGCAACCGGTCTCTGCTCCAGCGGTATGGGAGCCTTTGCGTGCGCATCATGGCCGAATGGTCGCGTCGGCAGGGCTTGGCAGCCCCATCGAGCGAGCGTCGCAAGGGCGGGCTGGTCCGTGTGGGAGTCGTCTCGCCGCATTTCCGAAACCACTCGGTGTGGAACGCGATCGTCAAGGGCTGGTTTGAGAAGCTGGATCCGAGCCGCTTCGCTCTCGAGGCATTCCACCTCGGATTCGACCACGACGGGGAAACCGCCTTCGCCCGCGCGCACGCTGTCCACTTCGAGGAGGGAGCGCGCGGGCTGCACCAATGGGCACAGGCAATCGTCGGTAGGCGCCCGGACGTGCTCGTCTATCCCGAGATCGGGATGTTCCCGATGACGGTCCGGTTGGCGAGCCTGCGCCTTGCGCCCATACAGGTTACGACCTGGGGGCATCCAGAAACCAGCGGGTTGCCGACAATCGACTACTACCTGTCCGCACAGGACATGGAGCCGGCCGATGGGCAGGCTCACTACACGGAGCGGCTCGTGACCTTGCCGCACCTGGGTTGCTCTTACCGGCCCACCCAGATCGCGCCCTCGGATCCGGGTTTGGCCGAGCTGGACTCCGGCTCGGACGTTCCCGTTTTCGTGTGTCCTGGCGTGCCTTTCAAGTATGCGCCTCAGCACGACAAGGTACTCCCTCGAATCGCCCGCGCGCTGGGACGCTGCCGCTTCGTATTCTTTCGCCACGGGTCCGGAGAATTGTCGAACAAGCTGCAGCGACGCCTCGAGCTCGCGTTCGCACAGGACGGACTGGATTTCGACGATTTCGGCGTCTTTGTCCCCTGGCTGGATCGACCGTCATTCTACGGACTGCTGCAACGCGCGGACGTGATGCTCGACACCATCGGCTTCTCCGGTTTCAATACCGCGATGCAGGCGGTGGAATCCGCCTTGCCGATCGTCACCGTCGAGGGACGCTTCCTGCGCGGCAGACTGGCGAGCGGTATTCTCAAGCGCATGGGGTTGCAGGAGCTCGTTGCCTCGTCCGCGGACGAGTACGTGGCCGTCGCGACAAGGCTCGCCCGGGACAGCGAATACCGCAAGAGCACACGACAGCGCATCGAGGCCGTTCGCCAGATCCTCTTCGACGACGACGCACCGATACGCGCGCTGGAGACGTTTCTCGCGCAAGCGCGGCTGGCCGCTTGAAATCCGCCGCCTTCGAGTACGCCCGCGCCACATCGACGGCCGAAGCCTGCGAGCTGCTTCGCCGCCACGGCGAAGGCGCCAAGCTCCTCGCGGGCGGCCAGAGCCTCGTGCCGATGATGGCGATGCGGCTCGTGCGCCCGGCGTGGCTGGTCGATATCAACGAAATCGCCGAGCTGAAATTCATCGCAGTGGAAAAGGACATGGCGCGCACCGGCGCTTGCACACGCCAGTGCATGGTCGAGCGCGACGACGCGCTCGCCGCGCGGGTGCCGCTCCTTCGCCAGGCGCTCGCGTGGGTGGGTCACGTTCAAACGCGGAATCGCGGCACGATCGGCGGCAGCCTCGCGCACGCCGACCCGTGCGCCGAGCTGCCGCTCGTCGCGCAGGTGCTGGGAGCGCGCATGTTGCTGCGCTCGGCGAAAGGAACGCGAACGCTCGAAGCCGAGAAGTTCTTCTCCGGTCCCATGGCAACTTCCACGCGGCCCGATGAATGCCTCGAGGAAATCCACTGGCCTGCGTGGTCCTGGCGGCGCACGGGGTCCGCTTTCACCGAGATCTCCGTGCGCCACGGGGACTTCGCGATGGTCGCCGCCGCGGCGCAGGTGTCGATCGACGGCGACGGGCGCTGCGTGCGCGCGGCATTCGGCGTAGGCGGAGCCGGAGGAACGCCGCTCGCGTTTCCGAAGATCGCGGCACGCCTGGTCGGCACGCGGCTCGACGACGCGGCTGTGACCG